>SMTZ1_10000990_pt1 | contig 49888 bp, 54 predicted proteins | sample DeeMarSWOR136_30_FD_25667 | JGI IMG/M metagenome (IMG submission 25667) | reverse complement strand
GCTACGCCCGCCCCGACCACCATTGCTGCCTGAGTAACGGGCACATCCAATTCAGGCTGAGCCTCTAGAGTCATTGCCTTCGCCACAGACATTGATACCAGTTCCTTTGCCTTCACAGTGGCCAACTCCGGCTCATGTGCGTGAACCCAAGATACGTGCTCCCTGATGTTTGCCATGACGCAGAGGTAGGGATTCAGACCGGCGGCCTTGACAGTCTTCCTAAACGTGTCTTCGTGCATTGTTGGTGAACAAGATGCTACGACAACTCTGTTCAAATTGTGTTCCTTGATCGCCTCCTGGATCTCTTTCTGCCCGGGGTCTGCACAAGTGTATCTGTTCGTCTGGACGAAGACTACACCGGGAAGGGACTTTGAAAACTCGGCGATGGCTTCAATATCAACAACTGCACCGATATTCTTCCCGCACATGCACGGGAAGACCCCGATTCGAACTTCATCAGTTCCTGATACGACTTCAGGCTCAGCGACTTCCACGCTGTCGCCATCTGCATGTTCACTTGTGGTCATCCAGTTTCATTCCCCAAACATGGGTTATCATCCTCACCCGGTCCCATGAGGATTTCGTTGAGTTCGGGCAGAATGGGTAATAAGCCTTAAGGAACGCCAGCTGCGAATTTGGATGCAGGATTCAGTATTGTTCAGTTACCAAAACCGTAAAAAGCATCGCACCAAGCCGAGGTTTCACCCGGTGGAGACTGTCTGCAATGACTGGAAGAGTGTGGAAATACATAACTGAGAAGCTTGAGAGCGAAGGGGCTTGTCACTTCTCTCTGCTAGACCCAGACCCTCTGAGCGCGAGCAATGAATACATTGTGGGCATTGCCGAATTAGCAGAGAAGGCCGGCACTGACGCCATCCTTCGGAAGCATCGATAATGCCGCGAAGGCGATAAGGGAGGCTGTGGACATTCCCACGATACTCTTTCCAGGCGATATCACCGGAGTCACAGAACACGCTGATGCTATGTTCTTCATGAGTCTTCTCAACAGCTCAAATCCCTATTACATAATTGGGGCTCAGGCACTCGCCGCTGTGAGAGTGAAGTTCTCCGGAATAGAAACAATCCCGATGGCCTACCTACTGATAGAGCCTGGCAAGTCAGCAGCTTGGGTTGGCGAGGCGAAATGCTTTCCGCGCGAGAAGCCCAAGCTGGTGTTGATGTACGCACTGGCTGCTGAGTTGCTCGGATACAAGCTCGTGTACCTTGAGGCTGGGAGCGGCGCCGAAGGCGGAGGTGTACCTCCAGAAACAATATCCACAGTTGCACAATATTCCGACTTGCCTATCATAGCCGGCGGCGGCTTCAATGACGCTGAATCTGTTGTGCGCGGTGTTGAAGCAGGGGCATCCATTGTGGTCCAGGGTACATACTTGGAGAAGAATGTCCACAAAGACAAAGGCGCTGGTCTCAAGAAGATAGTAAAGGCACTGAAGGATGCGGGTTCGAAGCGGGTCTAGTGGACCTGTCGAAAGCAACCTTAAATACTTGGGAATGCTTTTTCACCGAAAGGCCTCGAAACGGAGGAATACTCACAGTGTCCTCGAAGACGGAAATGCTCACTGAACTCCTCGAAGACCTGAGTAGAGCCTCCCAAGGCAATGTTCAAGCGAGCGTAATCATTTCGAGGTCCCAAGGACTCCCTATTTGCACTCATTTTCCGCCAGACCATGATCCTTCCGTTGTACCAGAGGAGGATGTGATAGCTGGTCGAGCCACGCAGATAGAATCAGAAACTCGAAAGGTCTTCCAACAACTCAAGCGCGGACCCTTTGCCAGAATGCTGATTGAAGGCGAGTCCGGCTATGTCATCATTTGTGACGCGGGAGAAGAATCTATTCTGGCAGTTCTTACAACTAAGGGCGCGAACATCGGCTACATGTTCTTTATGATGGCAAGAGTCGCAAGGCGCATTGCTAGCATTCTATGATGGCATTCATTCCGGCACTCTTTTATCGAATCTGAATGCGTGCATTAGATAAGCTCACAAAGGTGATAGATGTGCCTGATGACAAATCCAAGAAGACCGAGGACTCTGAGGAGTCAGAGGATGAATGGTCTAAGTGGCGACAGGCCGGAGTAGTTGCGCGAGAGGCACTTAGCATTGCCCGACCCATGGTGAAACCGGGTACCAAGGTATTGGATATCGTGAAAGCAGTGGAGAACCATATTCTGGAGAATGCTTCTGGAATGTCTTTTCCCTGCAACGTTGCGATTAACAACATCGCCGCCCACTACACGTCTCCGGTGGACGACCAGACTGTCATTGAAGAGGGAGACTTGGTGACAGTTGATTGTGGCGCTCACGTGGATGGATGCATTTCAGATAGCGCGTTTACTATTGCTCTCAACCCTGATCATGAGGCTCTTGTGAAGGCATCAGAGGACGCAACCAGGGTCGCCATCCGCATGATGCGACCTGGTGCGAAGCTGAATACCATCGGCGCATTGATTGAAGACACCATAAAGAGCGCTGGATTCGAACCCATCAAACAGCTATCCGGCCATCAGTTAAAGGAGTACGAGCTGCATGGAGAGAAACAGGTTCCGTGTGTATCAGGCAAGTCTGAGGTCCTAGTTGAGGAGGGTGAGGTCTACGCCATTGAAACTTTCGCAAGCACGGGATCTGGCAATGTCACTGACCTTCCCGATCCTCTCATCTACCAATTGCTACCAATCAGAGTGCCGGTCCGTTTCAAGGGGACGAAGCGATTCTTGGGTATTGCGAGGAAGGAGTTCAAGGAGTTCCCATTTGCCAAGAGATGGATGGCTGAACATCTTCGAAAAGCTGAGCTTGAGCTCGCAATCCGGGAGCTTCAGAAGAATGGGGCACTTCTTGCCCACCATATCCTCACCGAGGAAGAGGGCGAGTTTGTATCTCAAGCTGAGGACACAGTTATAGTCACTGCAAAGGGCGCTGAAAAGACAACGTAGGTTGCATCCCACGGTTCTTTCCGGAGCAATGCTATAGAAGACTCCCTTTGTGCAGCCTGAAAACGCGGTTAGGCACATCAATTCAAGAGTTTCAGAACAATTAAAAGTGTGATTTCGCTTTTGGTTTATGTGGGTCCCGGGAGACTGTCTTCTAAGCACTGACTAGGCCGTCGATATCTGGCAGCACCTTACCGGTCCGTATAGCCAAAGGGAGGAGCAGATTTGGATCATATGCGCGGTGATGCTCCAGAGAGGAGTAGTATCGCTAAGGTCGACTCTGAGATACAGATGTGTCCGGAGTGTGGTTCAAACTCTGTGGTCGAGGACCTGACGCGAGGAGAGCGTGTCTGTGGTGGCTGTGGCCTAGTCCTATCCGACCACCGAATTGATTCCGGTGCAGAATGGAGGGCCTTTAGTTCTGAAGAGGCTGATGCGCGAAGCCGAGTTGGTGCCCCACTGAGATACACTGTTCACGACAAGGGTCTCTCTACCGTCATCGACTGGCGCGACCGGGACACATCCGGCCGCAAACTGACACCCACAAGAAGGTCGGAGATCTATCGACTACGCAAATGGCAAATCCGGTCTCGAGTTCACAGCTCCATGGATCGAAACTTGGCCCAGGCAATGTCCGAGCTTGAGAGACTCGCTTCCCAGCTAGGGATTCCAAAGCCGATAAGAGAGTTATCCGCGCTTCTCTATAGGAAGTCCATAATCAAGAAGCTTGTTCGCGGTCGGTCCATAGAAGCTATGGTCGCAGCTACCCTTTATGCCGCTTGCAGAATCCGGATGAAGCCCAGACCTCTTGATGAGGTGGCTGACGCTTCCCGGGTAGACAAGAAGAAGCTCGGCCAGTGCTATCGGTTGCTCTTGCGGTCATTGGCCATCAAGATTCCACTTAGCAACCCAATCGACTACATCTCTCGCTTCGCTTCTCAACTTTCTCTATCTAGTCCTGTTCAGCTCAGGACCGTTGAGATACTGAAAAGAAGCAGAGACATAGGTCTTACAATAGGACGCGATCCTCTTGGCCTGGCAGCTGCAGCCATTTACGTGGCGTCCATAATGTTGGATGAGAGAAGAACACAGCGTGAGATTGCTGAGGTGGCTCGAGTCACTGAGGTAACTGTACGCAACAGATACAAAGAGATTGTGCGGAAACTGGGCATAGACACAATGAATCTTGCCTAGAGCCCCCTGTCTGTTAGAATTCAACGAATCAGAAGAAACGGGTACTCCAGACTGGACTAACGGCTATCTCCGTCCTTGTCTCTGGAATGTCCAGTCTATCTGAACCATTTCCTCAGGGAAGCCCAATTTTGCCAGGACATCGCTGATGACACCACGATGGTCACCTTGGAGCTCTATGTGGCCATGCTTTGCAGCTCCCCCACAAGCAAGCTTGCCCTTGAGCTTGGTGGCCAAGTCACCAAGTTCAATATTCTTGTCGAAGCCTTCTATTACAGTTGTCAGCCGGCCCCATTTTCTTCGTTCTACAGTCACAGTAATACGGGCCTCTTCCTGCGCTATGGTTTCACAAACGCATAGGTCTGTTGGAAGGCCACACGTGGGACAGATCCCACCTTCGTCATCGCTCACGCAGTCTTTTACTCCTGATGTTGGTTTTTGCACCTTGGGGCCAGTCACGCATATAAGTTCTCTGAAGGGTAATCCCAAGGGTAATACGGAAGCCCTCTTTGAGCAAGAGTAAAGAAGTCGAAACCACAGACTGTGATTCAGAATGGTCCCCAGAATCCTAATAGTTGATGCTCTGAGTGCAGGAAGAGGTCGCCGTACCAGCTCCCGTGATTCGATTGGCTGCGGCCCCCGCGCGGTCGCTGGTGTCTTGCAGATGCACGATGTATCTTGCAGAATAGTTCGGGCTGAGGAGGTTCTGGCTACTCCACGACGGCTGCGTGGCTATGATCATATTGCGTTAAGCGCAATGACCATGGACTCTCCTGTTACTCAATCGATTATCAAGAAATGGCGACACACGAACGCCTCAGGTAGAGTCATCCTCGGAGGTCCAATTAGCTCTGATCCAATCAATGTCCTGAGAGAGCTAAAACCAGATCTGCTTGTGACAGGTGAGGGGGAGGGCACCTTGAACAGTCTTCTTGTGGCCGGCTACTTGGATGAGAGTATTGACTGCTCTCAGTTCCGAGGCGTAGCTTTTCTTGACAATAAGAAGCCTATTGTTAATGCCCCCCGTTCACTCTTGACGGCCATTGAGATCTCAGAGGTCTACGTACCCTCAACTACAAGGATCGTGGACTATGGAGCCTACCAAGCAGCCAGAGTCTACGTAGAAGCGGTACGAGGTTGTTCGAACTTCAGGAGAACCACCCTCCAATTGCCTGATGGACGTGAGTGCTCTGAATGTGGTAATTGCGAGTCTGAACGCCCTGATGATAGACTAGACTGTCCAGAGAACATACCTGCCGGCTGTGGTTTCTGCAGTGTGCCCCATACTTGGGGCCCTCCCCGAAGTCGGACTCCTGAATCCATATTTGATGAAATCGAGATTCTTCTAGACCTAGGAGTGCATAAGATCGTGCTAGAAGCTCCAGATTTCCTAGACTACTATCGAGGGTCGGAACCGTTGACTCACCCCTGTGAACCTGAAGCTAACATAGATGCCATCTCCGACCTTCTTGAACGACTCTCGTCATTGCCGCCGATAATCGATGGCCTGGCCAGAATCTCTATTGAGAACGTCAAGGCTTGCCTATTCACTGATGAAGTTGCATTGGCACTCTCAAAATCGATGAGGGGAATATCTCCGAACATAGGTGTTGAAACCGGGTCAGACGACCACCTCCGGTGCATCGGGAAGTGTGGAAGTAAGGGCGACGTTCTCAGAGCCGTAAAGATTGCTGTGAATCACAGTATGGCTCCGTTTGTCTACTTGATCTATGGCTTGCCAGGTGAAACCCCCGAAACGATAAAAGAGTCGATTAGATTCATGAACCAAGTTGCTGAAGCTGGAGCGGAACGCATAATCCTGTACGGATTCAGAGCACTCCCTGGGTCTGCCTTCTCAGACTTTCACGAGCCCTCACCCAAGAATCCGTTATACAAAGAACTGAAGCAGGAAGCATCCAAGATAAACAGAGCCAAGAAAAAGGAGTACCTAGGAAAGACCTTGCTCGGAATCGCCGCTGAGCCCTCATGGGAGCGGCACGGCTACACGATGTTCTATCCCCTAGAAGAGGGGCCACTCATTGCGGTTAGGGGTGGGTTCTCTTCGGGGGCTCTGCTTCCCATTCAAATCAAGAAAGTGCTAAGTAGTGGTCTGGTAGAAGGCACGGTGCAGCCCGAAACAGACGAAGAGTAGGCTTTGTGCACCACCACAAGAAAAGCTTCATAAGCTCAATCCTACCGAGAGATGCACCGAGGTTTGCCGCCTTTGACCGAGTCTTAAGAGGCGATATCTTATGGTCTACATTTGTCATAGTTGCCACAAAGAAGTCACACCAGAGGGCCTCAGGACTCTGCCAGGAGTTAAATGCCCCTATTGTGGAGGCCGAATACTGTACAAGATTCGCCCGCCGGTTGTGAAGCGAGTCAAAGGAACCTGATTCTCCAAAGCCATGACTGCAAGTCATGGTCTGTACATCAAGATCACAGCAGTCAGCATTGAGGCCAGGAAGAGAAATATGAAAAACAGCGTTATGATCTTCCGTTTCCACCCATATCTCATTGCACGTTCTCTCCTATCAGAATCCTACCTAAGTCTTCCAGACCCTCTATACCCCTAATCTCACTATCGAAGAGCGGAACCTCCGTAAGGTCAAGGTCCGAATATAGCTCTCTGATATCCGCAAGATTCGTCTGTTGCATCTCACGGCGCTTTGAGCAGAACACACAATCAGGATTCCCTGGAACAAGTTGATTCACTATGATGTTGGATGCGGGGATCTTCCAGACGTTCAGACTCGCTAGTAGGCGCTGAGTTTCAAAAACAGCCATAGCTTCTGGTATCATGACCACGACGAATTGAGTCTTCTCTGCATCAGAGAGTTCCAATCTTGCCGCCCGGATCTTCTCCTTGGTGTTCTGCAACATCTCCCATGACGTGTCCTCGCGCTCCCCTCCACCAAACATGGCTCTCATCCCTGCAATCATAGAGCCCAACCGTTGCCTCAGTGTGAGAATCCTCCCCAGCCAGCTATCCAGAAGATCAGGTAGCTCTAGCAACTTCAGCGTATGCCCAGTTGGTGCTGTATCGAAGATTACTCGATCGTAGGAGCTGTCTTCGAGAAACTCCAGCATTTTGCCAAACGCCATCGCTTCATCCGAACCCGGCGGGGACATCGTACTGATGTCTCCCATCAGCTGTGAGGCCATTTCCATTTCAGGTCCTGCAGCTCCTGACCCAATGGTGTTCTCGAACTCTTTCATACCCTTTTCAGTGTCTATTTCCATACCCCAGAGATTATCAAATCCCTTGATGGCCACGATTTCGCCGCCTGAAACGTCCTGGTCGAAGCTGTCACTAAGGCTATGAGCTGGGTCGGTTGACAGAACGAGGGTCCTGAAACCCTGCCGCGCTGACAGAACGGCCATTGCTCCTGCACAGCTCGTCTTGCCAACGCCACCCTTCCCTCCTGAGAGGATGAACTTGATGTTTTCATTGAAGACTATGTCTTTGATAGTCATTATGTGACCTCTGCCGCACTGGCCTCGTGTGGCTGTATTAATGCTTCCCTCGCACCAACTGTGCGGTTTCAGTCAGCAGACGTACAGAAACCTATCGCAGGATAACAACTATATTGTCGAGAAGTTCCTTGAGAGAGTAATACTTACGAGGACAGCTGCATGTCGTTTCCCCAAGTGAGAACAACAGCATGGGAATTCCCCTCCACAATCATCAAGCTTATGGGTATGGAGGTTCCTGATGGCATGCCTCCACCAAACCAAGAGCTGCTTGAGAAGTTCAATCCGACTGGAGTAGTGCTCATAATCATTGACAACTTCGGTCTCTTCGAGGCCGTAGTATACCAACCGGAGGCTCTGATCAAGAACATGGAGGCCTTGGCGCTTATCGAAACCGATGACCCTTACGCTATGCCTCTTCTGAAGACGCTTCTCACTGGTCGAAGCGAGTATTTTCACCTCATTCAATACATTCGAAACTATGGCAAGACGGTGAAGGCAATCTGCAGAGAAGATGACATGGAGGAACTCGGATTGGATCCGGGCTTCACCGTACATAAGCGAGATGATATGCAGACCTACGTTGAGTCGACGAAGCACATCTTCAAGAATGAGTTGCTATTTCTTCACTTTCTGGACTTCGAGAGTCTGTATGCTCAGTATGGCCACAGGACTCCTCCAAAGACGCTTTTGGAGAAGATTGTCCGAAGGACCGACAATTGGGTCAAAGTACTACTCAAACAGGCAAGACTTGGAACGCTTTTCATGATTATAGGCAATCATGGACGACATCCTGTTCCACTGGACTACAAGGGCAAGCTGGCAGAATGGCGCAAGGCGAATGCGCCCATTGCAATTATGTTTCAGAAACGGTCAGAGTAATGCCGGAAGGCCGAACACAATAGCGACCAAGGCTAGGACTAGACATAGTTTCCAGAAGCTGATTGTGCGTGCCAGTCTAAGAAGAGACTCCATTGATGCCAAGCCCACAATGAACACGATGAGCTCCATCACCGCCAAGTCTAGTACACCAATCGATGATGGCACTGCATTTCCAAAGAGCACTTCAACTGCAAGTATGCCTATGACCGCTGGGACGCTCATAAGAAAACTGAATCTCAAGGCGGACTCCTTGTCAACTCTCTGCATAAGGAGTGCCGAAACTGTGACGCCGGATCTGCTTAGTCCCGGAAGCACGGCAAGACCCTGAACGAGTCCAGTACTGATTGCCTCTTCGTCTCCAACGTCGTTTGGAGTGTGATTGGACATCTCACTCTGCGTTCTGCGTGTGGGGATATATAGAAAAAGCGCGGTTGCGAGAAGTAGAATCCCGACAACCATATTCATCATCTCGCCATGGATCGTGGCAAGACCGTCCTTCAAGAAGACATAGAGTGGAATCGCTGTCACGGCCGTGCCAATCGTTCCAATCACTAGTAGTCTCAAGAGTCGCCTATCCTTCATCGTTAGGACATCGAGAACTGTTCTTGGATATCGAACCAATACTGAGAGCGTAGTCCCGAGATGCAACCACACTACTAGTGACAACAGTTCGTCAGACGGAACCTGGCCGAAATTGTAAACGAAAAGAACAACCTGGCCTTCACTACTTATCGGCAACCATTCTACAAGTCCTTGAATCACTGCCACTATGATCTGCCAAGGTTCCATGAGTATCATCCACTTAGGCCACGCTCGGTACTAAAGAATTAAAAGGGTAGCTCTGAGCCCGACTGACTATTCACGCAGAGATGAGAACACATGGTCCTCGACAACAACAGATACATCAGTTCTGAACTGGCACAAATCACTCAGATGCTTGAGGAACACTTCCGAGTTGCGCTATCGGCAAACAAGATTGTGAAGAGTGCAATCGTTGACTGGCTCGAGGAGGGGAGGAAGGTAGACTCCAAACAACTCGAGAAGATCACCGAGCTAGAAGAGAAGGGGGACTCGATTAAGCTAGCCATTCTCAATGAGCTCTCCAAGGTCAATACACTGATGCAGCGTGAGGACCTGCTACGATTGGTCAATTACAATGACAAACTCATCGACGGGGCGGAGATTGCATGCTACCATCTTGCGGCGGTTGCGGGGTCCTGGAATCCAACGGGTGACCTGAAATCGATGATTGCCAAGTTCATCGGGCTATTCATTGACCAGATCACACATCAGAGAGAAGCCGTAAGATTCCTTCACATCAATATCGAGGAGTCCATCAAGAAAGCTGATGAGATATGTAGGCTTGAGAAGCAAATAGACATCCTTCAGAGAGATATCGTATCTCATCTCTACTCACTTGAGGTCGGTCTTGCAGTGGTCCTTCGTTTCCGTGATTTCATCAACATGATGGAAGAGATATCTAACTTCAGCGAAGACGCAGCCAACACAATCAGAGGTCTCTCTCTAACACTCAACACATGATACGGCCGGTGGAGGCATTGTCAAGTCCACATGAGGATATTGCCAAGGCGGAATTGGTTGGGGACCGAGGCGTAGTCTGGAACCCTGAACATGGCATGCGGCTCTACGGAGACGGCTATTTCGGACAACCTCTCGGGATTAGAAAGCCCAAGTCTGCTGTGTTTGACAAGCCGCTAGAACTCTCGTTGATTGAGTGTACCTACCTCACCAAGGCCGGCCGACTAGAGTTACACAGCAGGCAAGAACAACGAACTCTAACGCATGATGATCTCTTGGAGCTTGGCGCAAAGAAGGTCGAAGACTTCAAGGAACGATTCTTGGTCTATAGTCAGTTGCGTGAGCGAGGGTATGTCGTGAGGCCCGGTCTCAAGTTTGGAACTGACTTTGCGGTTTACGAACACGGACCAGGAAAAGATCATGCTCCACTACTGGTGCATGTGATACCGCAGAGAAAAGGTGTTGTCCCCCTAGATATTGTTAGGGCTGGGAGGCTCGCAACCAGCGTTCGTAAGCGGTTCATTGTCGCGACCATCAAGGAAAACGGCCAGATTGCATACTACAGTTTCGTTTGGCATCGTCCGTAGGTGTCATACCGGAGCAAAACAAATAAGGACTCAGACCAAGCGTTTCCCAAACTCATCCAGCCCAGAAGGGTGATTTCTGAATGGCAGACAAAGCTGAGAACGCAAAGACCTTCGGGTCATTGTTGGCGGAAGCTTGGGAGCATACTCCTTCCTTCATCTGCAGCAATGACGACTACATATACATTCTATATCCAACTGACGAATCCAAAGAGAAGTGGGTTGAGGCATCACTCACCTTCCCTGATGGTTCTATCGACACGAAGGAGGTTGAACCTGCGAAAGCAATTGCGCTTCTTGTGGAAGAACTGAAGGTCCTTCCCGATTACGGCGCTGAGAGCATAGTTTCAACCAAGGCGAAGCTAGATGAAGTCACAGCACGTCTTGGTACACTGACGTAGTGACAATCTAAGCATGAAAGTTGCAACCCACTCTGCAAAATCCAAAACTAGACTCTGCACGGGGCGGAGTAATCCGATGTCTGAGGAACTTGTGACTTGTCCCTCATGTGGTATGGAGGTTCCTGAGGGGAGTTTCTGCAAGTCTTGCGGGAAACCCTTAGCAGTCACTGAAGAAGCTACCTTGGACCTTGAGGCCTTTGAGGCGCCGGTAGATCTGGAATCTTCCGTTATAGATACACCAACAGTGGCAGTTCCATTTGGCATGACCGTTGACGGAATGGACCAACGAGAGTTTGTGACATTGATGTCCAGAGCTGAACTAAGGGTCATTCGAAAGGAACTAGACACCTTGCTGGATCAGATTCAAGCTACGCGTCAGGCTCTCAAACTGAAACATGCTGACAAGGCCGTCCTAACCGCACGGGCGGAAGACCTGAGAGCTGCCTTTGACAAGACCAAGACAAGGCGTGAAGAGCTCTCTGATTTCAGAGGGGATCTTCGTCTGGAGAGGGCAGTCAAGACACTTGATGTGCTAGAGGAGAAACGTTCCAAGCTAGAAGAAATGCAAGGGACTCTAGACAAGTCTGTCTACAAGGAGCAGAAAAAGAAGATTGCCGACGCAATCAAGACTACAAAGAAGAATCTCAAGAGTTCCATAAAGGACGCAGAGAACTGGTTGAAGAGCATGAACAAGACAAGCCAAACTCTGCAACGAAACAGTAGTCGACTCGAAGCTCGACATAGGATCGGAGACGTTTCATCAGGCAAGTATGAAACAGAAAGAGCCGGAGTGGAACGGTCCTTGAAGATTCTCGAGATTGGCAGGGCAATTCTGGATGAGGCTCTCGTTGAAGCCAAGAAGAAGAAATGAACAATGAGTTGTGTTTGGAGTGAGTTGTTATGTCCAAGGGTCTCACTGAATGCACACCAACTTGTAGAGAATTCAAATGCAGTCGCCAGCCCAGCGCACTCAGGATTCGGCGTACAGACTCGAAGAAGACGATAATGTGCACAGAAACTGACGATGAGTGCGATGGAGCCTGGTGCAAATTCGGAGTCTGCGCCATACGGAAGATGACGGATGCTGGCAAATGCAAGGGGCTTCAGAATGTGCGAGCCCCCTTAAATGACGATTTTGACTATACTGGGGATAGATTGGAAGAAGTCCCGTCTACATACTCCAGGCATCTAGGGGGGAAGAGAGCCTTCGATAGAAACGGGCGCATATAGGACTTGTCCCGCAACCTCTATAAGCAACACGCAAGTCATCGCAGCAAGCCAAGGTGAACCAAAGTGCTAGAGGAAGTTCGCTCAGAAATGAGGGCCCTGATTTACCTCATGATAGGGCTTTCTATGTTAGGGATTGGTATCATACTCGGACAGGCTGCTTTCGCGATAGGCTTCCTCGGTCCACCGTAGCTCACTGATTCTCCCAAGAGTTGTTCTGTTTGACACGTTTAGAGGAGATTGTTGCCCTCCTACACGAGTTCGAGGGAATCTCCCGCAAGTACGTTCTTCCTTCTATTATCGGACGTCTTCGTGCAACGTCTTACAATGGCAATCAAGAACACGGACTTGGTGAAGATTCGGCCGCAATTCTGACAACAAGCGATGAGATTGTTCTACTCACGACTGACGCAATTGTTGAGGAACTATGCCTCAACCATCCGCGAGCCGCCGGCTTCAATGCAGTATTGGCAACCGTTATGGACATCTATGCAGCAGGGGGCACTCCTACTTCCTTCGCTGTGGCAATCTCATACTATGACTCCGCTATCGGCGAGCAGATTCTAGAGGGTTTGATTGATGGGTCTCATACTTTTCGAGTCCCCATAGTTAGAGGCCACACGAATCCCCAGTCCACGTCTACCTATGTTGTTGGATCTGCAACAGGGACGGTCAAGAAAGAGAATATGCTGACGGCCGGTGGGGCTTGCGACAACGATGTGTTGATTCTGCTCTTCGACAGTCGAGGACGTCGCGGAGGCAGTTACAAGTTAGGTTGGGACTCGGTCACTGAGCGATCTGCGAACGAGGTCGTGGAACGGCTCTCTGTGATGATCAAACTAGCTCAAAAGCATCTTGTGACCGCCGCCAAGGATGTTTCAGTTGCAGGACTCGTGGGCACAGCCGGAATGCTACTGGAATACTCAGGGAAGGGAGGATTTCTCGACCTTGATGCAGTAGACTCAGCTCGTCCCAACTCTATAATACTCGAAGATTGGGTTCGCATGTACGTATCATTGGGATTCCTTGTAGCAGTGAATCCAGAGAAAGTGCCCTTGGTAGAGAAGGTGGCGCGCGAGTGCGGGCTTACAGCGGTCCAAGTAGGTGAGGTGGACAATACGATGTCACTTAGGCTTAGATTGTCCGCAGAAGAACGGGTCATGTTTGACTACTCAGAAGGCCCACTATTGACTCCGAAAGGTGATGTCTAGAGCTCTGCTGGTCCGTCAATGTTATAATGTACACGTGTACGCTCATCGATGAAGTGAGGAAGTTGTCGTCAACAAAGAAGACCTGCAGCATTGTTGGGTGTCAAAACGATTCCAAGCGGTCTTTCCCGACAGTACGCATAACCAAGAGCATCGCGAATACAGGTCTGCAGGTAAAGGATGCTCGTTCAAGGAAAGTCTATCTCTGCTCTGACCATTGGAAACTTGTTAAGAAGGAATTCAAGAAAGACACGAAGCCAGAGCGACTCCGTTGGGGCCATTAGCAACTGTCATATGAGTAGTAATCCACCCTTATCCAGTGGGCCACTGGAAGTGTTCACCGATGACAGCTGAAGATGACGCATTCTCAAAGCTGAAGCCTAACTGGAAGTTGTGGTTAGAGCATGATGGCGACTACGTATTTGGACCTGGTGCTTTCGCAATTCTGAGGAGCATCAAAGAGAACGGCACAATTACAGAGGGCGCGAAGGCGTTAGGAATGTCATATCGATATGCCTGGGGTGTCGTGAGGAAGATTGAACAGAAAACCGGAGTCAAGCTCCTAGAAACCTACAAGGGTGGCACTGAGGGTGGTGGGGGCGCAAGAATAACCGGGTTTGGTCTGAAACTCATGGATCTCTTTGCCAGTGTACAGGATAGTTTCGAGAGGGTCACCGTGAAGCGGACCAGGGATCAATCACGAAAACCGTAGTACGATTGCCCCATTTGGACAATGGCTTTTGCACTCTAGACAGAGGATGCACTCCGGCGAACGCAACGCCTTATAGGGGTAGCGGCGAATTCTGATGTTCATGGGACACACAACTTCACACACGTTGCAGGTGTCAGGTGTACATCTTGCAGGATTCCTTCCTATGCCAACGATAGCCTCTCTGGAGAACGCACCATAGAGCCATCCTGCAGGGCACAACCATCTACAGAACCATCTGGGCACCCAGATTCCGATACCCACAATCAAAATCACGAACGCAATCTGTGCTATGAAGAATCCCCACTGTGTGATGAACCATATAGTTTAGAAGATAATGAAGGCGGGATTGAAAGGATCAAATGCCGCTGTGGCGAATGGTCCAAGTATGTTCACAAGATCATCAGCAGTTCCGAAGAGCCCGCTTATTCCAACCCATACGGCCAGCCCCATTACGATTACGAAGATGTACGTCTTAACGCGCCGAAGCTCATCCTCAGTATTAGGAGACGGACGCACTTTGGTTCTTTTTGGAAGTGTAGCGAAGTCTTGGATTGTCCCAATTGGACACACCCACCCGCAGGCTGATCTGCCGAGAATCGTGAGGATTATGATCATCGCTCCGAGTGTGAAGAACGGGAATATGCCTCCGGAGAATTCTCGCTGAAGAGTGTCGAAGGTGCCAGCAAGAACAGCTCCTGGTGCTTCCAGGGGGGCGATGATGGGCAAGCTCGGCAAGATGTCGCGAAAGCCCTCCCAGAATGCTAGAATTTGCTCACCCCCAAACCACGTAGCGAGAATGTATGCGTTGATTCCTAGGAGGAACAGCAGCTGGACAACTCGTCTTAGCATCCGAATATTGAAGATGATGCCGATTGGATTCTCTAGACTCAGTCTTCTTGGGGTCTCTGGTTCATGGTGGATTTCACTGTCCTCGTCATCTGAAACCTCTTCTAAGTCCAACTCGTCCTCTTCAACATCCATGTCTTCAGACGATTCAGAATCCTTAGCCATTACATTCAGACCTCAACCAAGGAGGTATCGACGGCGAAGACCTGAGCCGTCATTAAAAAGCTTGTGCTGAAATGAAACCGACCTTTAGCCTCAGATGACGGAGGAAAAGGCAATCTCGATAGTGCCGGAATCGAGTTGAACATGCATTATGTAGGGTCCAGAATCCGATGGTCCAACAAGGACTATCGAGTGATCATAGGCCACACTCCATGTTCTGGTTTCCAAGCCTTCCATCTCAAACATAATCGTGAGAGTTGTCCCAACAGAGGCAATGACTATGCCGTCGGGCACGTGGATCTCGATCGCGATGTTGTTTGCTAGCCCGTCGTTCACGCTTCCAGTGACGTTATGTACTCTGTCAGCGAATAGACTTGCTCTCTCTAATTGAGACGCAGTTCCAAGTGTGTCCATTGCGTACATGAGAACTGGAACACCTATCAGCACGGCAGTTGAGAGACCAATTGCAACTAGAAGCATCTTCTCTAGAGACCTTGAAACCATGAGATTCATCTCAGCAATCTGCCCAATAAACAGCCCGCTAATCGTAGTGTTGGAGCGTAACAAGCTCGATAGCGAAGGGTTTAAGCTGGTGTTCTGAGCAAGACCAAGACTGTTGGATGATGACGCAACTCGTTCCAGTTCATGTCGGCCTTGTGGGTCACATTGATCATGGCAAGACCGAGCTGGCCCGCGCATTGAGTGAGAAAGTTTCCACTGCAGGCCTTGACAAGCATCCGCAAGCTAAGGAGAGAGGAATAACCATCGACCTTGGCTTCACGATGTTCACTCTTGGGAAAATGCGTGTGACACTGGTAGATGCCCCGGGACATGCAGACTTGATTAGGAGTGTCGTTGCAGGAGCAAACATAATCGATGCAGCGATTCTTGTTGTGGCCGCAGACGAGGGTCCCAAGATTCAGACGGGAGAGCACATTGTCGTGCTGCGGTCCTTGGGGATTGATACGATTGTGGTGGCGATAACCAAGAGTGATTTAGTTGAACCCAAGGCCCTAAAGGCAGTCCAAGAAAAGGTACGTACCGTCCTTCAAGAGGCGGCGTTCAAAGACACAGCATATGTCGCAGTCTCAGCCAAGAATGGAGAGGGTATTGACCAGCTGAAGGAGGTCCTCAACCAGAAGATTAGGCCGAAGAAGAGATTGACCGATGGCTCATTTCTTATGCCTATTGACCATGCATTTCCAGTGAAGGGCCATGGTACAGTGGTCACAGGCACAATCCAACGAGGGATTCTGCGCGCTGGGGACACAGTGAGGCTGATGCCACAGGATGCAGAAGCGAGAGTAAGAACGATCCAGACATTCGGGGAAAACCTACCTGAGGCGAAGGCTGGAGACCGAGTGGGTGTCAACATTCCTGACATGAAATACAGCGAGATAAGTCGCGGTGACTATTTGTCTGAACAAGGGGCTCTCGTCAGCCGGAAAGGAGTCCTAGTCCAACTGGAAAGAAACCGATTGTACAAGGGGAGAATAACGGACAGGATGGTTGTAAGCACAATGGTGGGGATGCCGAACGTGACCGCCGAAATTGTGCCCTTCACTGAAGATAGGAGGGTCATCATGGATGAGGCAAAGGAAACGGGATTCATGGCAGCCCTGCTATTCCAGAACCAAATCGCAGTTGAGGAAGGCCAGAAGGTGATCTTAATGAGGACCGACCTGCCGCCTACTCATATGAGGATAGTTGGGTCGGGGGAGGTCATTGAAACTCCAGCGAAGATTGTGTTGAACAGACGCAGAGTTCGCATGGGAAGAATAGGCAGAGTGCGTACTGACGATGTACTAGTCGAAGGAATTGCCTCAAGCAAGGATCGCGCTGAGTTGTTTGTAGGTTCTCCTGTACAGACTACAAGTGGCATCAGGGGAACCCTTATGCGGCCCTTTGGTACTCGAGGTGTGCTAATCGGCGTCTTCCAGGCCCCAGTGAAGGAGTCAGACAAAGTGATTTACGAAAAACTCGTTGAGGAGGAACTCAGCTTTGGATATAGAAGATCGACTGCTTGATATCATTCCAACGAACATGGCAGAGAGAGGACGGGTGACTATTGAGGCACTGTTGGCTCCTCTTAGGGACCTGCTGAACCGCAGAAGATTCCCCAAGATGCCTTTCTCAGACTTGCAGTTGGAGACTCTGTTCAGACTCTTGTCCTCAATGGACACAGATAAGGATCCAGAATCGGCACGAGTCGGGGAACGAGAAGGACGGGTGGCATCCCCTTTTGTCGAACGGATGGCTTTCGGTTTCAATCATGGAATCGGTCGCAGTGGCCATGTTGCTGCCCCTCAGCCCAAGGCCCCCGGGACGTCACTGATGCAGCAGGTGGCGGACCAAGTGGCAGTTGACGCCATCAGGAAGCTGGGGCTGAGCAATGTCCGAAACGGCGTTGTGCTGCCCTTAGCGACTGGAATGAGCATTGCCCTAGTCCTGGGCGCCCTGCGGAGAGAAATGGGCGTCCGAGGAGTGCTGTATCCGAGACTTGACCATGCTTCTCCCATTCGTGCAATAGCACTAGCCGGGCTTGAACATGTACAAGTACCTACGATTCTAGAGGGTGATGCTGTCCAAGCAGACATCTCTGAGCTAGAACGATGTATATCGAAGAATGAATCGTATGCAGTATTGGCGACAACAACCTTCTTTCCGCCCCGGTTGTCTGATCCCTTGAAAGAGATCTCCAGACTTTGCAGCGACAGCGCAATTCCTCTGATAATCAATAACGCGTATGGAGTTCAATCAGAAGCCATAATGTCCTCCATCCGTTCCGCAATAGATGCTGGTAGAGTTGATGCAATTGTACAGAGCAGCGACAAGAACTTCCTTTCACCAGTTGGCGCATCGATTGTCGTGACTCCTGAATCCGAAACCAAGGAATGGATTGCAGAAACCTACGCTGGCAGGGCAACGGCCGCGCCAGTGGTCCAGACACTCGCCGCCATGTTAGCCATTGGTCAAGAGGGATATGAAAAGCTGAGAGAAGAGCAGAGAGAGAACAGGGAGTTCTTGGAGAACAAGATGGAAGAAATAGCCGAATCAGTCAAGCAACGTGTTCTTTCCGTAGATAATGCAATCGCCTGTGCGATGACTCTAGATGGCCTATCCGCAAAGGAGGTAGGAGCCAGATTGTATTGCCGGCGGGTCACAGGACCCCGTGTGGTGGAAAGAGGAGCATTTGGTTCCTGCATCGACAACTATCCGCACGACTACATAGTAATGAACGCGGCCATTGGAGCGTCAAGAAAAGACGTGGAAACAGCTACTGCCAAACTCTATAAGGAGGTCAGTAGCTAATTCACGGTTGGCCAGTAGGGAGGGCTAAAACCTTGGCAGAGATTGGTGACAGAACTGAGATCAAAAAGACCCTCGGTTACGACATCCCTGAGTCTGCAGTTGTGTTTAGACTCGTTTGGTACGCCGTTGCTTCCCGGCCCGGCGTCCTTCTGAACGAATACAGCGAAGCTGAGAGTCAGATCTTTGAGGGGAAGGCTGTATTTTCGACCAAGATTGATGGCAACAAGGTTGACGTAAGCGTCTCGGTTGAGGAGGCCCAGAAGATGGTTGAAGTCACCGCCTTGGGCGAAGACCCCGCGGCACTTGAGAAATACATTGATGAGATAACTACGTCTACAGGAAACTCTCTAAAGAAGTATCAGGCCTTGCCTGACGATATCAAGGGAAAACTCAGACGTGCACTAGTCGCAAAGACCTGTTGGGACCGTCTTGTGTTCGAGATACTTAATAAGGCATCCTTGGGTGCGGTCTATTTCCAGCTGGCTCATGGAAGGGAGATGATGATCAAGGCCATCGAGGGGGAGGACATGATGTCACTTCCGCTTACGACCTCGGGTTGGCTAAGTCGGATTGAATCCATGCCCCGTGAGGAGCCTCTTCCTGGCAATGTCGCCACCGAGTTGGCGAAGAAGAGCATAGAGTGGAAGAAGGAAACACAAGAGGTCATAGCCAGATATCTCTAGACGCTCGACCCTCAAGCTTAAGTCCTTAGCTGATATGAGGAGTCTGTGGCCTCCTACTGGGTCGGTGGTCCGGCTCCGTGGGCTTCAAACCCATGATCGTGCAAGCGATTAGAGTTCGATTCTCTTAGGAGGCCGCCATTCTTCTTGCTGCATTCTCTATCGCTCCCCCTCCACTAGAGCTCCCAAGTCTTCCATCAGTGACTGTTCTGTTTCGTGAGGTGTGAGCCCTTCGGCCTTGGATCTTGCCAATGCCTCTCGTCTTGCTTTCGTGACTCTCGGGTCGTTTCTGTAAGTGGGATTCTCCTGCAGAAAGCGTGCCACGACCTGCCTTGTGATAACGTCCACCAGTCTACTCCGGGCACCACTATCTTGAGTTTCTTGGATCTCTGAACTTGGCTCCAGCGTCTTCAACCTCTCAACAATCTCGTCTGCTGCATCATCAAGTGTGTGAGCCCCAAGGTCTACAGTCGCTATCGGACTGTCCCAAGCGTATCTGTCGCCCGGAACGTCGAGTTTCTCATTGATTCTCAGGATGACTTCTTCAGGAATGTTGGAGCCTCTCTCTGTGTTCCTAGAGAGCGCATCATCCACTGGTGTCGAAATGTGAACAGTGGCAAAGCTACATCCTCTTCGCACCGTTATTTCATAGAGTTCGTGACGCATGCTTGTATAGTAGTTTGTGTCATCGTGGATGACGGATTTTCCTTCTCCAATCGCTTTCTCTGTCTTCTCGAGCGCTGCCCGTCTAACTCTCTTCTCGTTATCAGGGCTGAATTCCGCGTAGTACTTGTCGTCGCGCCAGTCATCTGTGCTGACAATCACTACGTCCGTTTCTTTCGTCAACCGCGCAACAATGACAGAAGCCAGTGCCGACTTGCCCGAGGCGGGTATTCCACATAAGGCTAGCAAGAATTGGTCCATTAGCTGTCAGGAGAGGTATGGTCATCCCACAAAAGAATCTGCTGAAAAGAAGTGAAACGCAGCAGTGGGTCACTCCCACTACTACGGTTTGATTGTAATCTCCAGGCTATTGGCCAGGTCCTTGTATCTGTTCCTCACAGTGACCTCAGTCACGTTTGAGGCCTCAGCAATCTCTCTCTGTGTCCGCCTGTCGCTTGTGATTATGCCAGCAATGTAGAGTGCTGCTGCTGCAAGACCACCGGGGTCTTTGCCAGCCGTTATCCCCTCTCTCCTAGCATCGTTGATGATACTCATTGCTGTCTGGACAGTCTGACCGTCGAGTCCCAGATCTGAGGATATTCTCGGCATAAGGTCGTTTGCCGAAGGAATTGGAACCTTGACGTCAACGTGTCGTAGAATGAGCCTCACACACTGACCTAGTTCCTTCCTGTTAACTCTAGCCTCGGCGACTATCTCATCAAGCTGCCTGGGTATCTTGTGGATTCTACAAGACAAATAGATGGTCGCGGCCACCATTCCTTCGATGCTGCGCCCTCTGACAAGGCGTTTTGCAAGGGCCTTCCTATAGACAAGGGCTGCTGTTTCCTTGGTTTCATTTGGCACTCCCAGCTGGGATGTGAGCCTATCCATCTCACTCATTGCAATACTCAGGTTTCTGTGCTGAGAGCTGTGAACAAGAGTTCTAATCTGCCACTTACGCATCCGGTAGATTGCGGCGCGTGAACTTGCAGCGATTGCTCTGCCGTTGGCATCTCTGTCACTCCAGCCTATTGTTGTTGCGAGCCCTTTGTCAGCCATGGTGAGGGTCATTGGGGAGCCAGTTCGTGCCCTAGCATTTCTTTCCTCAGAAGTGAATGCTCTCCATTCTGGGCCCGAATCGATATGTCTCTCATTGATTACACAACCACACGTTGTGCATACACTCTCTCCTCTAGCAAGGTCCTGATAGAAGTCATTGCCACCACATATTGCACATACGTTTGTGCCCCTGTCACGGCCGGTCATCGAGCGGACTGGTTTCGCCATTAATGTTCACCTTGCAGATTGTCTCTCGGATTTGGCCTCACGAATAGTGGGCGCAACACGGTGGTGCAAAACTACACTCCGAGAGGAATGTGTCCCGAAGCGCTGTTATATCCCAATATAAGTTTAAGCATCGGTGAAATTGTGTACTCCGCCTTAGTTCAATTGACTAGGACGGGATTTCAGATGGTTGGCGGACGTCGATAACGAATAGATACCTGACCGTGTGGGGTCGGACAGATAGGGAGATACTATGGACGCCCGCCGTGTCTTATTGACCATTGCTGATGTGAATCAGATACCATCTGCTCACTCTAGACAATTCAGTTCCTTAATCACAGCTTCGGGAATGATGCGTATGTTGTCGAAGTAGGTGTAGTCGGATTCATCAACGACCGTCTTTGAGAGAGCAACCTTTACCAGCCCATCCGAGCGGCCCAGAAGGTATCCGGCAATGTATTGTATCGGCACTTTCTGTTTGTCTGCTTCTTCCTTGGTCATGGCACAGCACTCTACTCCTGGACTCTCATAAGTCACTTCTACAATCTCATGAGAATCGCAGGCTGGATGCCGATTCAGTAGTTGGATTCCGGCATCAATGCGGTCCCTCCCACTGACTCTCTCTGTTGTTGACGCATCATAATGGAGCCAATATCATCCTCTCCACCATCGACATAGCGAATGTCACTGGATTCTCCTATCTTGTATCGAATCCAGTATCTCTTGGCATCAACTTCTTTCTTCTCATCTTCTTCTTTCACTTTGGCCTTTATGTCCTCGCTGAGGACTATTGGCGTAAATGGGTTTTTGATCATGTCAATCATCTCAATGCTTTTAAGACGTAAATTAACTATTGTTAATAGGCATCTCCAAATCTTATAAGATTTCTGTAATGCATAAGGAGGACATTCATTGGTTGAGCATATTTGGACTACAACACAGCGGGCTCTCTGCTTTGAGAGTCAAAGGGAGAATCATCGATCGATGGGGCAAGGTCGGATACGCTAGGCTATTCAATGGTTCGAGCATCCTTACCGTTGCCTTGGCTTTCTTCAGTATGAACTTCTGGGGGTGGCTATATTTCTTGACCAACCCTGAAGCAGTACAACCAGTTCTTCTGTTTCCTGGCGTCATCTTGATTGCATTGGGACTCATAGTATCTACAAAGGCCTCACAGGCAATTTCCGTTAGTACTGTGGCTGACATGCGCACTGACAGAAAACCACAGCTTGTGACGGACGGAATATACTCACGAATTCGTCATCCCCTCTATCTTGCCACCATTTTGCTTCTCTTGGGCATGGCTGCAGTCTATCCGTTTGCAAACGTACTCGTGTTCGCGTTGTCACTAATCGGTTATGTCTTGGTCGGCGCCTGGCTGGAGGAGAGAAAGCTTGTGCTGCAATATGGCCAAGAGTATCTAGAATATCGCAAGAAGGCCGGCTTTATGGTTCCGGTCCTCAGAAGGCAAGGGCACTGAGCCAATCTTACCCTGGTCCTAGAGAGATACTGGATCCTTCTTGTCATATGAGACAATAGGCTCGAACGATAGGCACATGGAGGATTTGACACCATCCACTAACGGCCCACTACCACTTCCTTCTTGGAGGAGGCGGTGTTTCTGAACTCATTTCGGTATCTAGCGGCATGTCAACAAGAGGCGTTGCCACTCTCGCAATCAAGTCCCCTTCAAACACGTATGACATCCGACTACACGAAACAACAGTCCCGTCGAAGGGACAGGTGACGTCAGACTTGTCCTGAATCTGACCGACGACATCACCGCTTCGTATCTCTTCCCCTAGTAGCACTTTGGGAATGAAGAAGCCCTCGCCATCTGCATTGACATGTCGCATCCTTGCTGTGAAGACACTTGATGCCTCTATGCTTTCTCCTTCAATCATGTCCCTTATTCTGAGGTAGTTTAGGATTGCCTCTCTGACCTCTACCGCCGCCTGAGTGTCTGTGTTGTTTCTATCACCCCTTACCTCTATGGTGACGATTGGAATACCCTCATGGGCCGCCTCAGTAGAGAGTGCCCCTCTCTGCCCTAGGCTCTGGGCCACGATTGGTAACGCAATCTGCGAAGCAAGATTCCTAACGTGTATGTACTCGCGATGTAGTGCCACCACGTGACTGATACATGCTTGGGTTCCCGTTCTCAGATGAATGACTGCGTCCGCCTGAGACACTCTTCGCCATATCTCCCAAGCAACCCTCTGGGTTATCGTGCCGTGCTCATCACCAGGAAAGACACTATCTAGGTCCTTCGAGTCTAATGGCGATACTCTGGTGCCAAGTCTGAATGCGAGCGGGCCCGCAACTGGGAGTAGCGTTACTGACCCGCTGATTCTAGCGAGATCCTGAAGATGCCTCAGTGTTAGATAGTTGGCATAAACATCGGTCGCGGATAGGCCGTTCATACCAGAGACAATCATGATGTTTGGGCGTTCCTGACCAAAGGTGTAGAATCCCAGTGTGGTCCCTGTCTTTGGATCGATGTCCAAGGCATCAACCGTCGGTTTCACCATTTGGAGACCTTCTCAGGAGTGATGGGACTATTCCTCTGTGTCGAATATGAAGTAGTGTAACACGCTGGGGCTCTGGCCGCTTATACACCCTGCCCATCTATCATGCCTGGCCAGTTGAAAAGATAGATGTCAGTCTTGAACTCTCCACTAATGAAAGAGTCCTTTCTTCCAAGGGCGAACTCTGAGTTCATCCTGACGTGAGGACTACTGAACATCTCTGAGTGAACTGCACAATGTTCCCTATCACCAATCCAAACTGTTGGCACACCCATGTCTACAATGTTTTGACCAGCAGTTGAGAAAAAGGGCTCCCAACTTATAATCACCAGAGACGGATGAAACCTCTCAACTGATTCAAGAGCACTTAACTGTAACACCCATTTGGGATAGGCGATGTCATATCCACCCTGTCTTGAGTCTGTGCAGATTATTTCAGAACCCACTTGGGCCTTGAGGAACTCTGACAGCCTTCCGTCCCCGCCCATGACCTCCAGAACAGGCTTCGAGTCGCCAAGAATTGCCAGGGCTTCGTTGATTAGGTCAGCAAGCTCCTGAATGAACTCCCTATTGTAGACCTGGAAGATCCATCTTGCTGCTGCGTTTGCTCCGCTACAATACCTCAAGACATCAAACTCACTCTCGACAGTTTCGAAGAAGGACAATACCTTATCGTATGGATAGAGTTCTCCATGAATGTCTATGTACTGAGAAGTCTTCGCACGCATCCAATCTGTTTGCATCGTCGCTAATGCCAGCGGGCACGAGATTTTACTCTATCTCTTGCGGTTGCCATCTCGCGTTAGTCCTTGAAGGTCAAGTGAATCGGCGCTATGAGTTGTATGGTCAACTGGGCTGAGCCAAAGCTCTAATAAGGGAGCCATATGTGACATCCATAGAGTGAGCCAGGATGGATTGCGTTCTCGACCGCTAGCATAGTCTTCTTTTGCGTGTCCTTTATAGAGGATACTGGTCACGGCTCCTCCAGTTGCCTAGGTTCAAGAGGTTATCACAGATGAGTGAATTCGCCAAGATAGAGAAGAAGTGGCAAAAAAGATGGAAGAAGGATCGAGTGTTTGAGGCCGATCCGGACCCCAAGAGAAAAAAGTGGTTCTTGACGGTTCCATATCCATATGTTAACGGGTCTCTTCACGTCGGTCATGGTCGAACCTATACGGTTGGCGACGTACTCGCTAGGTACAAACGCATGCGTGGCTACAACGTACTATTCCCCATGGCATCGCACATGACTGGTACGCCAGTGCAAGGCATGGTTGACAGAATCAAGGCTGGTGACCCAGTTGCCATTGAAAAATACAAGCGGGACTTGCGTTTGTATTTCGATACTGAAGATGAAGTCGAGGCACAGCTCGCAAAGTTCACTGATGCTTGGGCAACTGCGGCGTTCTTCGCCAAGGTCATCCACGAAGATTTCGAGGCACTAGGATACAGCATAGATTGGCGAAGACATTTCACAACCGGTGACGCTACCTACAATCAGTTCATCACATGGCAGTATCACAAGTTCATGGAGAAAGGCTACCTCAAGCAAGGGAACTATCCTCTGTTATACTGTCCTAATGACGAGAACCCTGTTGGTGAGGATGACCTGCTGAAGGGGGAGAACGCCAAGATAAAGGAGTTCACAGCCATCAAGTGGCCCTTTGAGGACGGCTTCTTGGTTGCAGCCACGCTTCGACCGGAAACCATTTTCGGCGTCACCAACATGTGGATACATCCTACTGCAGAATACGTTTGGGCCAAAGTTGGAGATGAAAAATGGGTCATCTCACGTCAAGCGGCTGAGAAACTGAAACTGCAGGCCAAGGAGATTGAGGTCCTAGAAACCTTCCCAGGCTCGAAGATCATCGGGAAGAGATTCATGACAATCCATGACGATCGTGAGGTCCTAATCCTACCTGCAGAATTCGTAGACACTGATAATGCTTCTGGAGTAGTCTATTCTGTTCCTGGGCATGCTCCTTTCGACTATATCGCCCTGCGTGACCTTTGGGACGACCCCTCTGGCTTGGACCAATTTGGGATATCTGCCGATGAGGTCCGTTCTATTAGAATAATCAGTATGATCGAGATGAAAGGTTACAGCGAGTTCCCAGCAAAGGATGCTGTCGAGAGTCGAAACATCAAGCGACAGGACGAGGCCGAAAAGCTGGAAGATGCCACTCAGGAGATTTACAAGGCTGAGTTCTATGAGGGTGTGATGAAGGATAACTGTGGGCAGTTCTCCGGTCGTGCAATCAAAGACGTCAAGGAAGACGTGATTGAGTGGATGAGGTCAATTAACCGTGTGGATGTCTTCTATGAACCAGATTTGAGGCCAGTAGTCTGCAAGTGTGGAACTGATGTTCAAGTCGGAGTATTCGCTGGACAGTGGTTCCTGGACTATGAGAGCCCTGGTTGGAAGGATGATGCCTGGGTCGCACTCAACGAAATGAAGATAGTCCCAGACATATTCAGGAATCTGTTCGAGTCGACTTTTGACTGGCTGGCACAGAGACCATGTGCTCGAAAGAGAGGAGTCGGCACTTTCCTACCTTTCGACAAGGAGTGGATTATTGAATCTCTGTCAGACTCAACAATCTACATGGCCTTCTATACTATTGCACACCATATCGCCGACAATAGGCTGAAACCAGAGCAGTTGACTGGCGATTTCTTTGACTACGTCTGTTTAGGCATGGGCAAAGCAGAGAACGTAGCCGACGAAACCCGTATCTCTGAAGCTCTGTTGAAGACTATGAGGGACGAGTTTCTGTACTGGTACCCAAATGATCAGCGGCACACCTCTACAAACCACATCTCGAATCACTTGAGCTTTGCAATCTTCCATCATGTGGCCATCTTCCCTAAGAAGCACTGGATTCAGTGTATAAGTCTGAACCAAGATCTCATCATGGAAGGCAGGAAGATGTCCAAGAGTAAGGGGAACGTAATACCGTTGGTTGAGATTCCTGAGAAATACGGAGCAGATGTCTACAGAATCTACGTTGTTTCTGGCGCTGAGCCAGGAAATATCATGGACTGGCGTGAACGCGATGTCCCCCCAGCTGGGAACCGCCTACGTCAATTCAATGATTTGCTTGTGAAGTATGCTACTAGAATACCAAAGGCATACACAAAGAAAGACAGTCCAACAGCCATGACGAGATGGCTACTCTCCAAAGCAAACTCGATTGCTCAAGAATGCACTGACTCTCTAGAGAATTTCAGAATCCGAGAATATGCCATCACTGTCACGTCTGAAATGATTCGTGTTGTCAATCACTACCTGAAACGTGCGGAGGTTCCCAAAGAAGAGCGCGACGCAACCATGGGATATGTCTGTGATTTGTGGGTTCGACTGATGGCTCCACTGGCACCCCATGCATGTGAAGAAATGTGGTCGAAGATGAAGCGTGAAGGCTATGTTACCTTGGCAGAGTGGCCGAAGGTTGACAAGAAATTGATTGATTCGTATGCCGAGGTTGAGCATCAAGTCATAGAGTCTACAGTACGTGACATCAGAGAGATTGCAAAACTGCTGAAAGGCAAGAAACCTTCCAAGGCACATCTGTATGTTGCACCGGAATGGATGTTCGTGGCAATGAACAGTATACGGGAAGCTGAACTGTCGCTGATTGTGAGTGACATAATGAAGCATCTGATGTCGGACAAGGAGTTCAGGAAACACGGAAAACAAGTGAAAGGCATCGTTGACAGAATAGCAAAAGAGAACGGTTTGTGGGACCATTCAAAGAGTGCAAAGGATGAGCTAGCTGCGTTGCAAGAGTCAGCGAAATACATCGAATCCGAAGTTGGCATGACCATCTACGTCCATGATTCCACGAAGACTGATTATGACCCTGACAACAAGGCGCGCTTTGCATTGCCCGGCCGCGTTTCATTGTTCCTTGAGTAAGTCTGCCCAGCCCAATCTCTAATTAGGCTTAATAGGAAGTACAGGTATTAGATGAGTCCATTACATTTCAGAGGAGGTGAGAGAATGCCCAGATTTGTAGTTCTTGGGAATCTGACGCAGGAAGGAATCAAGGCCATAAAGGACCTGAAGAGCGCGTTAGAGAACACGCAGAAGCTGGCGAAATCCATGGATGTCAAAATCGTTGATACATACTTCACCATGGGTCGATATGATTGGGTCACGATAGTAGAGGCCCCAAGCATCGAGGCTGCTATGAAGACGCTCTTCATGTTTGGATCGGGCGGCGGAAACAGGACTGAAACGTTGTTGGCGATACCCACAGAAGAGGCTGCGAAGCTAGCCGCAGAGTTGCCCTAGTCTTTCCTAGTCCTCCTAGACGTTCTGAGTGCCGCTGACTCGCTTTTCCTTGTTCCAGACAAAGACAGACAACGCGAAAAGGTATCCAACTATGGCAAAGTAGATGCCCCACTCAAGGGTTGGCACCATCCAGATATCTGGACGAGTGGAGAGGTCTTCCACTGAGTCCCATGGACCATAGAGGAAGAGGAAGAATATCACGAAATTGATGACCCCTCCCAAGGAGAAGCCTTTGTGTATCTTTGCCTGCTTTTGAAGCAAGATGGCGATAGTCCAGAGCCCTACCATAATCATGCCGCTGAAGAAGAATGACATAGCAGCCATGCTATGCTCGGCAAGGTAGTTCATCGGATATATCCCCACGAGGAATATCGACAAGGCGGAAAAGACGCCAACCGCTCCAGCAATCTTTGAAACGATGTTGTCCATGTAGAGGCCCAGGCCTATCATGAATGGTATGAAGATGAGCCCAGCGATTATCATCCCTGAGTTGAACATGAGTGCGAACTCTGATACTCCAAGCTCACCGAGTTCCGACACAAAGTGGTTCAGCATGGAGAATGGCTCTCCGTATCTTCCGGAGTAGGGAACCTGTGCTCCCAAGATAAACACAAGTCCAACGACAGAACCTCCGATGCCCCAAAGTGGAAAATGCCGTTCGCTGATTAGGAATCCAAGTTTTCCTTTCGAAGTCATGGCCAACTCTCCATTTGCTAAACCACTTCGCTCTGTTTTCTCATAGCCACTTTTGGGTCTGCCTGTTTGCGGCCGCTACTTTCTGCTCCTTCTGAGAAGGAACAGTTTTATCCCTTCAAAGAGATGATAGAGCAGTTCCGTGATTGACAGCTGGTGGATGCCGTGATTACTGCTTTCATAATGGCCAAGGTCGAGTCGGCCAAGGCACGTGATGTTCTGAATAGTGTCAGGAAACTCGATGAGGTTGAAGAGGCTCACTTGATCTATGGTGCATACGACCTGCTCATCAAGGGGGTCTTTAAGTCTCCTGAGTCACTCAGTTCATTTGTAGTCGACTCTCTAAGGAAGGTGGATGGCGTCAAAGATACAGTTACCAATGTCTGTGCGGCATATGAGTAGGAACTTCTCAAAGATAGGCCCCTATCACAGTCGCTCTTCCTACTTGCTTGACCAGTAGTACTCGAAATCACAACAGTCTTGCTTCTCCATCAGAGTCTTGCTACGATCTAAATCGACCTTGGGATGGATTGCGGGTGCGGCTGCAAAATCATGTTTGCAGTGGAGCAGATATCCGATGTCAGGAGCCTCTAGATCATTGTACACCTTTGCGTACACACATTCAGTAACATGGCAGATTGATCTGTCAGCAGTTTCTTTGACGATTCCAACGGTTTCGATGTTGTTATTATTCAGCTCTTTGACCCACTTTCTGAGAAGCGCCTTGACATCCTCAAAGTCCTGTATTGGTTTCTCCAACGATTCTACTATATTCCTGACATCATTGATGGAATTCTTCTCCGCCCAATCGGATACGATTTGATGAGCGCGGCCCTTTCCGAGTGTTTCCTCAAGCTCTCGAACCAACGACACTAGTTTCGCACTTGTAGTCTTAATGTGGTCCTCCACCGTAATGTCCATTTTGACCTGAAATCGGTCTATGTTTTCGTCTGCCATAGCTAGACAACTCCTTCTGCATCCTTCGCTAGACCCAGTCGTTCAAGCGTGCTCTTCAGAGGCATTCCTGTTTCAACGTCCCACCCTCTCATTTGATAATACTCGTCAAGCATCTGGTCCAGTTCGACAACTTGACCCTTTGGTGGTCCCTTGGGGGCCTTCTCCTTTGTGAGTCGATTAGGTAGTTGATCATCGCTACGAGTAACTCCGCGCGCTACATTGAACAGACGATTCAAGTTGACGATTCTCTCTCCAATCGTCTGGAGCTCTTCCACTGTGAACTCAAGCCCATTGTGAATCTTAAGGGCAAGAGCAACGTCTTCATAATAGAACTCCGGAGGAATCTGCGTACCATACTTGCATAATCCCACGCTTTCGACAACCACCATGAAGTCCTCGCATTCTTTCACCATTATACCCTTGTACTTGGGGTTAAGTCGATCAGCCATCTCAGGAAGATACTGCTCTCCGAAGCGTTCCCTAATCTCATCGTCAAATCCAGCTTCATCTAAGACTGGAAATGAGTAGAGATGGTCTGCTCCTCGCGCCGCTGTGACTGCGGCCAGGCCCATTGATTTCTGGGCTCTGGGTTCCTGTCCTGCCATCTCCTGCTTCTTCACAGCCATCACGAATTTCTCAGTACCGCGACCAATCTTTTCAGCAGCTCTTGCACTCCCCTCAGCCAAGATATCACCGAATCCCTCTCTCAGCGCAATCATCTTAGTCAACCTGACGATGGTTTCGTGGTTACCCCAAGAGAGGTCGATTCCTCCAGTGTCTTCTTCTGTTATGAGTCCCTCGTCCCAGGCCTCCATAGCCCACGAGATTGTGCCACCAAGAGAGATAGTGTCCATGCCGTAGAGATTAGAGAGATGATGAGAGTAGAGTATAGACTCTATGTTGTCATTTCCACACCTCGAACCAAGAGATGACTGGGACTCGAACTCTGGAGACCCGCCTATGTACTTGTAAGGGCCATCCTTCACTCTTGTATATCTGCCACATCTCTGCAAGCAACTCCAGTCTGACCGCGGTTTCACTAGATACTCCCTAGTAATAGTCTCTCCACTGATCTTCTCGTAGCCCTCAAAGACGCCCTGTTTCATGTTGTAGCTGGGAAGCCTGCCTATGTGGTCCATTAGTTCAACCAGGTTTGTAGTACCGTATTTCGCCCTCTCTTCAGTGAAGGGGTTGGCCAACATGCGCTCATAGAATATGTCCATCTGTTTCAAGTAGTTCTGCGGGTCCGCCACCTCTATCTTGCCGGTTCCGCGTACAGATACCGCTTTCAGCTTCTTCGCACCCATTACTGCACCGAGCCCGGATCTTGCCGATGCTCTGTCTCTATCGTTCATTACGGCTGCGAATCTTACAAGATTCTCTCCAGCCTGACCAATTGAGAGCACTCTAGACTGTCTGTCGTGCTTCTCTCGAATCCAATCATCAGTCTGAAAGACGGATGTTCCCCAAATCTTACTGGCGTCGAGGAGTTCGACCTTCCTGTTCTCGATATTGAGATAGACAGGGTCTGAAGAGGCACCAGTGAACAATATCGCGTCGTAGCCTGCCAGTTTCAACTCTGGCCCCCAGAATCCTGCCGCGTGCGATTCTCCCCAAACATCTGTGAGAGGAGACAGTGCCGCCACCACATGACGTGACGCCTGAGGAAACATCGATGCCGTAAGAAGCCCGGTCGCAATTCCGAGGACGTTCCTAGATGACAAAGGATCCGTGCCCACCGGGACCATGTCGAAGATTACCCTTGATAGATACCCCGCTCCAAGAAGATAATGTCTGACCATATCTTCCTCGACTGGTCGCTTTTCTATCTCTCCCTTAGCTAGATCAACCCAGATGATGTTTCCACCTATTCCCTTGATCATGACATACCCCCCTTGCTATAGAGGACCTCTTTGTTTCTTTCATAATGCCCAGCAAGCCTACCGTCTGAATCCTTCTCCTTGAGTTCTTCTTCCGTCGTGATCCAGATTGCGTTGACTGGGCATCGTTCCACGCATCTGCCGCACTGAATACACTTGATAGCCTTCTGAGTATCCGGATTCAGCTTGATTGCGTCATATGGACATGCAGCGATGCAGGCACCGTGTCCCTGGCACTTCTTGTTGTTCACTATCACGACTCCCTTTGATGTCCTGCTGAGCGCCTCTTCCGGACAGGAGCCAATGCAAGGTGCATCTTCGCAGTTACGACAGAACAGAGGGAAGTCAAGTCCTGGCTCCACCCTCATAACCCTGGCACGAGACCATGCTGGTCCTATTACCTTGAAGTAGTGCATGCTGCAAACGTTGACACAGATCATGCATCCGGTGCATACGTCTGGGTCTCCAAAGACGAACTCTCGTACCGTCATTGTTCAGTCCTCAAATGGTTTCATGCCACTCATGGACTGGAATCTTCCATGACCCGGCTTCACTGTAGTCCTGTCCGCCTCAAAGACAAGCGTGCCCCGCACGAAAGTCTTGAGAGGGACTCCCTTCATATTCATGCCCTCGTAGAGTGTCCACCCAGACTTGGAGAACATTATCTCCGAACTAATCTTCTCTTCCTTTGTGTGGTCTACTATGACAAAATCAGCGTCGGCTCCGATTTGAAGAACTCCCTTTCTCGGGTAGAGTCCAAAGATTTTGGCCGGATTACGTGATGCGACGTTGAGGAGTCTTGCAAAAGACAGTCGGCCCCTGTTGATTCCTTCTGAAAGTAGGACTCTTAGAATCATCTGGACCCCGTCGACCCCTGACCACGCCTCTCTTATGTCATCAGCTCCTGCTTCTTTCTTCTCTATCGGGCACGGTGCATGGTCACTTACGGTTATGTCAATTGTACCTCTGAGTAGGGCTGACCACAAAGCTGACCTGTCCTGTTTGGCTCTGAGTGGTGGATTCATCTTGCTCTTAGGACCAAGTCGATTCATATCATCCCTTTGGAAGACAAGATGATGAGGACATACTTCAGTGGTTGCCATCACTCCTCTCAGCTTTCCGCGTTCAACCTCAACTATACCTTCGCTGGTGGTAGCATGTGCTACGTGCAAGTGACCCTGGGTCTGCTCTGCGATACTCACCATCTGTCTTATTGCCAGCTGTTCTGCAAGATTTGGCCTAGCAAGAGAGTGACTGATCGGAGCGTCCCATTCTCCCTCCATCTCCTTCTTGAACTCGTCTAAGACACCCTGATTCTCTGAGTGCACCGTCACATGCCCGCCGTACTCGGAAACCATACTCAGTGACTGGACTAGTACTCCATCAGGCGTCAAATAAGGTTCGCACGTAAACGCCTTGAAGGCCGCGATTCCCCTTTCGACCATTGACGGTATCATCGAGTAGTTCTCTGAGTTCAGCATTCCTGTGTAGAACGAGAAGTCAACAATGGACATCTGTTCTCCTTGCTTGATGTGTTCGTCCACAGCCTGTGGAGTATCGATCTGATTGGTCAGAGGCATGTCAACGACAGTTGTGACACCTCCCGCAGCAGCGGCGCGAGAACCGGTTGTGAAATCCTCATGGTCGAGCATAGTTGGATCGTGAATGTGTGCGTGTCCATCAATTAGACCCGGCATCAAGATGTTGCCCTCGGCATCAACCACAGTATCAGCCTTTGGCAAATGCTCATCTCTCGCAATGACGCTTATGCGACCTTGCTCGACCCCGATCCCTCCTCTCGTAAGCCCTGATTCTAGTAGAAGCCGGGCATTCTTCACTACCAAATCAACCATCAGCACCACACCTCTCTCGAGAATGAACTGGCATCTAGCCTCCTCCGACGGGAGGGAAAAGGGCCACTGAGTCGTCATCGTTCAGTTCTGTTTCGTAGCCATCCAGAAGCTCGATGCGCTTTCCATTGACCATACACTGGTAGAACCTTTTTAGCTCACCAGTCTCCTCGTCAATCACTGTATCGGTGAAGCGTTTCCCATATGTCCGCTTTAGAAGCTCCAACAGTTCTCTTATGTTCGCAGCCTCCATCTCAGCGCTTCTCTTGCCGACTGCCTCGCGAACTGTCGCGAAGAACTTCACGGTGACTGTTGCCAAAATCGTCAACTCAACCTACGAACCTACTACTAGGGATTTTAACCGTTCCGAAGTGTGACATGGCAGGAAGATTCAGAGGAATTATAGGTGACATTGCTGAAGGACAGGCGTCCAGTCGCTGCTGCGTAGGCTAGTACTCGAGGTTCCAGAAATGGAGATTGTGGTTGTTGGTCATCTGAGCAGGGATCTCATAATCACGCCAGAGACTACAAGGGAGGCTCTTGGAGGTGGTACAGCCTATGCAATGCTGGCTATGAGCCTTGAAGCCTTCGGGGCTGGAATCATAAGCTGCGTAGGAACTGACTTCGAGGAGGAATATGTTCAGACTCTTCAAGAATCAGGTCTAGATATCGAGGGACTACATTACAGAGGTCGCAAATCCACGCGTTTTATCAACGAGTATGATGAGAAGGGAGTGCGCACACAGCGACTCGAGGCAAGGGCCCCTCCCCTGAAGATCGATGACATAGAATCGAAGTACCTTGGGGCTAGCATATACCACTTCTGCCCACTTACAGCAGACGAGATACCCGTTTCCATGATTGAGGCTGCGAGAACGAGCGGAGGTCTGGTTTCTCTTGATGCACAGGGATATCTAAGGGCTGTTAAGGGCGAAGAGGTCGTGGAGAGAGAGTGGCCTGACCGTGATGAGGTAATCAGTCTGACGGATGTTGTGAAGCTCGACGACAGCGAACTCGAGCTTGCAGCGGAAGCCAAGTCCGAACTCTCGGCGGCCACCGAGCTGCTTGCCTTAGGGCCTAGAATGGTGGTTGTGACGCGTGACAAGAGAGGCTCAACGATATACACGCGCAATATTCAGGTCGACATTCCTCTAGTACTTGCTAATGCCCAGGTAGACTCGACCGGATGTGGTGACAGCTACACGATAGGATTCCTGTTGGAGTACATGCGGACCGGTGATGTACGGCGCGCGGGTCTCTTCGGAGCCGCTTGCTCATCATTCAACGTAGAAACCCTTGGTCCATACAATCTTCCCAGCAAGGAACAGGTGTTGCGAAGAATGAAGCCATACTCTCAGGCCTGAGGGAAGGCTTTTTCAAATGCAATTATTTCCAGCAACTTGGTGCTACAAGTGCTTGACGACCTGAACGCTCTCATGGAGAAGTATGGGATTGACGCACTCTTCACTGCTGGGAGTGCCTTCAAAATGGCCGATCTATTCTGGCTTACAGGATTCAGATCTAATGATGAGATTGCATTCATCCAAAACATAAACGACAAACCGATTGTTGCTGCTGGTTTCCACACACTCAGTCGTGTGCAAAAGGAGAGTCGAATCAAGACCACTCATGACGTCACCGACGTCTATCTCAAACTGATGAAAGAAAACAAACGACCTGATGAAAATCTCGATGTAATCTTTGATGATATACTGCGCAATGTGTTCACCGGGAATACAATTGGAATCCCAGAGGAAACATCTTCAAGGGTGCTTGATACAGTCCAAAAGCTCGGCTACGACGTCAAGGTCGTTTCTGATATCATGATGGATGCGCGTGCAACCAAGTCTGAGAGCGAGATCCAAGCGATCAAGAAGGCTGGTGACGCAACGACTAGCGCAATATCCAGAGTCCTTGTGATGGTGAAGGACTCAGATATCGGTCCGAAGAAGACGTTGATGTACAAGGGCAAGCCGTTGACCGTCAAGGATGTCAAGCTAACACTTGAGCATTTCCTACTGGACCAAGGCGCTCATTCTGCCGAGGACACAATCTTGGCTGTTGGTTACAAGGGGTTTGACTGGCACTATCTTGGTGCCCCCGAGGACGAGCTCAAAGCTGAGGTCCCGATAATCTTGGACGTTTTTCCTGTGCTGAAGATGGAACGTTATGTCGCAGATGTAACTCGAACGTTCATCAAGGGTTCAGTTAGTGAGAAGATTCGTCATATGTTTGAGTCCGTCAAGGCGGCGGCCGACTCCTCAGTTGATGCACTCAAGGATGGAGCCAAGATTGACGATGTCAATCTCGCCTGTGCTGAAACGCTGAAGGAGGCCGGTTATGAATCGCGTCGTCTGAACCCAGCCGCCACTGAGGGTATGACGCATGGTCTAGGTCATGGTATTGGTCTTGCTGTGCATGAGGGGCCTAGCATGTATCGGCGTGAGGACCATTTTACAGTCGGCAACGTAATGGCGATAGAGCCTGGAGTGTATTTCAAGGAGATTGGCGGAGTCAGGATTGAGAATGATTACGCTGTGACCAAGGGCAAGGCGAAGCTACTCACAACTGGACTTGATGAATTGCTCTATCTCTAGTAACATCCAATCAGTTCTAGTCAACGCTAAGCGCATCATGCGGACAGACTGAGATGCACATACCACATGCCTCGCATGCTTCTTTGTCTATATCGATGAGGCCCTTGGCCTTGTCAATTGATATTGCATGGTATACGCATGATTTCTTACAGAGTCCGCATAATGTGCAACGCTCAAGGTCAATCTTGGGTGGCGGTTCTAGAACTATTCCCTTCTCAATATGTGGAAGTGCTATCCCTTTCACATCCTCAACTGAACCATAGCCGTGTTCGTCGAGCCATTCTTGGATCTCAGATGCGATGCGTCCATAGACTGTATCGCCTTATAGGATTGCTGCCCTACACACCTCAACTGCTGAGGCGCCTGCCATGAAGAACTCAATTGCGTCCTTCCCATTCATGACACCTCCAACACCGATGACAGGCGTCTTAGCAGTCTGAGCTATGTCTGCAACACACCGCAAAGCTATGGGCCTCAGAGCTGAACCACTCATCCATCCTTGGCCTTTATCGCTTCCCAGCATTGGCTTACCAGTTTCGATGTTTATTCTGAGGCAGGGTCCATACGTATTGATAGCAACAATTCCGTCAACTAGTCTGTCCAGGGACTTGGCCACCTTGGCTACGTCGCCCTTTGGGCTCAGTTTTGCAAAGACTGGGATGTCTACTGATTCCTTGAGTGCCTTTGCTATCTCTGTGTGGCCACCGACGTAATGTGTGCTAAACTCGATGCCATGTACACCCTTCTCTTGGATCTTCGGTGCGAGCGTCGCCACTTCTTCTGGGGTGTAGCCCACACTGGCTATCACGGGCAGACCCGTTCCGAGCGCCATTTCATATTCCTTCTCATACCATCTCTCAAAAGGCAGCTCACTCCAGAGCTCTGCGTTAAGAATCCCCCGTCTTGAAACAATTCTCCCGCGGCCGATGGCTGCCATATTGGGCTTCGGGACCTCAGCGGGCTTCACGCTGACGGTCTTCGCTACTAGTCCCCCTGCCCCACCTGCCGCCGCATTTAGCAGAGTCATTCCATCTCTAGAGGTGGGTCCTGCGGCGGTGAAGACGGGGTTTCGAAACTTCAACCCCGCTATCTCAACCCGAAGATCTGCCATCGAAACTACTCCTTTGCTAGCATGTTGCGCTTGGCTAAGTCCTTCGCGACATATTCCAAATCTACTTCGACGAGTTTCGACTTCTTGGGGAATCCTGTCTCTCTATCACAACCCCTAAAGTCATAGTATTCATCAAGCATCTCATCTATGTCTGGTAATCCTCCTTTTGACGGTCCAGTCGGCATCGGCTCCTCCTTGAGCCTGATTGGAAGGTTCTCCTCCTTTCGAGTCACTCCAAGTCTGTGGTTGTATGCTCTCCGCAAGTGGGAAATGCGTTCTGCGGCCTGTTTGACGAATTTGAGATTGGACCATTCCTGCATACCTGTGAGTGGTGCTATGACATTCTCGAAGGTATCAAAGTAGAATACGGGAGGCCACATTGTTCCGTACTTGCAGATCACTGCGCTATCCACAAGCGCATATAGGTCTTCGATGTCCTTGACAACTTCTCCCTTGTGTTTGGGTGACATTATGTCAAGAATGGCTTCGGTCTTCTCCTTGCCAAACCTCTTCTCGACGATGTCTGGGTATCCTAGTTCCTCAAGGCTTGAAAGACTCCTTAGGTGGTCGGCACCTCGCACATTGGTGGCGTACGTGAGGCCTACCGATTGGTGCGCTCTCGGGTCTTGGCCAGACGCTTCGAGGCCTTTCACATGCACCGCATATCTCCAAGCATCGCCTCCAATTATCTCTGCAGCCTTTCTGACGCCCTTCGAGAGCACGTTGCCGAAGCCTTCTCTCTTCGCTATCCTCTCAACGAGCTCGACCATCGAATCGACATTGCCCCATGAGAGGTCCAGACCGTCCGTGTCTTTCTCAGTGATGATGCCCTTCTCCCAGAGTTCCATGGCGAATCCAATTGACTTTCCACATGATATCGTATCCATTCCAAGTTGGTCACACCTGGTCCCCATGTGGAATATTGACTCAATGTCATTGTTCAGACAGTTCGATCCAAATGCCATCAAAGACTCGTATTCTGGGCCTCCAGCTGGACCATATGCGAATCTTCCTTCTTTCACACGATATATGTACTTACAACCGATAGCACAGCCGTGACAAGCCTCTTGTCCAACTCTGTAGTTCTCGGCAATGATTTCTGGGCCAATGTCATCAGCATCATCATAGAAGCCGGTCCAGTGGTTCTTTGTAGGCAGTCTGCCAATCTCGTTTATTACGGCCACAAGGTCAGTCGTGCCATAATTCCGTAGCGATCCCAAAGAGTCAGTCCAGAGGGGATCGTTGAGTTTCTCCATCTCACTGTCGTTCGCCTCTAGGTACTTGTCCATATCATGTGCCTCAAGACCCAAAGACCCTGTTGCTGCTATGCCCTTCACATTCTTGGAGCCCATAACGGTACCCAATCCGGCACGTCCAGCTGCGCGATAGATGTCAACCGTTATGCAAGAATAGAGCACACCATTCTCTGCAGCCGGGCCGATGATTGCAGTCTTCAAGTCAGGGTCCTTGTGCTCCTCTCGCATCATGTCCGTGACAACGTTGGTTTCGCGACCCCATAGATCTGATGCGTCTAGAAGTTCAGCTTCTCCATCCCGCAGCAGCAGATAGACCGGCTTGAGTGCTCGTCCACGGAATATGACAAAGTCGAAGCCAGCATACTTGACTTCAGGGCCGAAGAATCCACCTGCATGAGACTCTGCCCAGACTCCTGTGAGTGGTCCTTTGGCGGCAAACATCATCCTGCCAGAGGGTGAGAACATCACCCCAGTCAGAGGCCCCGTGCCCAGAACCAGGACGTTTTCAGGAGACAGAGGGTCTGTATCCGGACCTGTACTCTCCCATAGAATCTTGGCCGCAACTCCAGTTCCGCCAAGGTAGAGCCTAGCCCATTCCTTATCCATCTCACGTTTGTGGACTTTCCCCTTCGTGAGGTCGATGTCAGCGTAGTGGCCTGCGTATCCTTTGTACGGAAACGTCATTGCTGTGCCTCCTGTGATTCATGGTCGTAGACTTGTGTGAGCATCTGGATGCCCTGTCCCCTTTGCCTAAACCCTTCAGTCGTTGCTCCGATAATCTTGATTGCCCCGTAGTCACACGCTTTCACGCATGCTGGATCGCCCCCACAGAGGTCACACTTGCTGGCTCTCATAGTCAGAGGGTCTATCTCAATACCTCCGTAGATGCAGGCGGTGACACAGTTCATGCAGCCGATACACTCATCCTCATTCACATAGAGAATCCCTTTCTCGTTATCAATGATAGCCTCAGTTGGGCACGCAGCCTTGCATAGCGGCTCATCGCATTGCAGACAGACCATCGGCATAATGAGGCATTGAGCTTCGTCTTTCAGTATTCGTATCATTGATCTAGCTGGATTGAATGATTTCGTATGAGCCACCGAACAAGCGAGTTCGCAGTTCCTGCAGCCAGTGCAGACCCCCGCATTAATGGATAGAATATTCTTCAAGCCTCTCGGATTCTCCTTCCTATTTCGTGGCCCCTCATCGTGTTTCAGCTTGACCCTATAAGTTGTACCCATTGGCCAAGGTGAACTCGGTTCGCTATACACGCAAAACGTTGACGGTGAGTTTCTGGTAATGACTAGGTATGACAATATCATAGCACTGCAGTTTCGAAGACTCAGGGAAGTGGTCCTGAGAGCAAGGTCGAATACAAGACAGATATATTATGAACACTTATTAGGAACTATTATCAATCGCATGACACTCCGTGTCGCTCTTCGGGATTAGTGACTAACATGGAGATAGACAGGAATCGTTTCAGAGAAGTGGCAGACTCCATGTTGATTCCCGTTCTAGACTTTAATCTTGACTTGTTTGTGGAATATGCCAATGAGAAGGCGTTGGAACTATTCGGCATGGATAAGACCGACATCAGGAAAGGAGTGCATCTTGACACCTTGGTGGCCAAAGAACAGATAGAGCTGGTTCATAGAGGCCTGAAAGGTCTAGAGAATGGTGCAAGACCCACATCTCTTAGCGTTAGAGTAGTCAGAAAGGACAATGTTCACGTACCGACTCAGGTCTACTCAGACAGGATAATCTCTGATGGGCGGCTGTCTGGGTTTGTGGCCTACCTAGTAGATCTCTCTCGAAGGGTTACTGTGGAGGAGAAGATTCGGGAGAGGATTGACCTCCTTGAGTATGTTGTGGAGTATTCAAGCTTTAATGGGATAATGATTATTGACGACAAGTATCGTTTCGAATACGTGAACGACAAGCTATGCGACATTGTCGGAGTAGGGAGAAGAGAGCTTCTTGGAAGTGATTTTCGTCAGTATGTCCACCCAGACAGTCTAGATTTCGTGGCTGAACGCTATGAGAAGAGGCAGCAGGGAGCGAAACTGCCTTCCACATATGAGTTCAGGATAAGACGCGCAGATGGCACTCCCCGTGATGTTCGCGTTCATGTCAGTACCATGCCGGGGCGCGATGGTAGAGTGAAGTCGATCACGCAGCTCATAGACATCACAGATCAGAAGCTACACGAACGGATGCTTGAGGAGTCTGAACGGAAATACCGACAGCTCGTTGAAACGATGACCGCCGGAATGGGAATAGATGATGTGGATGGGAAAATCATTTACACCAACGCGGCTTTGAACGAGATGTTGGGCTACGAAGAAGGAGAGCTAGTCGGTACAGAGAATAGAGAAATCATTCATGGGCTCACCGAAGAGAAACAACGCGAGAGAAAGGCCGCCAGAAGAGAGGGAGAGCTGGAGCATTACGAAGCGAAGCTGATTCACAAATCCGGGGAACTGATTCCAGTCATGGTGTCTGCAGCGCCGATTCGAGATCCGGATGGGAAGTACATAGGTAGTTTTGCCATATTCACTGAGGTTTCGGATCTGAAGTCTGCAGAGGACGAGGTGCGCTTTCTTCTGGACCTTCTGATGCACGATGTAGGAAATCAGATGCAGCTTATAATAGCTGGAGGCGGTTTTCTTCAGGATTACTCCACCCCTGGAGAGATTCTCAGAGCCAAACGCTACATACTTGACGGTGCTGACCGATGCTTGGACCTAATCACGAAGGTAAGAAAGGCAGAGGCGTCCAAGCTTGAACCCGTTGCTCCAGTTAATATCATCCCTGTGTTGGAAAAGGAAGTTGAGCTTCTCTCGAAACAGTATGGCGTTACTCCCAGCATGAGTGGCATTCCACAGCGCGTCAAGGTCATGGCAGACAGCGCATTATCTCAACTCCTGTGGAACCTACTAGAGAATGGTGTGAAGCACAATTCCAAACCGGAGAAGCGGCTCTGGATACGTGGGCAGCGGAACAGCAGGACTTTCAGTCTAAGCATCTCTGATGACGGTCCGGGTCTGAACGCTGCTAGAAAGAAGGCTATTCTCCATGCAGAACGGAGATATGGCGGAGTCGGGCTACATCTTGTGAGACGCCTTGCAGAGAAGTATGGGGCCGAACTCATAGTGACTGATAGAGTCACGGGTCGTCCTCGCCAGGGACTCGAGGTGACTGTTGAGTTCAGGCTTCCGGATCCTAGTCCACCTTAAATGGCCTCCCGACAAAACCACAAGCATTATGTCCAAGGCCAATCTCATTGAATTGGAGGCCATTTCTTGAAGCCACTCCAGTCGATACTCATCAAGAATGGTTACGTTCTTTCACTAGACAAGGAACGTAGAATCATAGAAGATGGTGCTGTCTACGTCGAAGATGGAGTAATCAATAGGATTGCAAAGACCGAAGAGCTCTCAGACGCTAGGGCAGAACTGGTTCTTGATGCCAAGAACATGATTGTCATGCCAGGACTCATAGACACACATGTTCATCTTGCCCAGGCACTCATTAGAGGTTGTGCTGATGACGTGTCACTGGTTGACTGGCTGAAGAGCTACGTCTGGGTTCTACAAGGCAATTTCTCTGGAGATGACGGAAGGGTTTCAGCTGAGCTATGCATGGCAGAGATGATTAGTACAGGTACAACCTCGTTTGTGGAGTGCATGATTCATACTCGATATGGTTTTGACAAGATTGCGGAGTCTGTTGAGAAGGTAGGTATGCGGGGCGCTTTGTCTAAGATAGTGATGGATTCGACTGGATATGCAGACAGCGAGGAGATAATGTATCCCGGGATGATAGAAGACCGTGATGCATGCCTAGAAGAAACCGACCGAATGCACTCCAAGTGGCATGGGAAGGCAGATGGTCGTCTGCAAGTCTGGTATGGACTAAGGTCTCTCGGCGCAGTCACTCCTGAGCTGTTTGGGGAAGTAGTCCGACTTAGCAGAGAGAAGAACACGCGGATGACCATGCATCTGGGTGAGGTTAAAGATGATGTCCGATTTGTACGCGACAACTTTGAGATGGGACTCACTGAGTTTGCTCAAGAGATGGGGTTACTCGGACCAGACATGGTCTTCGCGCATGGCATCTATCTTGACGATGCCGACCTGAATCGCTTAGCTGTGACTCAGTCAAACATCTCACATTGTCCAGCAAGCAACATGAAGCTAGCTTCAGGCTTTGCTCGAGTCCCTGAGATGCTGGAGCTGGGAGTGCCTGTGTCTCTGGGTTGTGATGGAGGACCGAGCAACAACACATATGACATGATTCGGGAGTTGCGATTGGCCGCACTGATTCACAAAGCCAAGACCGGTGATCCTCTTGTGGTGACTGCTGAGCAGGCAATTGAGATGGCAACACTGGGAGGCGCCAAGGCCATGGGCATCGCAGAAACGGTAGGATCTCTCGAGCCAGGAAAACTGGCAGACATCATCCTCGTCGACATGAGTGACCTTGGCCTAACTCCCAATGTGAATCCGGTTTCGAACCTAGTCTATTCGGGAAGTGGTCATGCAGTTGATACTGTGATTGTCAATGGCCGTCTCCTGATGCAGGGTAAGAAGCTTCTCACACTCGATGAGAAGAGCGTGATTCAGCGGGCGCGTGAACACAACCAAGCACTCATGGAGAGGGCTGATGTCAAGATTGCACCCAAATGGCCGTTAGGATAGTCACAGGATTCCGTACTATGCGATGATTGCCTCACGCTCGAATAGCTTGGCACCAATTATCAGGAATACGACGGCGAACGCAAGCATATAGGCCACATTTCCAAGGAGGCTAGCTGGTGTAGCCACACCTGAGAGCACACCGTTGAGAAAGAGGATCGCATGGCTGAACGGTATCGAAAGGACGAAGACACCAAACACGCCCCCGTATTGGAGTATACTTCCCGTGAAGCCGAGGATACCTATCATCATGGTAGGGATTAGTAAGATTAGGTTGTTGATGGACTCGGCAGTGGCTTGGTCTCGTGCAAGACTCGACACCACAATCCCGATACTGATTGCACAGATAAGGATGAGAAGCTGACAGAAGAAGATGAGCGGGATTGCTGAGGAATTGACAGTATAGAGGTTGACATAGTAATCCATTACTTCGGGGGGAAGGCCTGCAGCACGCACTACTATCGACCAGTTGTAGATCAAGATGCCAATCACTGTAAAGACCGAGTAGAACATCGTGAGTGCAAGTCCCGCAATCAGTTTGGCAATGAGAATGCTCACTCTACTCATCGGGACAACAAGAAGCGCCTCCAGCGTGTGTTTCTCTCTCTCCCCTGCAAATGACTGGCCTACATAAGGTGATGGTGCCATCACGGACACTATCATCACTAGGAATACAGCGAGTGAGTGCCCATACGTGGCTTCAGGTGTTATAGTATACCAGTCAACACGAAGGTCTCTAATTATCACTATCTCGTTGATTACTTGCTTTGCAAATGCATCAATCCTCTGTGCTGCAGCTGTTGCTCTGAAGTTGCCGGTGTTTACCCAGACAACCAGCGTACTTCTGTTGGCCGCCTCCAACTCTTGTGTGAAGTTCTCAGGAATGAGAACCCATACAGATAGGGTTCTATTTGCAGCCATATTCTCGCCATCGGATCGCGTGACATTCAGCAGTTGCTCTATCAGGAGTGTGTCCATTTCGCTCTCGATAGCGCTGTACAGCGTGTTTCCCCATATCCCCTCATCATCCAGTGTTATGTAGACAGTTTCAGGTTCAGCACTGGTCTGTGCTACAACAAATGAGAGGAATACGCCCTCAAACATCCATGCAAAGAGAGGACTGACCATGAGGCCAAAGATGAGCCACCGGGATCTGAAGAGGGACTTGACCTCTTTCTTGATCAACCAGATCATCTTTCTGTCGGGTCCTTTCCGCACCAGTCTGACCACCATTCCTCTTACTGTTCGTATACTCCTTCGCCTGTCACAAGTCCCATGAAGACTTCTTCCAAATCTGCAGCCTTGAATTGCTCCTCCAGTTCACTTGGCTTCCCCACTGCCACGAGATTCCCGTCGTTCAGGATTCCCACCCGGTCACACAACTCAGCGACTTCATTCAAGTCGTGTGTAGTCAGGATGATTGTTCGCTTCTGTTCAGAGCTCAGCTTCTTCAGCACATTGCGGACAACGCGTGCACCAATCGTGTCGACACCAGTAGTCGGTTCGTCCATGAACACAATCTCAGGTTCGATTATCAGTGCTCTGGCAACCAACACTTTTCGCTTCATTCCGCCGCTGAATCCTTTCACCTGATAGTCTTCCTTCTCGCGAAGACCGACCGTGTCTAGCAACCTGTCAGCACGGGCGCGAAGATCGTCATCAGGAATACCATAGAGGCCCCCATAGTAGACAAGATTCTCTCGGGCTGTGAGTCGGTCATAGATTCCTGCTTCTTGAGGGAGTAGTGACACTCTCTCTCGGATATAGTCAATATCCTGAGTCACGTCACGCCCTAACACCCATGCCTTCCCCTTAGTCGGGGTGAGTAGACCAATTAGAACTCTGATCAGCGTGGTCTTTCCTGCCCCGTTAGGGCCGAGGAGTCCAAACACCTCTCCGCGATCAATCTCAAGACTCACCTTGTCGAGGGCGACAACTTCCCGTTTCTTGCCCTCCTCGAAAATCTTCGTCAGAGATTCGGTCCGAATCACAGTGTCGGTCATCTCGCGGTTGCTCCTCGCTTGGCACGGCTCTCTCATCTACTTCACATGTTCCACATGAGGAAACGGGGACTCTCCCTTTATTCCCTTGAGGAACTCGAATGCTTCTCTTACGTTTTCTTCTTCTCCTGAAATGAAGAGCGTCACTGAGCCTTCAGCCCCGTTTATTCCTCCAGCAGAGATTGGCATGACTGACACTTCAAACAGCTCATCCAGAGCCTCAATCTCTGTGAACACATTGGCCCTGGGAATTGAGATTGCACCTACCGGAGTACCAATAGAATAGTCCCAGTCGTCCATTCCGAACTGACCACTGAAATCATCATAAAGCACAGGGATTGACTTTTCTAGACCGATGGGCACGATAACCGTGATGTTCCGGGCGGCTGCCGGGCTCATGAAGGTCCCTACAGTGCCGCCTGTACGACTCGCCAATAATATGATTGGAACATAGTTCGCATCAAGGGCGTTGGCGCTCTTTATAATCACATCACCCGGTCCCAGCTCATCAAGCACATCAATCACCTTCTTTCCTTTGACATACTTGCCTTTGTGGAAGATGGCGTCAGAGGACCGGCTTTCCCTCTCCGTCACTGAAAGGCCCTTTGGGACGACAAGGCCAGCTATGTGTTTGGTCTTGTCGTAGTTTCCAAGCAATTCTTCAACAAGATACGCTGATGTTGTACCCAGTGTAACGCAGAGATAACCGCTTTTGAGGGCCTCCTGCACGGCTTCTGTCGCCAGGAGTCCCTTAGCAATGAGCCGTTTGCTCTCAGCAACCGTAAGTGTGACCAGGAGTTTCTTCATCTCAAGTCAAATGATACCGACCAATAGCTCCGATTAAAGATTTGGTTAGTTGGCTATCGGCTAAGGCCAACGTATTTCATGACATGGCCCCTGAGGTCCGATAGCTTGCCTGAAGGGTCTACAAGCACATTCTTCGAGAGGTCTTTGTTTCTGAGTTCTTGGCAAAGGACATCGTGCGCTGAACCCAAGACAATCACATCACATGAGTGGAGTATCTCATCCACGCTCTCAACTGTTCTATCACCGTGCTTCTGGTCAACAAGCGGATCGTACACTGCAACTTCTATTCCGGTTGACCATAGTAGCTGAATCAGCTCTAGAGAGGGACTGTTTCTTGTATCTGACACGTTGGGTTTGAAGCTCACACCTAGCAAACCTACCGTAGGCTTTAGCGACAAATCTAGAATGACATCTCGTATTCTCCGCGAAACATGAGCTGGCATTTTGTCATTAATCTCTCGCGCCGCAGGAATCAAGATGCCATCGCCGTCGTACTCGCGTGCGGATTCCACTAGAATCCAACCATCCTTGGGCACGCAATACCCTCCTACACCCAACCCAGGATTCAGAATGTTGACTCGGGGGTGAAGGTTTGCCAAGGCGATTACCTCCATTACGTCGATATCAAGTGCTGTACATAGACGTGCTAGCTCATTCGCATAGGCAATCCCAACATCTCTGAATGCGTTCTCAGCTAGCTTGGTTGTTTCTGATACCCTTGCGCTAGTGGAATGCACCAATTCAGGGCTGAAGATGGTCTTCAGGAATGTGATGGCGAGTGAGGTTGACATCTCAGTCACTCCTCCCGCCAATCGATGATTGGTTTCCATCTCTTTAACGACGTTCCCTGGAAGCACACTCTCACGGCAATGAGCGAACCAGAAGTCCTCATCGAGTGTTTTCCCGTTCTCCTTACCGAATAGCCCGGCCAGCTTCTCAGTAGTACCAACAGGAACTGTACTCTCAACAAGCACAAGACACTTCTTCTTGGCACAGGAGGCAATCTCTGTGACTGAGTTCTCTAGGAATCTTGTTACTGGTCTTCCTGACTCGTCGAGGGGACTAGGTAGACAAAGCACAAACACATCACTATCACGAATCTTGTCGTATGATGACTCCAATGAAATCTCAGAAAGGTACTCCCTGGCCAGCCTTTCCAGTCCATCCTCTCTCGTGCGTATCTTACCTGTTCTAAGCTCAGCAACCAATTCCTCGTTTGTGTCGACTCCGATTATTGAGAAGCCGCTTCTCTTGTAGAACAGAGCCGTAGGCAATCCGATATATCCCAGACCGATCACAGAAACTACTGCTTCCTTCTTCTCAATGCGCTTCTGCAGCTCATCATAGCCGCCCAATCTGAGTACCTCCGTGCCACACCGACCTGTTTGGGAAGGTGGACTTAAGGGTTGCTCATCGAACCGCAAGCTAGACTCTATGCACCCTAGCCAGCAATCACGAAGCCTATATCGGAGTAGGCTTCCTTAGACAGAGTTGAGCAACATGCATAGTCTGTCCCAAGGTGAGTTAGAGCAACTGATTCAAGATGTCACGCGCTACGAGGACCTCGTGCCATCGATGACTGCTGATAGAGAGAGGAAGACGAGAATTGTAGGTTCGCTGCTACAAGGAGTTCCAACTGCTGAGTCAAGAGTGCTCCAACTTGCCTGTGGCCGACTCGGATACGGTTTCGTTGACCTTGGATGGGATGACGCTACAACCAAATCCGATGAGGAGATTATCAACGAGTCTTCTTTGTACAGTCCAGTTGTTGACATCCTAGTGACCGGCTTCGTAGACCGGGAAACGATGGGAGCTGGACGTGCTACTATCGAGCGAATAGCACGAACCTCGACAGTTCCGGTGCTTAGCCTAGCTGATGAATTGTTTGCGCCGCAGTCGGCCCTAGCTATGGCTTCTTCATTCTGGGATCACCTCGACGGTCTGAAGGGCAAGAGAGTGTCCGTCTGTTGGGGATTCGGCTCGAAGTTTGTCTTACCGAACTCGGCGCATAGTCTACTTCTCATCCTGGCAACTCTCGGCGCAGATGTTGTCTTGGCAGCACCACCCGACTTCCCTCTACTCAAGAGGGTGATTCGCGATGCTGAGAAGCGAGCCGAACACTCCGGCTCTCGTTGTGAGATATCTACGGATCTTCAGGAGTCAATCGAGGCTGCAGACGCAGTATTTGCAGCAAACTGGTGTCGGCTTGACGACTTCAATCATCCAGAGAGGAATGTGGACCATGCATCACACTATCGGGACTGGTATTTCACAGATGATACTCTGCTCAGCGATTGCTTATTCATGACCGAACCTCCAGCTCAATCAGATCTTCTTCTTGATGCGAAACTCGAGAAGTCCTTCAGAAACCTGACAGATGACTGGATTTCGAAGAGAGTGCATGCTCTTACAGCCTCATTCAAACATGTTGACAGGGGACAAATAGGAGAGAATCAGTCGAATCTCATCTAGCTTTGAGTCACCTCGTAGACCTTTTATCGAGAGTCCGCAATGGACGCGCGACCATGTGGAAGTTCTTTAGACCCGACTCACTCAGAGTGTGGAACGATCCGGAAACGATTCGTAGACTGAGAAGGTATAGAGGAATAATCGATCAGGAACGAGTGGCAAAATACCTCCTCTCAAGAGACCTCGAATGCAACACTGCGCTTGATGATACCACCGAGAAGCTATGGGCTGAGCACTCTAGGCTGTCTGAGAGGCATGGTAAGTATATGGAGAAGGTGGACTCTGGTGATTCACGAGTTTCGTTTGACGAGGCAAATGCAATCTCGTTTCTGGACCTAAAGATTGAGCTTGCCAACAGAATACTCTCGGAGTGTCACTTTTGTGAGCGCAAGTGCGGTGCAGATAGGACTCGGGACGAGAAGGGATGGTGCAAGCTTGGCAGCGAATCTCGGGTATCCTCGGCCTTTCTACATACTGGGGAGGAGGCTCCCCTGGTCCCTAGTGGCACAATCTTCTTCTCTTCCTGTTGCTTCGGCTGTGTCTTCTGTCAAAACAACGACATCTCTACGAACCCAAATTCGGGTCATGTCGTGGATGTGAAGAAACTCGCGGCCGTCGCTGAATCCCTATACAGGGACGGTGCTCTCAACATCAACTACGTCGGCGGCGACCCCATCCCCAACACTCACACTATAATCGGATCGATGAAGTATCTTGCTTCCAACGTAACGCAGCTCTGGAATTCTAACCTCTACTGCTCTGAAGATACTATGCGTCTGCTTGTCGATGTATTCGATGTGTGGTTACCTGATTTCAAGTATGGAAATGCAGAATGTGCCGAAAGGCTCTCTGGTGTGAAGGACTACTTCAACATAGTTTCAAGGAACCACTTGACAGCCTACAACCATGGTGAAGTGATAGTACGGCACTTGGTCATGCCTAGCCATCTGGAGTGTTGTACAATCCCCGTTCTGGAGTGGATTGCCAAGAACATGCCCGACTGCATGGTGAATATCATGGGTCAGTATCGACCAGAACATAAGGTTCTATGGGATAAGGACCGATATCGGGACATAGCAAGGGGAGTCAGTAGAGAAGAGATGCAGCTTGCGTATGAAACGGCCGACGAGCTTGGGATATGTTGGAAACCAGTCAGCTGACAACGGCGTCATGTTCAGTTCACAAGATTATAAAGAGAAACTCTGAAAGCCATCAACACTATGTGTCTTGCAGTACCTGGTCTTGTTGGAAGCATAGACGGCGACTATGCGGAAGTAGACTTCGGAGAAGTCAAGAAGAGAGTCTGTGTGTCGCTGCTTCCTGGGCTGCAAGAGGGGGAGTATGTGATTGTTCACACTGGGTACGCCATAGAACGTATCGATTCTGAAGAGGCAAAAAAGCGTATCCAACTCTGGGAAGAAATGGCGCAGTCGGCAGAAGAAATCGAGTAATGTGTACCGGCAATCATCAGAAAACCCTATCAGGCAGAGCACCAACCCTTACATCGATGAGTCATGTCAGACACTCTTGAATCAATCATGGCCGAGCTCAGGTCCCGCATCAACACAGAGGACACATCTACTAGGGTTTCGAGAGAAGAGGTTGATAGCCTCAAACAACAGACGG
>SMTZ1_10000932_pt1 | contig 49971 bp, 51 predicted proteins | sample DeeMarSWOR136_30_FD_25667 | JGI IMG/M metagenome (IMG submission 25667) | reverse complement strand
AGGCACTAATAACATGAGGTGTTACTGAGTAACAGGTGATGTAAGATTTTCGTTACTTTCTTAAATCACATCATTATTCTGATTTTTATCAACGGACTAATTTTAAACTCATTATCATTGTCCTAATATTTTGCGTGTTGTATTAGAACACTCCCTTCCCGCTGGACATCGTGATGCCCGGCATGGGTGGGTTTAAATAAGGTATTGAGAGGCAGTTGAAAGATGTAGAATCAACTCGTCTTAGTACTATCATTTTTATAACCGATCTCGAAGATAAGGAATTTCGCATAAAACACTTGAAAAATGGACTCGTCCACCCTAGTATATCAGTACTAGTAGGGACAAGGTGCTTTACGGTGGCAGAAAGTAAGCCCCTCAAAGTTGCTGTAGTCATAGATGTCTATGATAACGCTACGAATGGAGCGGTTATTTCGACAAAACGCTTTGTACAACTCCTTGAGCACCATTACTCCATAACCATTGTGACAAGCGGCCATCCGCAACCGGGCCGGGTGGTGCTTCCCGAACTGCGGCTACCTCTGGTCAATGGAATTATCAAGAACAACAATTACACCTTTGCCCGTCCCCAGAGATGCGTACTGGAGGAGTGCCTTCTAAAGATGAATTTGATTCATGTGGAGACTCCCTTCCTCCTGGGAACCCAGGCGATAAAAATCGCAAGGGCGGGGCATGTTCCCGTTATCTGCACGTTTCATGTTCAGCCTGAGAACATTCTGTACAATGGAAATATTCACTCGGAACTGGCCGTTCGTACTCTCTACAGGCTATTCGTAGAAAGGTGCTACAACCGAGCTGATGCCGTCATCTGCCCGAGCAGATTCGCAGAAGATGAGCTGAAGAGGTTCGGATTGCGTGTTCCAAGCTACGTCGTTTCCAACGGTGTGCTTCCCCAGTTCAAACCCCTTCGTATCAAGCGTGAGGACGGATTCAAAGACAAGTTCATCATTCTCTCGGTCGGCAGGCTTGCCAGGGACAAGAGGCAGGATGTGCTGATCAGGGCGGTCGCACGTTCACAGTACCGCGACAGGATTCAACTGATCTTTGCCGGCCACGGTCCCATGAAGAGCAAACTTGAGCACCTGGGAAAGGCTCTACCCAATACCCCTCTGTTCCACCATCTACCTCCGCAGGAGATGATTCGGCTCTACAATATGTCCGATCTCTATGTCCATCCATCGGTCATCGAAATCGAAGGCATGTCGGTTCTCGAGGCTATTTCTTGCGGACTTCCCGCTCTCGTGTCCGATTCAGAGAAGAGCGCGTCCGTACAGTTCGCCCTCAGCGAGAAATTCATATTCAGGAAAAACGATCCTGTGGACCTCTCCCACAAAATCGATTACTGGGTCGAACATCGTGAGGAACTTAAGGAATATGCCGAAAAATACCACCTGCACTCAAGGAGTTTCACCATTGACAAATCGGTTGTAAGGATAGATGAGCTCTACCGGCAATATGCCCGAAACTGATGCACCTCTCTATACGCCTCTACAGTACTCTTCATGGACTGCTTCTGAAACTCATTCCTCCGAATACGGTCTTCATCTCAGGATCAGTGGTTTAAGTGTGTTTCCTTTTCCCGATCATTCTTTCAAGGATGTTATGTTTGAACAATGCGAATGCTCATTTTACAATGTATATCTGGGTAAGCGCACGGGGAAAATATGAATTGGGAATACATGCTTCCGGATGAGGATTACAATCTGTACAGGAGAAATATCACACTCCTCGAAGAGCAGGTTGTACATCATTTTCCTGAATTTCATCAGGCTCCCGAGATCCTTGCTGCGATTCGAAATGTGCCCAGGCATCTGTTTGTGAACAAAAGTTACCGGTATATGGCGTACACCGACAACGCGATTCCCACCTTCGGCGGGTTCACCACATCCGCTCCTTCGGTCATTGCGGCGATGATATACAGCGTGGGAATAAAGAAGGGGGAAAAGCTTCTCGAGATCGGAACCGGGACCGGTTATGAGGCGGCAGTGCTGGGTGAGCTAGGCGTGCATGTTTTTACCATAGAGCTGGACAAATACCTCGCGTTACAGGCAAACCAGATCCTCACCCTTTTGGGATACAAGGTCGAGAAAAACGCGAGTGATCAGCACAGAGTGAAAGCTTCGTTAACGCAGTACAGGGAAATGAGAAAGCTTTTCCCTAACCGGGGAACCATCAGGCTTTTTTTAGGAAACGGGCAATTCGGTCTAGAGAAATGCTCACCCTACAAAGGAATCATAGTGGCGGCTTCAGTACCCCACCTTCGATATGTCGATACATTGCCATCCCAATTGAGCGATGCCGGGGGAAGAATGGTGGTACCAGTGGGGAGAAGAAACGAACAGTCCCTGTACACAGTTGAAAAAAGAAAGGGAAGGCTTCACATCTCCCGGTTACGCGGTGTCTCCTTTGATTTCATACGTCTCTATCATGATCCCCACTAAATGCGTACCTTCACAAACCTCACAACATTTCACTGGCCTTTATATACACTGAGCTCTATTCTTCCGGCAAACTTATTCAGGAGGAGAAACCTCTGAGGATCTTGGAACGCACCGTATCATTTACGAAGCAACGAGCCCCCAGTGCACTTTAATATGAGCTCAGTTACTGCTCATCTATACAACGGCAATTTGCTATGAACTATCAAATCCAAGGCTTTCATACTATAATTGGTTACCGGTGCCAACACACATTGTATCAATGAGTTCACATGGGTAATGATATAAGTAATTGTAAATTCATAAGTTAGGAACTTCGTTTTTATCAAAGCGACATAATGTCGCTTACGCTCAATCCATCAGCGCCTTACAGTGCTGATGGAGAAGCTGGTGAACAATACGAATGCATTGGCACCAGCGACTAATTGATGCTACAGTTCTTGTTAGTTCATCAGATACAGCACTGCACCGAATATTGAGTGCGGGCGCTTGAATATCCATTAAAATTACTCTGGTGACTGTTTCTTGATCAATAAGCTTGTTTTAATGGAGGGAGGACTATATGCGAAAGATTTTTCGAAAAATAATAATCACGTTTGGAAGCATCTTTCTGGTATTTGTGATTTTAGTCGGAATCTGGATGTGGTACTCTCGAAGGGGGCACCCAAAGACAAGCGGGACCATAAGGGTGGAGGGGCTTACTGCTCCGGTTGAGGTCTATAGAGACAAAGATGGGATTCCCCACATATACGCCAGAACAGAGGAAGACCTTTTCTTCGCGCAGGGGTTTGTCCACGCTCAGGACCGGTTCTGGCAGATGGAATTTTGGAGGCGCATCGGTTCAGGAAGGCTCTCAGAGCTGTTTGGTGAGGACGTGCTTGGCACGGATATATATCTACGCACCCTTGGTTTTGCGCGTTTAGCGGAGCAGGAGTATGAAATGTATGAAGATGAATACAAGCGCATACTCGATGCTTACGCTGCAGGGGTCAACGCATATATTCTCGACCGTAACCCTTCAAAACTTGGCATTGAGTTCGCCCTGCTGAAATTGATGCATGTTGAATTCGAAATAGAGCCCTGGACGCCGGTCAATACGCTCACCTGGATCAAGGTCATGGCTCATGACCTGGGAGATAACATGGAAGACGAGCTTACCAACATTGACCGTATCCGCACTGTGGGGATAAGCCTGGCTTCCGATTTTGATATACCTTACCGCGATGATGAGATGCCCTACATTATATCCGATGAAGAGATGGGATTTACGAGCGAGGAAAGGCATGCCCGTGATCCGGTGTCTTTGAGTAAAGAGCAAGTCATGTTTATCACTCAAACTGGCACGAGAATAGTAGGTGGGTTCGATATGGGGAAAGGGCTGGTGTTCGGAAGAGACAGAGGTATTGGATCTAATAACTGGGTTATCTCAGGGGCACTGACTTCAACAGGTACCCCTCTGCTCGCAAATGATACACACCTTGGTGTCGATATGCCCTCAGTGTGGTATGAAATCGGCCTGCACTGTACAGGGAATGAAGGCAAGGCCGGGAAAATTGAAGACTGCGCTTTGAATGTGCGCGGCTTTTCCTTTCCGGGATTCCCGGGAGTGATCGTTGGCCACAATGAGCGTATTGCCTGGGGTGTTACCACGTTAACCTCAGATGTCCAGGACCTCTACATTGAGCGCATCAATCCTGAAAACCCGAACCAGTACGAAGTGAACGGTCACTGGGTGGACATGGAGATCCTATACGAGCATATAGATATACACGATGAAGATGAACCGTACGGTATGCTCGTACGCATGACACGCCATGGGCCAATTGTGACCGACCACGGATTCATGCTCGACTACAGTAATTTCGGGATTACCCCCCAGAGACCGTTCCCGGAGAATCTTGAGTTTACAGCGCTTTCGCTGCGTTGGACCGCGCTGCAGCCCAATAATTCACTTAAGGCGGTCATCAAGCTCAACCATGCACGAAACTTTGACGAATTCCGTGAAGCGCTCAGCTACTGGGACACACCGGCACAGAACTTTGTGTATGCCGATATCGACGGTAACATAGGCTACCAGGCACCTGGGCTTACTCCAATTCGTGCGAAAGGGGATGGTTATGTGCCGGCACCCGGATGGACTGACGAGTATGAATGGACCGGTTTCATCCCGTTCGATGAGATGCCCTATGTCTACAATCCAGCAAAAGGCTACATCGTAACCGCGAATAATCCGGTAGTATCCAATAAGTATCCATATATGATAGCCCGGTGGACAGGCGCGGCCTACCGTGCCAAAAGAATAGTCGACATGATCGAGGAAGAAAAGGACAGCATATCCATCGAGGATATTCAGAGGATGCAGGCGGATCATTTAAACCTGCCGCCTCTTGAGCTTCTGCCCTATCTCGAGCCGATCGCTTTTAAAGACGCGGCTCTCGAATCCGCGAGGGAGCTCCTTCTTGATTGGGATGCCCAGATGGATATGAACAGTCCCCGGGCAGCTTTGTACGGGTATTTCTATCAGAAATTGATAGAAAAAACTTTCAAAGACCAGCTGATTGAGAAACTCTGGCCCCCAGGAGGCCCTGTGGACAGTCTTGTTTGCCTGATACTGCAGGACCCTGACAGCCGCTGGTGGGATGATATTACAACACCAGAGGTTGTCGAAACCCGTGATGATATCCTATCAACCGTGTTTGAAAAGGCTTATGCAAAAGCGGTTGAAGAACTTGGCGATAAACCGGAAAAGTGGAAATGGGGTGATGTTTTCACCGTCACTTTCAGGAACAAAACCTTTGGAGAATCAGGCATACGTCCTATTGAGGCAATTTTCAACCGGGGCCCGTTTTCCTTGAACGGTGGAATTACTCAGGTCAACCAGGCTTTTTGGGACTATGACGAACCCTTTGAAGTAAAAGTCATTGCTACCCTGCGTCAGATCATCGATCTGGGTGATTTCTCGAATTCACTGATGATGCATACCACAGGCCAGAGCGGGCACCCCACAAACCGTCATTACGACGATTTTATCGAGCAGTGGCGTGATGTTCAGTACCATCCGACTCTCTGGGAGAGAAAGGATGTTGAAAAGAATGTGAAAAAAAAGCTGATATTAAAGCCTGCGAGTTAAAAGTCTCCGGGAAAATGAAAAAAACATCAAAATAAAGACCAAAATGTAACAGTGTAACCGGCTCGTATACTTTGATATTTATCCAAATCATCTGTAGAACGCTAAAGTATTACCCAATTCATTCCCGCAACAGCTCTGCATATTGTTATTGCAACCTCGGAAGCAATGGAGTTAAATGTAAAAAGGGGCTGGAAGATGAAGGCCAGGACGGTATTTTTATCGATCCTCATACTGTCAATAACACCAGTTTTATGGGCAGAAGACATAGGAGTACGTTCCGGCACCTGGGTTGTCCCAGAGTATCACTTGCAAACCGGTCGCTCAACAAAGTTGATCGTAACATCAGACGGGGAATGGTTCATCTATTGGTACCCGAAAGATATAATTCTACGTGGCGCACCGAAAAGTGCTGCACTGGAAAAGCATACCGATGAAGATGGAAGAATTTGGTTTAAACCACGATCCTATGATACCTATGGCCAATCTCGTGGTGTAATTCTTAAAATCAGTGATTCCGGGTATGCGTTTGAATGGTCTTCGTGGCGCTACAGTAAAGAGCATGAGATAAAACCCGACTCAGCGGGATATATTATCATATACCGGTAATACTACACTTCGCTCACCGATAGTGGAGTCTTTGAGTACCCTGGTGCGAGATTTGTTATAGGCGCATTGCTCTTTCGATAAAATAAATGTAGAACTTCTCATCATCTGAGAGATTGTGGAACCACTCGGAGAACTTATCGAACTCTTCTTTGGTCATGTTGGTAATTCTGTCGTCGTATTCCTTTCTCTTTTCTTCAGCGTTTAGTTTATGAAGTAATTTATCAACCCAGTCCATTTTTTCTCCCCTTATATCAGAGGCCTTGTGAAGCAGGCAACCGGCACTTCTCTCACACTTACTCACAGAAAATCTAAGCTTCTTGAAGTCATATTCGATACGTACTGACTGCTTCAATTGATACTTTATTTATTTATATAAAAACCCTTACCAAATTAAGTTTATATTATTGTGAGGAAATTTGTAAGCAATTCTTCAAGGAAGATAAAATGAAAATTGATGTGGAATATTTAGAGTTTATGTGGCCCATGAGACATTTTTTAATTACCTGTGGAACTAATAAGGGGAAATCGAACATAATAGCAGCCAGTTTTTGTATGCCCGTATCAAAAAAACCTCCACTGATAGCCTGTGCCCTTGGAAAAGGTGCCTACTCATCGAGACTCATCGCGAGCACTCAAGAGTTCATTGTGAATGTTCCTTCAGAGGATCTGAAACCGAAAATATATTATTGCGGATTCCACTCAGGATACGATGTAGATAAATTCAGAGAAACAGGCTTAACTCCGCAACCCGCACGTACAGTAAACGTTCCTATTATTCTGGAATGTGTAGCTCATATGGAATGCAAACTGAAGCGGGAAATAGAAACCGGGGATAAAATACTGTTCATCGGTGAGGTGCTGGAGGCGTATGCTGACGAGGCTCTTGTTAAGGGAGAGAAGAGAATCAAGTACGCGAAAGGTGATTTCCCTCGTAAAGTGTATGCCACACGATTTACAATTCCATGAAGCTGCTATTGAAATCGATATGTTTAGGAGTATAATCAAAAACATCTTTCAAATATCATTCATCTTTAAATCGTGAGGAACTTTCAAATGAAACAGAAATGGGCTATTGTATTTTCACTTATCTTTCTCATATGCACTGCAGGCTTCGCTGAAGAGTCTTCAAAGCAGGGTCCCTCGACTAAGCAGGAGCAACTGGTTATTGAAATTTATCACTGCACCTCATGTGGCTTCCGAAAAAGGGCAATGCAGTTGGCAGGGGAGTTGAATGCGGCGTTTGGCATCGAACCGAAACTGGTGGCTGGAGAAGTAGGAAGCTTCGACATTTTCCTTAATGGTGATTTGATATTCTCCAGGGCTAAAGCTGGCCGCTTTCCGGAGCCCGGAGAGATAGTGGCAATGGTCAGCGAACATACGAGCCGCTAGGCAAATCTCTTCCCCAGGAATATCACTTGTCCGATCAGGTCCTCGTTCAAGTATTATCTGGTCGGATGTAAGAGCAAGGATGATTCATTGAGGGGTGATGCGATGAATTTCATTGTCGAAGAAATCGACGTTCAGCATGATGCACGGGGCTTCGTATTCGAGCCGTTGTATCCAGACACCATATCCGATCAGCGCAATGTGCACGTCGTGGTGACCCAACCTGGATGCATACGTGGCAATCATTATCATGAAAAAGGAACAGAGGCAATCACCGTATTTGGACCCACACTCGTTCGATTTCGTGATCAACAGAAGGTTCAAGAGATGACCGTGCATGAGAATCAAGCGATCAGGTTCACGATCCCGCCGAGGATAAGCCACGCATTTAAAAATATTGGTAGTAAACCCACCTTCTTGATAGCATTTAATACGATGCCTCATGATAAGAGAGAACCAGATACCATTCGAGATATGCTCATCGAGATTTAAAAAGGGGCTTTAAACCAAACGCCTTATAATTAATGTATCTTGCAACGATGAGAAGCTGATATTGATGATCCGAGGTGCACCGACCGGGACGGCGGAGCACGAGGAAGTAACGTTTGAAGTTACCTGGAAGCACCTTATACTATACGCAACAAGTCCCATAAGTTTTATATTATTATCATTAAGATGACAGTGATACGGAGGAATGCATTGGCTCAAAAAGATACTGCAACCGGCAATCGCTCGAGTTCCGGAAGCGATGCAGGGCAACAGAAATCACTTCCCGAATGGTACAAACCTAGGATTGACCGTCAAGACCTGAAAGCCCTTATAAAGAGAAACAATTACAGAGCCTTTTTCAGTCACGGTCTCTGGTTCGTCTCGCTGGGGATTACCGGTTATCTTGCGGTCATTACCTACGGTACCTGGTGGTGTGTTCCCGCATTTTTCGTGTACGGTACGATATTCGCGACGTGCAACGCTCGGTGGCACGAAAGCTCACATGGCACTCCCTTCAAGACCCAATTTCTCAACGAAATCGTGTATTTCATTTCCGCAGCAGGAGAGTTTAGAGATATCGTGTTCACCCGATGGAGCCACACCAACCATCATTCGTATACAATTATAACTGACAGGGACCTTGAAATTGCCGATCGCCGTCCTTTGAAGATGTGGAAACTGTGGCTCGATTTTTTTCATCTGAAAACCGGACCCTACTTCATTTACATGCTGATTGCACACTCTTTAGGCATTCCCACAAAGGACCCAAAAAGGGTCGTTCCGGAAGGGGAGTTCAGGAAGATGTTCTGGGCAGCCCGGGGATGTCTGGGATTGCACATTGCAGTTATTGTATTCGCCATTGTGATAAGAAGCTGGATCCCTGTTCTCCTGTTCACCTTACCGCGGTTTTATGGAGGAATACTGGTGTGGCTCTTCATTCTTACGCAACACGCGGGGCTGGCCCAGGATGTCTGGGACCACCGCTTGAGTACCCGGACGGTATATCTAAATCCGATTTTTTCCTTTCTCTACATGCACATGGAATACCACATAGAGCATCACATATTTCCAAACGTTCCTTTCCATGCTTTACCGCGGCTGCATGAGAAGATCAAGGATCAGTTACCAAGAACTTACTCCGGTCTGTGGGATGTGTTCAAGGAGCAGTTCCCCGCATTGCTGAAACAGAGACACGACGCCAATTATTATATCAGAAGGGAACTGCCGGAACCGGCTTCCTCCTTATGAAATGCCCTTGATACATTGCTTTTATACAATTGTGAAGAACCAAGATATGGAAGGTGGGATACGATGGCTACTACGGACGGAATCACCTGGCACTTCGTGTGCAAAACAGATGAGATCGAGAAGGAAGATGTCCTGCGTTTCGATCTGAGAGGGAAAACCTATGCAGTTTACCATACCCCGAGCGGTTACTACGCCACTGACGGCCTCTGCACCCATGAAGGTGCATATCTCTCCGATGGACTCGTAACGGGTGAGTTCATCGAATGCCCGAAGCATAACGCCCGGTTTCATATTCCGACCGGCAAAGTCAAGCGCATACCGGCGAGAGTTGACCTCACAACGTACCCTGTAAAAACAGAGCACGAGAAAATTTACCTCGGTCTGTCCGGGGAGTAAAAGTTTGAATACATGTGTATACCAGGGAATGTATGATACAATAGGAGTTCCGAATCGACTCTTCGAAAAAGAGGCCGCGGGCGCATGGAAAAAAAGGCGAATACTAGAAAATACATCTTGGCACTGTTCCTCATCCTGATTGCAGTCATGAGCGCAGGCTGCGTCACCTTCGATGAACAGGAGGCTCAATTTCCTACTAAAGGAGAGATACTGCTGTATCCAGAGGCAAATGAGCTTGTGGGAATTGAGCCGGGTGACCTTGTGGTTGAAACACAAAAAACGGTCATGGACGTACCCCTCACAACGCGGTTGATACATGAGGTCGCGGATACATCGGGGCAGGCGGTTGTCAGCATCTATGTGGAAACACAGACCTCTGCACGGGTAAGCCTGCTTCCTATACCCGGCATGGGCATTCCAGTAGAGCTTCCTGGCACAGGCCTGGGGTCGGGGTTTTTCATCCACCCTTCCGGCTATCTGCTCACGAACAACCACGTGGTCAAGTATGCAGCGAAGATCAAGGTGTTGACACGTGATGGCACGGATTCCGAAGTGATTATCGTTGCGCGCGATCCGGTGTTCGATCTTGCGCTTCTTAAAATACTGAATCCTGAGAAGGAATACCCTGTCCTTGCAATGGGGGATTCCGAGAAAGTCGGGGTAGGTGATCTTGTCATTGCGGTCGGCAACCCCCTCGGTCTCGGGCATACAGTTACATCCGGTATTATCAGCCAGACCGGAAGAAACCTCTCCGGTGTCCCTGAGGAAGAGGCGCGGCAGATTAAATTCATCCAGACCGATACCGCAATCAACCCCGGCTCATCCGGGGGACCGCTCATCACGCTTACCGGGGCATGGATCGGGGTGAACACGGCTGGTATAACTGAAGCCCAGGGCATCGGTTTCGCCGTGCCGAGCAGCCAGGTCAAAGAGTTCCTGGATAAGGTACGAGCGGGTGATGGAGAACTTTTATATACAGAAAGCGCTTCATACCAATGATGAATAGATGACGGTGTACTATTTTATTCCTCGAGCGTGGTGAGATCACCCTCATCCATGCCGAGAGCGCGTGCCTTCAGAACCCTGCGCATGATCTTACCGCTTCGCGTTTTCGGCAGGGTTTCGACAAAAACCACCTCCTCCGGCCGCGCAATCGGTCCTATTTCACGGGCAACGTGCTCGATAAGAGTCTGCTCCAGAGCACCGCTCTCCTTGAGCCCTGCTTTAAGTATGACGTAGGCATGAATCGCGTGCCCCTTGATCTCGTGAGGGAGCGCTATGGCGGCAGCTTCGGCCACATCGGGATGACTCACGAGGGCACTCTCTATTTCCGCAGTGCCGAGCCGGTAGCCGCTCACCTTGATAACGTCATCGATACGTCCGATGATCCAGATGTAGCCGTCCTTGTCGACACGGGCGGAATCACCGGTTTTATACCATCCCTGCTTTTCATAGTCCTGCCAGTACACTTCCCGGTACCGCTCAGGCTCCCGATAGATCGTGCGTGCCATACCGGGCCAGGGCGCTTTGAGCACCAGTTTTCCCTCTTCTCCGGTCGGCACTTCCTTTCCCTGGTCGTCAACAACGGCACATTCGTTCCCGAAGAACGGTTTTGTAGCGGACCCTGGTTTCAGCGGTGTTATCGGAAGCGGCGTTATCATAAAGCCGCCCGTCTCGGTCTGCCACCAGGTATCCATGATCGGGCAACGTTCCTTTCCGATGACCCTATAGTACCAGCGCCACGCTTCGGGATTGATCGGTTCACCGACTGTTCCAAGAAGGCGAAGACTGCTCAGGTCATGGCGATTTGGCCACGCCTCACCGAACCGCATCAGACCCCTTATGGCGGTTGGTGATGTATATAGAATCGTTACGCCGTGGTTCTCGATCATCTGCCACCAACGATTCGGATAGGGGTGGTTGGGAGCCCCCTCGTACATGAGCACGGTAGTCCCGTTGATCAGTGGTCCATAGATAATATAGCTGTGACCGGTGATCCAGCCAGGATCCGCTGCACACCACCATCGATCCTCGTCCTTGATGTCGAATACATAGCGATGTGTGGTCGCGGTGAATACCGCGTAACCGCCATGGGTATGCGCAAGTCCCTTGGGCACGCCCGTGGTTCCTGAGGAATAGAGCAGAAAGAGAAGGTCCTCAGCGTCCATGACCTCGGTTTCGCATCGCGCGCTCGCAACTGGAAGTGCCATGAGATCATGGTACCAGAAATCACGGCCGCTCTCCATGTAGACATCATGTCCCGTTCTGCGTACCGTTATGCAGACCTCTATGGTGGGCGAACGCTGCATTGCCTCATTGGCTATTTCCTTCAGATCGGTGATCTTCCCACGCCTCCAGCCACCATCAGCAGTGATGAGCACCCTGCTGTCAGCATCCTTGATGCGTTCGGCCAGGGCTTCGACGCTGAAACCGCCGTACACAACACTGTGAGCGGCACCGATCTTTGCACAGGCGAGCATCGCGAATGCGAGTTCGGGGATCTGGGGCATATAGATAGTAACGATTTCGCCCTTTCTGATCCCCATGCTCTTCAGGATACTGGCGAACTTGGAAACTTCACGGTTCAGGGCATGGTAGGAGTATGATCTTATGTCACCCGGCTCGCCTTCCCAAATGATAGCAAGCTTATTCCGCCGCCATGTGGTGAGATGCCGGTCGATAGCGTTGTGTATGATGTTGATTTTTCCTCCGACGTACCACTTGTAAAAGGGTTTTTGACCCTCATCGAGCACCCTGTCCCATTTCTTGAACCACTCGAGCTGTTCTGCCTCCTCCGCCCAGAATGCTTCGCGATCCTTGACGGAATGCCGGTAGAGCTCTTCATATTCCTTGATGTGTGCATTTGCGATGACCTCTTCGGATGGTTGATATACCTCAGAATCTGGGATGGTGGACTTGTTGCTGCTTTTTTCTGTCATAATCATCCTCCTTTTTAGGAATATGTCTATTAACATGAGGGAAATGTGCTCTCATGGCAAATAAATTTCTATGTACAGATTCCCTGAAGCGGATATAATTAATCTCCATCAGGCATCCTATCAAGCGAACCCAAATGGCCTATACACTGATCGGCAAACAGGGACAACTCATCCTTCGAGAGAGCGACTTCCCCCAGCTCCTGAGACTTGCCAGATTTTACGGTTGGGTTCCAGAGGGTACTGAGCGGCCCGAACACATGAGCAGAAAGGACTGGAACACGAAAGAGTACCTGTGCAGCGAAGGCCAGCTCGTTCGGGACAGTGACGCAGCAAAACTGAATAAGGCGCTGTGCCTCTCGCTCCATGACATACCCGATTATGACTGCAAGAATTCATCATTTACGAGCAGCATCCTCGAGACCAGCTTTAACGGAGACGTGCGGAAAAAGTCGAGCGTCACCAATCTTGTCAGATACTTCTCCGGGGAAGATAAAAAGAAGATACAGGAGTTTGTGGAATACACGGGAAAAGGCGGATTTAGAATCTGCTGATCACATCACCCCTGTAACATCATCTTATTTCCTGAAATTATCCCAAGAGACGATTTCCTCAAATTTTTTGCGTGCCTTTTGATGGCGATTGGGGTCAACCTCCTCTCCACTTTTCATTGATCACGAGGAAAAATTTATTTAAAGTATAATGTACATAAAAATTCATACCTAACTCAAGAGGGAACTACACTATGGACATGATTGTTACCTTTCCCGGCGGCCTCAAGGTCGATGCCAGTTACAGGGGTTTCACGGTGAAAACCGATCAACCTGAAAAAGCGGGCGGGGAAAATAGCGCCCCTTCACCCTTTGATCTGCTCTTCCACTCGATCGGTACCTGTGCAGGATTCTACGTGCTGATTTTCTGCCAGGAGAGGGGTATTCCAACCGGTGATATCCGCGTCATTTTGAACACGGAGCGTGACGAGGAAACGAGAATGGTCAACAGAATAAACATAGATATTCAGCTCCCGGCCGATTTCCCGGAGAAGTACGTGAAAGCGGTAAAGGCGTCCGCAGACAAGTGTACGGTCAAGAAGCTCATGCAGAAGGCCCCGGAGTTCAACATCAAATCGCACATAGACTCAAAGGGAGAGGTGTGAACGTGCATGGTTGAAAAGACGGATTTCAGAGGTCCGAACTCATTATTCTGTACCAAGAGAAAACGTTACATGGTATATTAAAGCGAAAAGTGACATTTTAAGAGGAGCACTAACGTGCACATGTTCTCATTGGATACACTAAACCGCGCACCCGGTTCAGAAGTTAAGACACGCACCCATCGATGGGCCATCCGGCTCATGCTTTCAGTGCTGTTTGCAGGATTTACCGGACTCTGCGCACAGATACGGTTCTACCTTCCCTTCACCCCTGTTCCGGTCACAGGCCAGGTATTCGCAGTTCTCCTCAGCGGTGTGGTGCTGGGTAAGAGATACGGTCCTCTGAGTCAGATCTTCTATCTTCTGCTCGGCATTGCAGGCATTCCCTGGTTTGTGGTCGGGCCGATAGGACCGACCGGAGGGTACATCGTCGGGTTCATCTTGGCACCCTACCTGATCGGCGAACTTTACGAGCGACTAAAAAAAAGTGATAAAGGATACAGCAACAGGCGCGTATACCCGCTGGCGCTCTCTGCATCGTTTTCCGGGACGCTGCTCAGTATGCTTGCAGGTGTGGGTGTCATTTATCTACTTGGCCTCATACAGTTTTCGATCTTTACCCACACGCGGCTTATCCACGCTGTGCGCTATGCGGTTCTTCCCTTTATTCCATTCGACGTGGGAAAAGCCCTGTTGGCGGCCCTGCTGACCCGGACCATAATACGGTAACGTGGACGAGACCCTCTTTATCTTCTCTGATTCTGACGGCGGATGTGATAAAGTCTTCCGTATCGGTAATGACGCAAGTACATCTGAAAAGGGGCTGGATTCCAGTAAACACGTGTCCCGGGCAATGGCGATGTTCGTTACTGCCGGCCACAGTGATGTGGACCAGCTTCTCATGCCTGAAGAACCGGAGCAGCTGATCTATATTCCCGGCACGTGGGAGATTCTTTTCGGACTCACTCTCGCCTCCAGCGGCATACACCTCTTTCGTGCCGTGTGTCAGGGACTCGCCTTTTTCTACTATGACCTCCTCATAAACCATGAAATACATACTCCTGCGCGGGCCCTGTATGTCTGTGATGGTGCGTTCAACCATAAAAAATTCTGTCAGATCTTCGCACACGTTTACGACATCCCGGTCACCATACTCAGGACAGGTTCAGATAGGACCCTGATGCCGTATCTTGAAAGGGAGAAGGTGCCTTCGTCATTCAGCGAAGTCCTTCTAAGCACCTTTGAAGCCACCTTGCAGCCCGAATCCGCACTCCACACACGCTACATGCAACTGCATAAACAGTACAGTTCCTTAAAAAGAGATACGATACTGTATAATAAGGGGTAATGTGTTCGACCCCTGTGCATGCACATACTCTTGAAATACGTATATCCTGTGATACACTGAGCCATGAAATTTCTCGTAGGATCCATACTCAAAACATTCCTGTATCTCCTCATACTCATCGTTCCCATAACCCTCTTCATCACCTTTTTTGCCCTAGGCAAAACGGGTCTGCCGCTCTGGAATATCGGCATACGGAATATACTCACCTATGCCCGTGACTTCTTCGTTCCCTCCGTCATACTGAGTTACCTTATCGCCTCACTGCTCGTTGTTGCGATGGTGGACAAGATGAAGGTCAAATCTCTTTTCGTGCTTCATCTTCCTTCGTTTATACTTGCGTGTATCATCGGGGCGGGTATTTTCTTCACCCGAAGCGATGTGCCTTTTACCCTGCCCAAAGGCTCTTTGAGAGTCGGCCCGGGGTTGTTCTTCAAAGAGGGTGTCTTTATCCAGGCGGGTAGCCGCAAGATCCAGCTTGTGCAAACCAAGCAGCGTAATCCCTCCATGTACTACTACGATATTAATAGGAACAGGTTGTCGGTCATCCAGAACGTCTCCATGGGAAAGGATGGAGCAAATCGGGTATACACGGATGACAAGGAAAGAAGGGTTGTCATTGTGTCGAAACGCGCCCTTTCGGAAGGTACCGTCCGAATTCCCTACGAGGATTTTACGAGGTCCCGGAACACCACTGACCTGCAGATTTTCAGGGTTTACGGTACCCAGATCAGGGGTGTCCAGCGCGCGATACTCAAAAGGATGGAGTCATTGGGACAAAGGGATCAATACATATTCCTGGGCTCGCTGCTGCTCACACTACTCATGGTTACCATTCCCGTGGTCTACGGCATGAACGACAGGGGGTGGGGATTCTCGGGGATCATCGGTATATTCCTGGTTCTGGCAGTTCTGCCGTTCTTCTACAACTTCGTTTTCCGGATGACCGGTCGATTTGGGACACGGGTGTCTGCCATTGGGAGGTATTACTATCTCATGCCCGCTCTTGTCATCGGACTGTGCGGGATAGTGATCGACCTGATTGTCGCAGCGAGAAGCAGGGTCAAAGGATGACTGGGAGATAGAGCAGCAGTATGAAAAACGCATCGAGACACGCGCTGAGCTTCCTCATTATAAGCTTCATTTTGTGTTTCATTTTCCTCTTCGTCGCGCTCTACATCTACCATGACCGCAATCTCAGTCAGGAAAAACCGCCCCAGGGTGAAACCTTCCGCTTTCAAAGAGACAAACAGAGTGCCCAGACAGGCGAAACCGCTCAACCGAAGAACCGGTTCGTTCAACGGATGAGATCGACCTATACCAAACACTGGATCGACCCTGAAGACCGGGATATGATCATCGCCAAATCAGGGCTCGCAGCGCGATTTGCTCTCATCCACACCCTGCAGCTGCTGCCCACCCTTGTCTTATTCCTCTTCGTAACCGCGTTTTCCATATTCTTCACCCTGTCACCCTTTCAATCGGAGTCTTTTCAATACCACCATGTGGCCATACCCTCCTATTTCACGCTGCTCGCGTTTGTTTTTTTAATCATCCTTGCTGAACTGTTTTTCATCCCCAATTTGTTCAAGGACAGCGAAACCTTAGTGTATCGATCACGGGTCGCTCATGCCGCTTTGGCGGAGGCGCGGGAACTGAGACAAAAGGGGGAACTGCAAAAAGCCAGGGAAGTCATAGAGATCTATCTCACGATCGACGAGAAGAATGCTGACGCACGTTCGCTTCACGATCAGATACTCGAGGGACTCTATGAACAGGGCTTCAGCCAGCGTCAGAAAGCAGAAGAGAAAGAAGGGCCGGTCGAGGATGAGTTTCTCTTTGAAAAGGGACAGGAGGCAATGAGCAGGGGTGATTTCTATGCTGCCCTCTACTATTTCCAGCAGGCCTTGAAGTTTCGTGGTGATGACAGAGAAATACGCAAATATATAGATAGGGCACAGTATGAGGTTAACCAACAGCTCGGTTCCCTTTCCCAGCAGGATAAGGCAGTGAAGTACTATATCGAAAAAAAGAAAGATGTCATTGACTTGATAGAAACGGGCGACTTCTACGGCGCATACGACATACTCTCGTCCCTGCGAAAGAACAGGGAATTGGCGATGCACCACCCGGAGCTGATCCGTGACGTCGAGCTCTATTACAATGACGTGAAGAAAAGACTGGCACAGTATGATTTTCTTCCTGAAGAGAGCAATTCGTACGCTTGGCTCCCAGCCTTTGACCATATCATGTTTACCGACGGGAAAGGCTTCATCAACACCGTGGAGAGGATCGCATCCTGGAACGGCCAGTTCTATCTCTACGGGATAAACCGTTATTCAATCAAAGATCCCCGTGTGCGCAGAAGTTTTCTGTATGGCAAATGGATCGGCAACAGGTATCGCCTGAAGGGGTTGGAGGGAAGCAGAGAGTTCAGCAGAGACAGCACCAATTACATGAGGGTCCCCGAGGCTAGGGATGAGCTTTATTTCATAGAAACAGGCTTGCACCCGGGTTATCTCTTGTATTTCAACGCCAGTGAGCGCCTGCTGAGGCAGCTCACCGTGTACGAACGCTTTTCGCTCTACCCTGCACTGAGGGCAAGCGGTTTCGATATCGAGGGGCGCTTCGTTTATCTGTCCCGGAAGTTGGGATCCTTCTTTGGCGTGTACATACTGGCACTCATCCTTGCAGGCATCGCGTGGTCGAAGCGGTCCATCTACGAATTTCCGCCCAGGTTCAAACTCCTCCTCTACATTATCATCGCACCCGTGCTCTGCTACCTGTTCCACCACCTCTACATGGACGCGAACAGCATGTTCATCTACAGCCACCGGTATGCGGCGAGATTCTTTCTTAAAAACATCAACATCGCGCTGTACACAGGTATCATCAACACCGTCATTGCCCTGTTCGCCACGATCTTCTACCTGTCGCAGCGCAGCAGTGTCGAATAGGCGCTCCTTATTCCTGATAACCAGAACATAAATATACTGTAATATCTTTCACATCATCGTCACCGACCTGAAAGTCATACTCGAAGAGTCCGCCGTAACTCATTGCTGGAGAAATAATGGTGGCCCGTACCGTCACATCCTCCCTGATTTTGAAACCAACCCAATCGATTACCCATTCCTCATCATATCCATAAGACACAGTTTTCGTTTCACCGTTCACGTCAACGCTGATAGTGGGATCGTATACAACGGGGTCTAATTCCGTAAGTGGGTAGTGCTCATTTGCCACATACACAAATGCAGTGCCGCTGCACGAAGCCAGGGCAATCACTGACAGGAGAATCGGAACAAGAAGCGCGCGTTTCATTGGTCCCTCCATTCCACTAATAGGTTAGGTGTAATACTACTTCCATATACGTACAGTATAGACCAGAAAAGGGGTATTCACCATACCTGGATACGACTCAATCGCCGTCCCGCTCGTACAGAGACTCAATGAGCTCTTTGGCAGCCTTTTCCGAGTCATGGCTTATGGTGCAGCGCCCTTTCAGGATGGTTCCGGCCTGGATGATGAGCTCGGGGGTTTGAATGTCGCCGAGAATCTTGCTCGTGGGAAGGAGCAGTACCCGGCTTGTAGCGCGAATGTTCCCGATGAGGATGCCCTCAACCACCACACTGGAGGCGTGAATATTGGTCTTAACCTTTCCCTTAGGACCGATGAACACCTTGTCCACGATGAGGGCATCCCCCTCGAATTTACCGTCTATTCTCAAGGATCCCTTCACGGCGAATCTGCCCGCAAAATGGGATTTTCGTCCGATCGTACTGTTCGTCTGTTGACCTAACTGTATGTTTGCCATGGATCTCTTCCTATAGGTTCGGTATTGCGAGGAACTGTATGATTTCGTCACAAAAACTGCATATCTCCAGGATTCCGTTGATTACGGTGTAACCGTCGAGCTTTCTGTCAACCTCAAACTCGCTCATATTGATGAAATCGAGGGGATTCAACACGATACTGCCGCCTGAACTGTGGTCCTCGAGAAGCTCTTCAAGAAAGACCTTCAGCTCCTTGTAATACTTGTCGAGTAACATGAGGTATTGCTGGCGCAGCTTGTACACAATCGATTTGTCTTTGTATACCGCTATGGAGTTGTATTCCTCACCGCTCTGCACCTCCACCTCATAGACATACTCCTTCATGATCTTCTTCAGTTCCATGTACCGCGGGTAAAATGTGTCGCGCTTCATGGAGTGGTTGTAATCGAGCTTCATGTAGTATTCGCTTAGAACAGGAAGGTAATTCTTCTCATAAAACTCCACATAGGATATCAACGCCTGCATCTCGGAGTCACGAGAGCCCTTGAGGAACTTCTCGACCGGAATGCGGTTCAGTGTCTTGAATATTTCCTCACCCTCGTCCTCATCCACAGAACTCGAGAGGCCGTATTTCTGCTGAACCGAAAGAATCGACTGGAGATTGCTGATTGAGTTTTTTATTTGCTTGATCTCCCTTGCCACACGCCTGCGCTGTTCGGGATCGGTTGAGGTTCTGAAGACACCCTCGAGCTGTCTGAGGATGAGCATCTTGCTTTCTAATTCATTCTGTGCCTTGCTTCCTGTGGCCATCGACGGATCCTGCCGGTTAGCATAAAAATAATCTCTATTCGCGGAAACGAATAGAGATTAATGGCAGCATGTTTCGTTCTTACTATTATACCGCGGAAGGCGTTCAGTCTCACGCAGCATTACAACATCGTGAGAGCGGTGTAAGTCCCTGCGGGAACGGTGTCTTACCAACCGTCCTCCATGTCATCCTCGTCTCTAAATTCTTCACTGTATATGTCGGTGATGGCCCTGAGCTCGTCGAAATATACGTAGTAGACGCCATAGCTCTCAGAAGGATCCGTGGCAATACTGAAACCGGTAAAACTGATTCCTCGCCAGTCTGTATCGTGATAGTTATGCTGCTTTACGGACGAAGGTATGATTATGTTGACCTTCTTCCAGCCCACGAAATCAAGCAGCCCCATATCAAGAATCATCTCATTGCCTTCATAATCGAGCACGTGGGCGTAGAGTCTGTGCTGAAAACTCCTTCCGCACACCCACGTACTGAGGGCTTTCGTTATGCCGGGAATCTTGATTGGTCTCGGCGGCCCCATCCTGAAATATTTATACCCCCTCTGTGTGTAGGCCACCTTCACACCGAGAACATTCTCGTTCTCCGTCCCGTCATAGGGATCGATTTCCGGGACCTCCAGCGGACGACCCCGCCGCTTCATGGAAACGATGATTCCCTGATCCACGGACATGGAAGATTTCCACGTGTCTGCATCCTCAAAGTGTGTCACTGGTATATCGGCGAGCAGCTTACCAGCCGTTTCGATCCCCAGCTGCAGGTCCTCCAGGTTCTCTTCCTGTGCGAACAGGCACAGGGGGAGGGAGAGAATAAGTGATATCGCACATATATATATAGGCTTTTTCATTGATCTGCTCTCCTTCTACTCACTCCAGATATCATAGGTCTGATCGGACAGAACATCACCGTCGAACCTGGTCCTGTACATATCGGTCAACACCTTGAGCTGGTCGAAATAGATGAAATAGTCATCCACTCTCTCGATAGGTTCGGTCCAGACGACGAGTCGAACGAGGGTGAGTGGCTTCTCCAGGGGTAGATACCGGACATGCTGTGGTATGTACCGCGGGATCTCTGCGCTCAGATTCTTCCATCCCATGAAGTGAAGGCTTCCCAGAGGTACGGCATGCACGACGCCCCTATAATCACGAAGATGGACCTCGAGACTGTAGTAGTAGTTCGCTCCCCAAACCCACATATCGATCTTCTTGGCATATCCGGGAATGACAAGTTCCTTTTCGGGATAGATCCAGACCCTGTTATACCCCTTTCTGGTAAATGCCGCTCTTACACCGAGCACGTACTTGTTCTCACCCACGGCAAACTTCGACTGCAGGGCAATTGGAGCCGCTTCAATCTGAGTTTTGATCTGCGGAAAATCCTCTGCCTTGAACCTTGATCCATCCACCTGCCAGTTCAGGTCGTTGTCCTCAAAATCATCAAGCACAACGCTCCGGATATCCTCCATCTGAAAACCGAAGGTTTGCCCTATGTATTGGGCACTGAGCATCGATGGAACAACGAGAATCATGAGTATAAGGCATATACCAAGGAATCGACCTTTCATCAGATTCTCCTTTTCCCACATCAAAGATATTAAGACCTATCTCTTATTTTTATCGGTACATGAGCCTTAATTTTTTAGTAAAAAATCCAAGAAATGGGTCCACGCACTAATTAGTCGCTGTTGAACAATTCATTCGAATTGTTCAACAGCTCAATCATTAGTGCTCTGTTCATTGTTTCTCACAATTTTTATAAAATGTGCATTGTAAATATAACGAAGTTCATTATATTCCACGCACTAATTATAGGAGATGGGATAGGGGTCTGTCAATAGCCGCGGGTTTCATTCTTCACAAGGGCATCATAGCCCTGATGAGCCATGTAGGAGCTTCGCACGTAGGGTCCGGAGGCCACATAGCTGAATCCGATGCGACGAGCTTCACGCTCATACTCCTCGAAGGTTTTGGGTGCGATATACTCCTGCACAGAAAGGTTTAACTGTTCTGGCTGCAGGTACTGCCCGATGGTAACTGCCGAGCATCCCGACTCGTGCAGGTCCTGCAGCACTTGTAACACCTCATCTCGATGCTCGCCGAGACCAACCATGAATCCGGATTTGAGATAAATGTGGGGATAGCACTCTTTCACATATCCTAAAAAGCGGATGGAACGGGAATAGTCCGCCTGAGGCCTGACGGTGCCATACAGCCGGGGAACGGTCTCCACGTTGTGGTTGAACACGTCAGGGTTGGCCTGGGCAACCGTATCGATTGCATCGGTATCTCCCAAAAAGTCGGGGGTGAGAACCTCAACTTTTATACTCTTATCATGTGACCTGATGAGCTCGATACACCGTGCAAACTGTCCAGCTCCGCCGTCGGGCAGGTCGTCCCGCGTCACCGAGGTAATGACTACGTACCTGAGACCGAGCTTTCTTACTGCTTCCAGTATGCGTCGGGGTTCCTGGGGGTCGGAGGGAAGGAGTTCGGAATCGGAGGTCTTCTCAACCGAGCAGAAAGCGCAGTCGCGGGTACAGGTCCTGCCCAGGATGAGAAAGGTTGCTCTCCGGTGATGGTAACACTCGGAAAGGTTCGGACAGCGGGCACTCTTGCAGACCGTGTTGAGCCCCAGCTTGTTCAGTATGGATTTGACTTCATGCCGCTCAGCGGAATACTCGATGCGTTTGTTGAGCCAGGGAGGCTTCCGCTTCTTATTGATGCTCGGTTCCATGGATGAAATATAATGTACGTGGGATATTTCACTGTGTCAAGTGAGGGAGTCAGGACTGTTTCTTCACAACGTAGGGGTCCTGCAGGTCGAAGATTCGCTTCATGGAGGTCATCGTGTTGACGGCCACGCTTCGCTGTTCAAAGGGTCCCACCTGTACACGGTAAAAGGTCTTCTCGTTTACCACTGCCTTTTCGATTTCCACCCTGTACAGGTTCTTCCGAAGCTTTTCAGCGAGCCGGGTTGCATTCGCCTCCTGCACAAACGAGGCAACCTGTATGTAGTAATCACCCACCGGTCGGTATACCGACTTCTCCTTCGGAGGGGTGGTGGTTGCTGCAGCTTTTGGCATATAACTGGGCACGGGTTTTTCGACCAGCTTCACCTCGTGTAACGGAACTGCCGGTTCAGGCTCTTTCAGAGGTACCTCGGAGGTGATTTCACTCTCCTTAGCCGCTTCCTCAAGGCTCTGCACATCGATGTAACGGGTCTCGGCTTCCAGATCCTTATCGAAGAGATCGAGGATCTTCAGCTCGTCCCTTGTCTTCTCGACGTCCGCCCCCTCCCGCCTCAACAGATCGGTTTTGCCGAGTCTCGAGAGATCCAGTCCCTTGCGCGCACCTTCCCGGTCGCCGCCGATAAAAAAGCCGAAGATGAAGACACTGATCAGAATAACGCCAATGAGGAAGGCAATCCAGAACAACCTTCCCATATCAAGGTTGACCTGATAGTACTCCTTGCCCCGTTTGTAGTCCTCTTCCATGTAGGCTATACCTCTGTATCTTTCGCGCGTCCCGCGTAAAAGATTGAATCCCAGTGCAGTACGGCGTTGAGAGTATAGGAATTACCATTCATATGCGGTTTGAAGCCGCGCTGCGCAGACCTTTCATCCGAGATTCGCAATAACGGTTCTGACTTCATGCGTGAATTCTTCCACGTCTCCATTATTGTCTATTACCTTATCGACAAAATGAAGCTTCTCTTTATAGGGTATTTGTGAACGTATCCTTTGAAGAGCCTCATCCCTGCTCAACCCGTCACGGGCAACTGCACGGTCTATCATCCGCTCTTCTTCGGCCGTCACAGCAATTACGAAATCGCAGAGCACCCACAGGCACATTTCAACGAGTAGTGCCGCATTGACGACCCAGCGGCCGTCACCGGCCACCCTCAGCTTTACCTCACGGGTCATCCAGGGGTGGACGATACGCTCGAGCTCCTGTTTTGCCTGTTCGCTGCAGAACACGATCGATCCCAGTTTCTTCCGGTCAACGGCACCTCCGGTCAGCACATCTTCCCCGAACTGCCGTACGATCTCATCCTTCTTCACCTTCAGTGCTTCGTGCCCGACCCGGTCAACGTCGATCACCCGGTATCCGGACTCTTCGAATATTGCACAGGCCGTATTCTTGCCCGAACAGTAGTTGCCCGTTATGCCGACAACCATGTCAGTGGGCCTCCTCCCAGTTGGTGCCCGTCGACAGGTTCACCTTGAGGGGTACATCGAAGGAAATTGCTTGCTCCATTGCTTCACGCACAAGCAGCTGCAGGTCCGCGCACTCGTCCTCGGGCGTCTCGAATACGAGCTCGTCATGCACTTGTATGAGCATTCGCGAGCGGAAGTTTCGGCGCTCGACTTCTGAGTCGATATCCACCATGGCTTTCTTGATAAGATCGGCAGCTGTTCCCTGAATAGGTGTGTTGATGGCCACACGGCTTGCAGCCTCGGAGATGTTTCTGTTACGGGAGTTTATCTCCGGCACGTAGCGGCGCCTTCCCAGAAGCGTTTCGACGTACCCTTCCCTCTTCGCCCTCTCCACGATCTCGTCGAAGAAGCGTTTCACATCGCTGTACTGCCTGAAATACATCTCGATGAAGGTTGATGCTTCACCACGTGAAATGCCGAGCCTCTTTGAAAGGCCGAAGGGGCTAATTCCGTAGATGATACTGAAATTGATCGTCTTGGCTGCCTGGCGCTGCTGCTCGGTAACACTGTCCACGTCGACACCGAACATGAGGGCAGCTGTCTCACGGTGAATGTCCCGGTCCTTTTTGAAGGCGGCCATGAGCGTTTCGTCAGCAGAGAGGGAGGCGAGAATCCTCAGCTCGATCTGGGAATAATCGGCGGAGAGGAACAGCCATCCCTCCTCGGGGATGAAGGCGCGCCTGATCGCTCTCCCCTCGGGTTCCCGTATGGGTATGTTCTGAAGGTTCGGAGTATTGGATGACAATCTGCCTGTGGCAGCAATGGTCTGGTTGAAGGAGGTGTGAATCCTTCCTGTCCGGGGATTGACCATACCAGGTAGAGAGTCGATGTAGGTCGACTTCAACTTCGAGAGAGAGCGGTGACGGAGGATCTGGCGTGCAATATCGTAGCTAGGGGCAAGTTCCTCGAGCACTGACTCATCAGTCGAGTAACCGGTCTTGGTCCGTTTGATGACGGGAAGTTCCAGCCTGTCGAAAAGCACTTCCCCGAGCTGCTTGGTGGACCGAACGTTGAACTTCTCACCAGCGAGCGAGAATATCTCCCCTTCGATCTCCTCGATCTCCTCACCGAAGCGTGTGCTCATGTCGCTGAGATAATTCGTATCAATCCTGACACCGGCGTTCTCCATCTTCCCCAAAACCACGAGCAGCGGCACCTCGAGGTCTCTGTACAGTTCACCCAAACGCTCCTCTTCGAGCTGTGGTTCGAGAAGGTTGACGAGGCGCAAGGCGATGTCGCTGTCCTCACCTGCATACTCCACGACCTCCTCGATGGGGTAGTCGAGCAGGGTATCAGTTTTTACCTTTACCACATCGCTGTAGTGTATGGTACGGTAGTTCAGATACTCTGCGGCCTGGTCATCGAGACTGTACCTTCCCTTCTGAGGGTTGAGCAGATAGGCGGCGATCATGGAATCACCTGTGATCCCCCGCATGTTTATACCGTACTTCTGCAGGATGACGAAATCATACTTGATATTCTGTCCCTTCTTTTCGATGCGTACATCCTCGAGGAGGGGTTTCAGTTCACGGGTTAGAAATTCCTCGCCCAGGCCGGTTCCCTCCTTTGTCCTGACAGGTATGTAGGAGCCCTCTCCCTCATCAACCGAAATGGACACTCCAATCACCTCTGCGGAAATTGGATCCGTGCCCGTGGACTCGGTATCGAAGGAGATGACACCCTTCTTCCTGGTCCTCTTCACCAGCTCCCTGAAACCTTCCACGGTATCGATGAGCTGGTAGACGCCGCGCTTGTGTTCGGGATATACCTGAGCGGGCTGCGTGTCGGGCCCCCTGAGCTCCAGCACAAGAGACCCCATCTCCTTGTCGGCCAGTATGGCAATACCATCCTTTCCGGGGAACCCCTCGACGCGGTAGCTCTCTGGGTCGAAATTAAGGGGGGCATCCCGGCGGATGGTCACCAGATCCCTGCTGAGCAGAGCACTCTCACGTCCCTCGAGCAGGAGTTTACGGGTTCTCTCCTTGCCGACCCGATCCAGATCACTATAGATACCTTCGATGCTTCCGAACTGCTGTATGAGCTCCACCGCCGTTGTCTTCCCAATTCCCCGCACGCCGGGAATGTTGTCGGACTGGTCGCCCATAAGAGCCAGAAGGTCGGGTATCTGATCAGGTCGCACACCCCAAAGTTCCTCCACTTTCCGACTGTCCAAGAGCTCGATCTCTGAGATGCCCTTCCTGCTCGCATAGACCGATACATGGTCGTCCACGAGCTGCAGTATGTCCTTGTCGCTGGAAAGTACGACCGTGTTCATACCAGCCTCTGAAGCCCTTGTGCAGAGGGTGCCAATGATGTCATCGGCTTCGTACCCCTCCACCTCCAACCTGGTGATGCCCAGCTTCTCGACCAGTTCCTTGATGGTCTCTGCCTGTGTATGCAGGTCTTCGGGTGCCTTCATACGTTTCGCCTTGTATGCGGGAAACTCCTCGTGGCGGAAAGTCTTGCCCCTGGGGTCGAAGGCACAGGCAAGGTGCCGGGGCCTGCAATCCTGCATGATTTTCAGCACCATGCGCATGAAGCCAAAAATGGCCGAGGTATTCTCCCCCTTTGAGGTGATGAGAGGTCGTTTGATGAAGGCATAATAGGCCCGGTAGATCAATCCGTGTCCGTCTATGATGTAGAGGGTTTCTGCCATGACCCTTCCCTGATGAGACCATAATACCAGAATCGGTGGTGCATGACAACGGAATGTTGGATACAAGGTGCTCAAGCACGGATGTTGAGGATGTACGGTGGGGGAGGAGACGACGACTGCGGGAAGATCTTTATGCTCTTCAGTTTTTCCTCGGTTTTTGATATGCTCTTCTTCAGATCCTTACGGATGCTGATACTCTCGGATATCACGGTTTCGTGGAGTTCGTTTATCTCATCCAGGAGTGCGCGTACCGTTCTGTCATTCCGGAGAGAGAGCAGGTCCGGTACGATATACTTCAGGCACTCGTTGATGCTCTCGATGAGTATCCGCTCGTTTTCAGACAGCTCGTACAGGAACTCGTAATTGTCCCCTTCCTGGGCATCACGCTCGCGCTCTTTCAGCAGTGTGAGCTTAACGTATGAACACTTGATGATGTCAAGGTTTTCTATAACACGGGTCTTGTTATCCAGCAACATCGATGCCTCCACCTTTCTTCATCTCTTCCAGATCCGGATTGGGACTGTTTTTCACGATCTGATTCCATGCATCATAGAGAGCAGAAACCATCTTTCGAACGAACACGAGCGGCTCCGTGTCTTTTCTCATGTTCCCATCGATGAGTTTCATATTGAGGAAGGTATATATATTGAGGAGCTTCTTGCTGAAGTCACCTGCATCCATGTTGAGGGACATTATCAGCTCCGAGATGATGTCCTGGGCTTTTTGTATACTGTTGTTGGCTATGTCGTAGCGCTTTTGAGGTATAGCTTCGATTGCCGTATCCAAGGATCTGATGATTCCGTCGTAGAGCATGACAACAAGCTTGCCCTTTGAGGCCGTTTTGATTTGCGTCTCACGGTAATGATTGATTTTATCACGGTTCATGGGGCCTTCTCTACGTGTGTTTCCCAGGCATTTACCCTATATAGTCGAACTTATGGTTGTATAAATTCTTTTACATTACTCTTTCATACAAGGAGCAATGGATCTGATATGGCTTTGTTACCGAAGTTCTCAAGGATTACCCTGCTATATTGTTTTATTATGTTGCACAGCTATACCGATGTATTTTACTCGGCATTTACCCTATATATCGGAGCACGGCAATTCAAACTTTAAAACCTCTTGCCAAACCGGGCGCACTTTTTCGATATCCACTTTTCGGCCTGCTGGAGAGCAAGGTCGCGAGACGGTGCATGACGGTAGAGCCGGTTTCTGAGCGCCAGTGTCTCGGTGACCGCTGAGAGGTGTTCCGTTGTGCACAACAAGGCAAGTGCAGGAGCGAGAGATAAACCCTCTTTCACACCGGCAGCTTCGACGGGGTTTCCTGCATCAGGTATGGCTGCAATCCGCTCCGCCCCCCGTATATCATAACCATCACAGCTGAGATTCAGAACTCTGACTTCCCTCTCCCGTGCAGGATCATCAACCAGGATTTCCAGTTCCGAACGGTAATCCCCCAGTTTTTTTTCACCCTGCCTTTTTAAAACGTCAGCCTCGACACTGTAGGGAGTTCTAAACCTTGACCCGAACAAGACGCAGTAATCGTAGAAAAAGGTGTCCCATGCATAGGCATGCATCCCGGTATAGGTGAAATCAAGACCTGCCAGGCAGATGGTTTCAAAGCCCATGGCGACGGCGAGGTGAAAGGCCAGAGCCGAGACCGACGTGTAATTGATAATAAGACCGGTGTCATTGCGTATCAGGGGGAGGAGAAACTCCGTCGTGGGGTGAAGGGTAAAATAGAGGTACCGTGTCTCGAAGAGTCTGAAGAGTTCCGGATAGCCCAGCGGATTCAGTACACAGGAATATCGCGCACCTTGTCTCCCCGCAGACCGCTGATATGGTAGTACTCACTGGGCTGCGGGTCACAGCTTACAACCAGATCAGGCCTTATACCGTGGCGGACAAGAGGCTTCAGCGCTGCGTCGGCGGCGATCAAATATATGCGGGATCTCGCCATCGCCAGCTCGGTGAAAGTCGCGCTCAAAGACGGTCCTGCACCTGCAACTACGGCCGTGCCATTCCACCGTCCGAACAGTTCGGAGATAGGATGCACGGCACCGGGCTCCGCGAGGTTTCTGAAGACATTGTTCATCCAGAGCCGGGCAAATCGGCCAATCGTCAGGGCATCGTTCGTGAGGAGGGATAGGGCCGTATTGAGCCGGTTTTCCACGTCGGCGTACGGTCCTGGGAAGATCTGCCTGAGTGTCGGATAGGCCAGCACCCGGTACCCGCTGAAAAAGAGAAAGTCATACCGTCCCTTCAGTGATTCGATGAAACGGTTCACCCCGGTACCGCTGTGGAATTCAACTTTCGCATGGGTCAGGAGGTTCCTGACACCCTCGCACCCCTCCACCTTCCTGAGAAGCCCCTCGTCGGGCTCCAGAATTACTGCCCGCTTCACCGCAGGACTGTGCAGGAAGGGCGTGATGTGATAGCCCAATCCGAGACCGATGAACAGGTACAGCTCCACCCCTTCTGCGCCGTAACGTGCGTGGAACCGCATACCGTCCCTCTCGGGGTCATGGCGGGAATACACCGGATACCTTTTTCTCCCCTTCTCGACCACCAGCGTCGGTTTTCCCGATGCTCCCTTTTCGATCAGCACCTTCACGAGTTCTTGAGCCTCCTGCCCATTATTTCCAGTTCTCGCCGTACATACTCAATGTCAGACCGGATCGCGTTCTTATCCAGAGGTCTAGGGGCAGGTCCGAAAATATGCTCGCGGACCATTTGTAATGACACCTCATCGGCTCCCCCGATGAGCTCCCACATCTTTCTGAATCCCTCAGCCGGGGCGTGGGGGTTAAGCGGTGACATCCCCAAGCCGTGCACTGCATCCTCAAAAGCTTTCCGTGTTCCGGGACCCCACGCATCGAGCTCCTCAGGCCGTGCAATGGGAACACCCTCGACCCTGGCGCCGTTGTTGAGACGCTTGAGCCCCTGGTGAATCATCTCCCGTTCGAGCCAGGCACGGTACAGAAGCAGCTTGTGGGAAGAGTGGATAGCCTTTCCGAAATAGTCCTCCGCCTCTACAATCCCGTCCGACCTCATCCTTCCGGCCATTACGGTCGCCAACGGTTCGAGCCTGTTGACTGTGGAGAGCAGAAGCCGGTCGAATCCTGCCCCTTCGTGATGATCCTTCGCTCCCTGATACGCGAAGTCGTAACCGGCCAGGTACAGCTCCGTAAAACCCATCATGCGAGCAAGATGTATCATAACGATGGATGAGGTGCCCTGCATGGGGACGACCAGGCTTGCCCGGATGATCGACGGGAGTAGCTTCTCAACGTTCAGGTCGTGGGAAAAGAGAAAGCGGGGACCTTCATAGTTTGCCAGCAATACAGGATCGGCAGAATAGGTGGTGATGAGCGGTACGGTGAGGCCGTGGACGAAACGATACCGGTTCCAGAACCCTGCATCGGTGGTCACGATGAAGTCGGTTGAGACACCGTAATGCTGGAGAAAGGGTACCGAGGGGAGCAGTGAGAGCACGGGGATATTCCGCGACCACCGACTGAGATCGCTGGCGATTCCTTCGAGAAAGGGACCCGACGCAACGAGAATCACGGGCCCTGAGAATGCGCGAAGCAGCTCCCTCGTACCGTAGCTCTCACCTCTACAAAATACGAGGTTTCTGAACACATTCCTTATCCACAGTCTCATGGATGCCTGCACAGTGGTGTCCGATGCGAGACCGGTCTTGAGGGTGTCGGCCATGAACCTTTTCACATCGTCGTAGTACTCCCTGTGAACCTGTACACTCCTCGTGTGCTCAACAATTCGTGCCTTCGTAACCTTGGCACAGGCAACCTCATGTTCCAGTGCCTGTCTGTCCGCATCCACGAGAAGCACAAGGGATTGAAGTATGGAAGGCTCGATGATGTAAAGCGCGGCACGGAAAATATCCAGATCCCGTTCGATGAGAATCGCCCCGCTGCCCTTCGGAGACTGTTCACGATTGATGTGGTACCCGAGACCCGAACCAAGATAAAAGACCGTTCGCTGGGTTGTATCATTTGCCTCTTGCTGTCTTCTCCGCAGTTCCCGCTCCGGATCATAGCGTGATTCGATGTAGGAACCACGCAGCTTCAGGGTGAGATGACCGCTTCGCGTTCGCTCGATACTGGATTCAAGGTGACGGCGCTGGATTTTACGGTACAGCGCGGGGCAATGTGTTTGCAGGAACTCCAGGTTTTTCTTGAAACGGGTTCTGTACCGATCGGGTATGACCTGAGACATTTACTCGATCAACTGAATGATTTCTGCAACACTCCTGCTCTCATTGGGATAGGTGGTGCGGAAGGGCTGCAGCGACAAGGGGAGCTTGGCCTTTTCCTTCTGCAGCAGTTCGGTAACTGCCGACTTTACCTCAACCACCAGATAGGTCGCCTCATCGGCCTCCTTCATGACCAGCAGGAACACGACCTTGTTCAGTGAGAGGATGTGTACCAGACCCCGGTCACCGACCTTCTCACGGATCAGGTTGCTGAACCTTTCCAGGAGCTTTCTGTAACGGTCAAATCCCTTTTCCTTGATGACGGCCTTGAAGTTTTTCACTCTGAACGCCACCACGTGAAGTGACGATCTCTCCTTCCGGGCACGCGCGGCTTCCCGTTCGAGCAGTGATTCGAACACCTCGAATGGCTCGAGGTTGATCATTCGGTCATACAGAAGGAAGGGAACAAGGCTCTGTCCGATGTGCAGCAGGACGTTCTTCATATGCCCCGTGACCCGTGTGGCTACACCCTTCATGCGGTGTACGATGAGCACGCCAAGGGTCTGGCCTATGAATCGAATGGGAACTACCACGGCCGTGTTGACAGCTTCCCGGTCCTCCTTGAGAAAGCTGTTCAGCCGCTTCTCCAGGTCTTCGGGTACTGCCGGTGCCCCTTCCCGGATGATTCTCTTGATCGCCCTGTCGGATTTCGTGACCCTGTAACGCTTGGTACCTTTATCGGAGAGTCCAACGGACGCTTTTAATTTCGGTGTGCCGCCGCTGTCCCACCCGGTCATGATCACGGCTGCACCGATTTCGAACTTTTGTGCGATATGCGCTAAAATCTCTGACATACTGAACCTGGACATGATCGAATAGTTGTACAGCTCGAGCATCGAAATTAGCTCGTTCCTCTCCGCGGAAAGCTTGTCCACCTGATCTGTGGCGTTTCGTTCGATAACATGGGGGACGATGTGAAATGCCGCCACCCGTGTCAGGGTGAGAAGATGGTCCCGGTTCATGCCCGGTCTCTTCGGCTGGTTTCCGATGATGAAAAACCCGGCAAGAAACTCTCCAAGCGCCAAGGGAACAATTGTCCACATCTCGTAGGGTTCGAGAGCGGCGCAGTCTTCCACGAGCTTCGTGTCCTTTATGGCTGAGACGGCAATGACTGCTTCCCTGTTCTCATGCAGATGGCGTATGAGTTTTGAGGATTTTCCATAACTTATCTTTTTCCGCCGTTTCCCGCTATCACCGGACAGTGCCTTCCCGGATGCGACGAATGTATCTTCCCTGTATCCTCTCCGATGGGCTGTTATGAGAAATCCTGATTTTGCCTTTCCCAGGCGCATGAGTGTGTTGAGGACAATGGAGCAGAACGCCTCGTAGCCCTCGGAACCGACGATCCCGGTCAATCGGCTGAGAAGTCCCAGGGTGTCTTGCTGCTCAAGGAGTTGCTCCAGCGCCGGGAATAGGGTTTCCCACTCGGGAATTTCGACAGGTTCCTCAATTTCCGGGGGAGCTGCAGCGATCTTCTCGAGGACGGGAGCTTTCCTGGTACGTTTTTTTACAGGCTCAACAGCAGGAGTGACAGGTATCTCTTCACGGTATATTTCTTTCTCGGGAAGGATGACTTCTTCACGTGCGGTTTCCAGTTCCTCTGCAAACCGGAGTGCCTTCTGCAGAAGCCCGATCTTACCGACCTTCATGCCGCGGGGTACATGTGCCTGGCCGAACCGCTGTGCCTGTGCAAAGATCCCTTCCCTCTGGCCTACGAGGTAAAACCGTTCAGCCTTTGCGAGTAGACCGCCGGGATCAAGCTGTAACCCTCCGGCTCTGATTGCGGTTTCCTGCAGGGGGGCCTTCACCCTTCCGGTTGTTTCCGCTGACTCGAGGGACTTCGAGTACAGCGCTGCCCCTGCCAGAAATCCCGCCGTTTTTTTTTCAACCTGCAGGTTGTAATACTGCAGCGCCTTTTCCAGTAAGCCCATGGTTTCTTCATGACCTCAACATTGATTTCTTCTACTCATCATTATCGGTGTTTTATGATTCGGGTAAAGGCATTGCGCCTCCCGCTTCATATACCGGAAGGTCCCGATTACATCATAATGGCACCAATTTGGGAAAAAATCAACGTGCAGGTGGAATAAATGGAGACGAATTGTGGGCAAGGATCCTGTTAGGAGCAGGCCTCCACGATCATCCTGACGAGCTCATGGAGTGATTGTTCTACTTCGTGCGATAATCCCTCTCCGAACTCTATGTGAAGGGGCTGAATACCGAGCAGAAATATATCCCCATCAATCACTTCACGCAAGCGCCGCATGAACAGGGCAGGCGACAACGTGTGTGTGGAGAATCCAGTTTCGAGGATCTCCTCTTCACTCAGGACCCGGTAGGCTCCGGGTTCATAGAAGAGCTGCACCGCATCGATTATGACGACAGTATCGGGATTCTCTCTGACGATATTCCCAAAATAGTTCTCCGGCACCTCGCCCGCATTGATACAGGAGCTGACCCCCCTCTCCTTCAGTAGCTCCACCATGAACGGACCAAGCCCGTCGTCTCCGCGCAGCGTGTTTCCCACACCCACGAAAACCGTCTTTCCCTTCAAAAGGTCTGTGAAAAGGTTGTGCATTTCGTATTCTGACACGTATCGGTTTGTAGGATAAAAAATCGTACGGGCAAGAGCTTACTTCGTGGTGAGCGTGGTCTCCCGCCTGCACCGGGCGCAGAGTATTTTGAACCGGTCCGAGCGTCCCGAATCGCGCAGCGCTGACACGATGTTCTCGTCGACCACACCGAGTTCCCTGAGCTTTGAGTAGTAGAGGGTGGGGCTGGAGAAGGCGAGCTCTCCGATTCTCTCGACGATCCACCTGAGGTGGTCCTTGCAGGCAATGACCTCACCGCACATCTCGCAGAGCTGGAGCTCCTTCTCGATGGTTTCAAAGGACTCGGCTTTTCGATCGAAGAAGGAGAGCTCCCAGTCGTTGGAGAGCTTGATCCCCTGATTATCGGCGATACAGGCCAGCTCGCAGGTACCGCAGAATATGCAGGTATCGGTGTAGTGAAACATGATCCTCTTCGGTTCGTCGCCTTCGGTAACGTCCTGGTGGCCGATCGCTTCCACAGGGCAGACCTGCTCGCAGGCAAGACATCCCACACATTTATCCGGGTCGTACTTGGGCTGGCCCCTGAAGCTCGAATACGGAACATGGGGTTTATAAGGAAACTTAGAGGTGTAGGGCCCCGTTATCAGGGCCTTGATTGCTTCCACGAGCTCGCGTGCCTTGGGTAGCTTCATGGTATTCCCATCTCCCTCTTGATCTTTGCCGTCTTCTCCTGGGAGAGTCTCACCAGGTCCTGCCCTCCGTACATCTTCTTCCCCTTCACGTCTCGCACCGCCATCCTCTCGGTGCAGCAGTAGCAGGGGTCGATGGCTGCAAGTATGATGGTGGCATCGGAGATCGTCTCACCGATAACCGTGGCCTTGTAGGTGGGCAGATTCATGAATGTGGGGGCTCGTACCTTGTGCCGTGCGGGCCGGTTGGTGCCGTCGCTCCTCACATAGTGAAAGGTCTCACCGCGGGGAGCTTCGTGGGCCCCGATACCCTCCCCGGGGGGGATGTCTTTGATGTTGAGGTCGATCTCACCGCCCGGAAGATCACGAATACAGGCCTTAATGATCTTTATGGATTCATACACCTCGAGCACCCGTACCACAACCTTGTCGAACACGTCACCGTTTTCAGTTACGATCATGTCCCAGTCAATGCGGTCATAGGCCCCGTAGGGGGCATCCTTGCGCACGTCCCTGGCCACACCCGAAGCCCTGGAAGTGGGTCCGAGGGCACAGTAATCGATGGCCTCCTCCTTGGTGAGAATACCGATCCCCTTCAGCCGTGCGTGAAGAACGGGGTCATCGAGAACTGCCTTCTTCAGCCTGTTGAGCGTAGGGATGATACCGTCGATCTTCTTGAGTACAAGTGGAAAATCGTCAGGTTTGAAGTCCCGCCTCACACCGCCCGGCTTGAATATGGCGTAATTGTTGCGGTTCCCCGTCAGGATCTCGCAGACATCAAGTATCTCTTCCCGCAGCTTCCACACCCAGTGGTATACGGTGTTGTACCCCAGGAAGTGGCCGGCAAGCCCGAACCACAGCAGGTGCGAATGGATACGTTCCAGTTCTGCAACGATCGTACGGATGTACTTCGCCCTGTCCGGCACCTCCACGGGGATGATGTCCTCCACCGCCCGTGTATAGGCAAAGGGATGGGAGGTAGAGCAGATGCCGCATATCCTCTCGATGACAAAGGATGACTGGTCGAAGGATTTTCGCTCCGAGAGCTTCTCGATACCGCGGTGGTTGTAGCCGATGCTCACATCGATGTCGACCACCGTCTCCCCGTCAACCGTGAGGCTGAAGAACTCGGGCTCCTCCTGGAGAGGATGCCAGGGCCCAATGGGTATGACAGACCGTGCCATTTACACACCTCTATCTCTTACGGCGTTTACATCCCACTCCCGGTAATCGGCGCGCAGCGGGTACACTCCCTCGGGCCATTCATCGGCAAGGAGCAGCCTTCGCATGTCCGGGTGTCCTCTGAACTTGATGCCCAATAGTTCGTTCATCTCCCGCTCTATCCAGTTCGCCCCCTTGAATACTGTGGCCAGGGAATCGATTGCGGGTGCCTTCCTATCGAGCTTGACACGCACGGATATAAGAAGATTTATGTATTCCAAGGAGAAATGGTACAGGATCTCCATATGGGTTCGGGCATCGACCCCGGAGGCGACGTTGAAACGAGCTTGCAGATCCTTGAAGATGTAAGTGCCGACCTTGACGATCGCTTCGGGGCGAATCTCCACATACACTCGCTTGGGCGACTTGTCGAAGAGATCCACAATGTCCTCTTTGAACCGCACCTTGAGATCCTTGAGTACTTCTTCACGCGTCATCATGATCCCTTCACCTTCTGTATGAGTTTTACCGCTCCCGCGATGATCGCTTCAGGCTTGGGGGGACAGCCCGGGATGTACACATTTACGGGAATGATGTGGTCGAGGGGTACCGGGCAATTGTAGCTGTGAATAAAGAGCCCCCGGGAGAGCGAGCATTCACCGATGGCAACGACCACACAGGGCTTCGGAGCCTGATCGTAGAGCTCCTTCAAACGCCGCGCCGATTTGCGGTTGCAGGATCCCGTGACCAGCAGCACGTCTGCGTGCTTGATACTCCCCGCAAGCAGCATGCCGAAGCGCTCGATGTCGAATCGCGGCGTCAGGCAGTCGAGCACCTCGATGTCGCAGTTGTTGCAGCTGCCTGTGGAAAGATGAAAGACCCACGGTGATTTCAACAGGGCATTCAGGGTTATACTCATGGTCACATCCCCAGTATTGCAAATATGACGGCAACCACAGCCAAGGCGGTCACCGGACCCCAGAAAATTTTCATGGCCTGATCGATTCTCAGACGGGGGTTCGTGTTTCGTATGACCGTTATCACCAGAAGAATGATCACGTATTTGAGAACGCTGTAGAGTATTCGGATGCCGTCGAGGTGAAAGCCCCCGAGAAAAAGTATCACCATGAAGAAGGGCAGGGTGAACAGGAGCATGTTCTTCATGAGTTTGAACATGGCGAGGCTCGTTCCCGAGTAATCGGTCAGGGGACCTGAAATGATCTCAGTCTCCGCCTCCGGCATATCAAAGGGTACGAACGCAAGCTTCGCCTGCATGACCAGCACGAACACGATGAGCGCGAGGATACCGCTGACGCTCAGGGCAAAGGCGCCGTCCATCGCCTGCATCTTTAAAATCTCTTCGAGCCTGAGCGAGAAACCGGACTTGATAATCGGTACCAGTACCACAAGAATGAAGGGGAGCTCGTAGCTGAGAAGCAGCTTCATCTCCCTCGAAGCTCCGACCCTTGCAACGGGATTGCCGGATGCAAACCCTCCCAGCATGATACTGATGGAGGGGATAGCAAGCAGGTAGATGACCACGAGGATATCCCCGAGAAAACTCTGAAAGGACTCATTCCCGAATACCCTGCCGCTGTTTATCCAGAGTATGGTGGACGCCATGGCGACGGCGGAAAAACCGATCACGGGTGCGAGCATGAACATGACCCGCGATGACCCCCTCGGAATGAGCGTCTCCTTCCCGAGCAGTTTTACGATGTCGCGAAAAGGCTGCAGAAAGGGTGGCCCCACTCGGTATTGAATTCGCGCCGTTACCTTCCTGTCGATCCAGCTTGCCACAAGCCCGATCAACGCCGTGACGATGACACCAAAAACAATGAGGTACAGGAGGTACATTATGCCTTCTCCCTCTCCCAGTGCGTTGAATGCACGATCAGGTTATCGCCCACCAGAAATGCATGCTCGGGCAGATCTTCGTCGGCCTTTTTCAGGCTAAGCGCCCCATAGGAACATGTCTTTATGCAGAGCGGTTCATCACTCTGATCCCGCCGATCGAGACAGAAGTCGCAAATGTGTATGAGGTAAGGCACATTTTCGGGGTATATGGTCCCGTATGGGCAGGCGTGGGAACATGATTTGCAGCTTATGCAGCGCATGTTGTGCCTGATGAGAAGCTTTTCTTTGTCCTTCTGCTGTTCGAGGGCCTCCACAGGGCAGGCAGCGACACAGTGGGGCTCTTCGCACCTGCGGCACACGAGAAAGTAGGTCGCCAGCTCCGCCACCGAGACGATCCCGTTATTCTCCGGATGATAGAAGTAGCTGCACTGTATCTCACACTCCTTGCACTCACCGGAGCCGCACACGTCGAGATCGATGAAAAGTCTGAGATCGGGACCCTTTTTCGCCTCAACGTTCACCGTTCCCTGATGGAGCTGCTCTGCACTCGTAGACATGGTTGCTACCCCTAATCCCAGATGTTGGGAAACTTCTTGATCCGGTCGAACCTGAATACCGGCCCATCCTTGCAGGCATAGTAGGTCCCGATACGGCAGTGGCCACATTTGCCGAGACCACAGGACATGTTCTTCTCCATGGAGAGATAGATGTTGCTGTCCTTGAACCCGAGCTCCCCGAGCTTCTTGGTTGCGAACTTCATCATGATCGGCGGGCCGCACACAACGGCTACGCCCTTTTTATGATCCATAGGAATACCGTCGAGGATGGTGGTCACCACCCCCACGTTACCCTTCCACTGACCGTCGCCCTCGTCGACGGTGAGCATCACGTCCAGGTCATCCCTCTTGGCCCACCCTTCGATCTCCTTTTTGTAGAGGAAATCCTTTGGCGTTTTGCACCCGCCCCTGAAGAAGAGGGCCTTGAACTCTCCGGAGTGCTCGAAGAACTCGTACATGAGGCTGCGCAGCGGCGCGAACCCGCAGCCGCCCCCAACCACCAGTACCTCCCTTCCCTTGAATTCCTCCATGGGATAGCCTGTGCCGAACGGCCCGCGTATCCCGACGGTGTCTCCCTTTTTCAGCGAGTGGATGCGTTCGGTCACCTTCCCCACCCGCATCACGCTCACCTCGATGGTATCCTTGACAGCAGGTCTCGATGAGGGTGTGAAGGGTGCCTCACCCGCCCCTGGAACGGTCAGCTCGATGAACTGTCCGGTCTCGAAGGTTAGCTCTTCCTTGGGTTTCAATTTCAGGGTCTTGATAGTGGGTGTTTCAGTTATCACCTCGAGCACTTTCGTCTCGATTGGTCGGTAGGGGTTATTGCTCCTATACATTTTCGACGAGCCTTCTCAGTACTTTTCTGATATCTATCTTTGCAGGACATGCAGTTATACATCTTCCGCACCCGGTGCATGCGTATATATCGCTGAACTTCGGAAAGAAATCAAACTTTTTTTCAAATCGGTTTCGGAGTCTCATCCAGAGCTCCGGTCTCGGGTTGGCACCCCCTGCAACCTGCGCAAAGTCTTTCACCATACATGAATCCCACACCCGCAGACGGGCCATACGCTCGGCATCCTGCTGGTCGTACATGAGAAAACAGTGGCACGTGGGGCATATCATGTTGCATGCGCCACACTCCACGCACTCAGCGGCCTCCTCCTTCCACAGGGGTGCGTTGTAGTTCCGCTCCACTGCCCCCTCAAGCACGTCCTGATCCGGTATCCGGTTCTCCCTGATGTTCTTCTTTACCTCATTGACGACGCCCTTCCTCTTAGCATCCCTCTCTGCAAGGTGGTTGCTCCCCGCCTCTGAAAATAGGGAAGCGTTGCCTGCAATAATCTTCTCACCCTTTTCTGAACCGGACTCGGCCACGAAACCACCGCTTACCTCAGATATATTTATATCATAATTTGACTGGGGATAGGGGTTGACATGGAGCGCCAGACAGTAGCAAGTGTCGATTGCACAGGTACAGTCCGCTGAAATGATCAGGTTCTCCTCACGCTCCCGTATGTAAAAGGGATCTTTGTACTCGTCGTCCCTGAATACCCTATCCTGAACCTGGAAACCCTTCAGGTCACATGCCTTGACACCGACGATGCAGGAGGGTTTTGCCCCTGTACTGGGCAACTCATCCTTGAACCCCTCTGCAACACGCTCCCTGGATCTCATATAGAATACCTTGAGGGGTTCAACAGTTCTGACCTCTCCGAAGACGATGTGCCCGTCTTCCTTATCTTTTTCATCACTCTTGAAACGCGTAAAAAAACGGTTCTCGTCTTTTTTTAACGGAATGTATACCGAATAGTCCTTCTGGAGAGTTCCAAGCAGGTTGAGGAAGTTATCCCTGGATATGAGGTATGCGGCCATTTTCTTTTAAGGAATCCTTTTCATGTTTTTATCAAATGGCACAAGTTCCACACCGATCATTGTCTGCATGCTGACGATCAGTTTTCGAAATTTTCACCCATAACGACACATACCGATGCGGGTTGCACCGCCTCTCAAACTGTTCACGCTGGGAGCCCAACACAGACCCCACAAGAACCCGCTTTGTCGATCAATGGGTGGAAAACCAATAGGTGCAGAACAATCACTTGATCGTGACAACAATCAAAGATCAATCTGCTGACTGAAATGGTCGGTACAACTGATGTGGTAAGCAAAACATGATAGGCACAGCTAAAGATCTATTGTTGTGTTTCACGCATTTTACACTACTGTAAAAATATTTGTCAAGGATTTTTTCCTTTTTTTCATTATCTATTAAAAAATACTTGACACGGGTCACCGTGTCCGGTAAAATGTTTTTTCAATTATAAGAAGCACCTTATGAACAGCCTTGTGTGTGGGCCGAGCCTGTTCGCACCAGTGTGAAGATATACACCTGAGGGCTTTACTTCCACAACATGAGCCCACCTTACTCCTTCGCGTACCACATCAGTGAAGCTTCGGCAATCATTGTAAACTTCTGCGTGCCTGAAAAGGTTGCTTTAAACGCAGCAAGAGCACTCATTGATCGATCTCTGACAGCAGTAACGGTTCAGGAAGTTTTATTGTTTCTCGCTCATCCCTAGTCAACAATAAAACGAAGGGACTATCATGGAAACTCTCGCCTACATCGTCCTGTTTCCCATTGCAGCAGGAATCGTCCTCTTCATCTTTCCCGAGCGGGCAAAAATAGCTAAGGGCATCATCACGGTCATCGTTTCGGGCATAACACTCTACTTCTCGTACCGGCTATTCAAAGCATCGGATCAACTTATTTCACTGTCCATACTCCCGCAACTCACGAACCGCATCGAAGGAGTGGAGCAGCTGCTCACCTTCAACATTGACAGTTTGAGCAGAATCGTGACACTTTTCATCAGCTTCTTCGGCGTCATGATCTCCCTCTATTCACTCACCTACATCACACTGAAGAAGCGCATTATAAACTATTACTCCAGTTTCCTCATTACCATCGGTGCATCCACAGGGGCCGTGCTCTCTGACCACTTTATACTGTTCATCACCTTCTGGGGAGTGCTGGGTCTGACGCTGTACAAGTTGATAAAATCCCACGATGAGCGAAGCTCCGCTGCCGCAAAGAAGAGCTTCATCCTCATCGGGGCATCGGACTCCATTATGATATTCGGAATCGGGCTCCTGTGGATTATTTCGAAGACGTTCACCCTGTCCGAAATACACGTCGCGACAGACAACGCACTCGGTGTCATCGCCTTTGTAACCCTGCTCATCGGCGCCATAACCAAGGCGGGGGCATTTCCCATGCACTCATGGGTCCCGGATTATGCCGAAGCGGCACCAGCATCCTCTTCGGCCCTCCTGCCGGCATCCCTCGACAAGCTCCTCGGTATCTATTTTCTTGCCCGGATATGCATGACTCTCTTCGTGCTCAACCCGTGGCTGCACCTCACGCTTCTGATCATCGGTGTGGTCACCATCATAACCGCAGTGCTCATGGCCCTCATCCAACACAACTACAAGAAGCTTCTGGGCTACCATGCCGTGTCGCAGGTGGGGTACATGGTCACCGGTCTGGGACTTGGTACACCCATCGGTATGGCTGGAGGCCTCTTTCACATGATGAATCATGCCCTGTACAAGAGCGGTCTCTTTCTTACGGCGGGAAGTGTGGAGAAGAGAACAGGGAAGGAAAACCTCGAGGATGTTGGGGGATTGTCCTCGGCCATGCCCCTGACCTTCATAGCCGCACTCGTGTGCGCCTTCTCGATTTCGGGCGTACCACCTTTCAACGGGTTCGCTTCCAAGTGGATGATCTATCAGGGGATTATCGAGTTCGGAAAGGGCACCGGTCCCGCCAACAGGGTGTGGGTTGTGTGGCTCATTCTAACCGTGTTCGGGTCAGCACTGACCCTGGCGAGCTTCATCAAGTTCATCTCCGGAATCTACCTGGGCAAGAGGAAAGATGAGCTGCGGGATGTGCGGGAGGTCAATATTTTAATGTGGCTTCCCATGATCATTATAGCCCTCATATGTGTCGGATTTGGTGTTTTCGCGAACAGACTCGTGGTGCCCAACCTCATAATGCCACTGGTCGGCGACTTTCAATACGAGGGAGTGTGGAGCTCGGGGACCGTGACCGGTCTCATCCTCGTCTCCCTGTTCATCGGGTTTCTCATTCACCTGCTCGGTAAAATCAAGAACGTGCGGACCACGAGCATGTTTGCGGGCGGTGAGGATGTGGAAGGGGTCACCGACTTTTCCGCTGTAGAGTTCTACAAGACCATAGGCGACATCAAACTCCTCTCGTTTTTCTACAAACGGGCGGAGAAGGGGCTGTTTGACATATACGACAACTCGAAGAAGCTCATTCTGGGTCTGAACAAGTTCTTCAGCACGTGTCATTCCGGCGAGCTGCCGCTCTACGCGGCATGGGTTTTCCTCGGACTGATCATTCTCGCCGTCATACTCATACTATGACCCAGAGCGGGTGCGGGGCTCGGCCCGGACGTTCAATTCTTGTATTGGGGATCGTGCCATGTGGATACTCCTCACCGTGTTACTCGTACTGATGATCGGAGGCGCCATTTTCTCACTCGAAGCCAAAGACCTGCTCTCAGCAGTTATCGCCTATGGGATCGTCGGGTTCGGGCTCGTGATTCTTTTTCTCCTGCTCCAGGCACCCGATCTGGCTCTGGTCCAGATCGTCGTGGAAGCGATCACGCTCATCATCATGATCGCCGTTATCCTGAACAGCACCCGTGAAGAGGTGAAGACGAAATCCAAGAGAACCGCCGCCTATGTGGTGATAGCCATCGTCTTTGCGGGCCTCTTCCTCTATTTCTTCAACCGGGTGACGGGCTCTCTGAGCACTTTCGGTGAGCACATGCTTCGCATGTCACAGGCCTATATCGAGCCGGGGGCAGCAACAACGGGGAGCGCGAACCTGGTGACCGGCGTCATCTTCGACTACCGGGGCTACGATACACTGGGTGAGGCGACCATACTTTTCACGGCGGTAATCGGCGTGTTAACGGTTCTCAGGGTGAAGGGAAGGAGATAGATCCGGTATCACACATCTCTGTTCGAAGGGACTGCAATGAAAGGAATGACAGTCATTGTTCAAAAAGTTACGCAGATCATGTGCGGAATCATATTTCTATACGGGATATACATCATCGTACATGGGCACCTCACGCCCGGTGGAGGCTTTGCAGGAGGAACCATTGTTGCTGGATCATTCATCCTTCTCATTATAGCCTTTAGCAGTGAATTTCTCGCACTCAAAAAGGAGGAAACCGGCTCATCCATTCTGGAGAGCAGCGCAATCCTGATCTTTCTCGTCGTCGCATCCATCGGGCTGCTGTTAGGGGGCATTGGGATCTTTTTCATAAACTTTCTGCCAAAGGGGACGATCGGGAACCTCATCAGCGCAGGCATCATTCCGATCTTCAACATTGCCGTGGGTATAGAGGTCGCCGCCGCGCTCCTCACCATCTTTCTTGCGCTGCTCATATACAGGGACGAGGTGATAAAATGACCGTATACCTGTTGTGCATTGCACTCTTTCTCGTCGGGCTCTACGGCGTGCTTGCAAAACGGAACCTCATCAAGATCGTAATAGGGCTTGCCATCATGGAGTACAGCGTAAATCTGTTTCTCATTCTCATCGGCTATGTACGGGGCGGAACCGCCCCCATCATATCGGCTGATGCAGCCAAGCGTATTTTCGTGGATCCCCTGCCCCAGGCCATGGTCCTGACGGCAATCGTTATCGGACTGGCGACCACTGCGCTGCTTCTTGCAATCGCAATTCGCCTTTACAGGAAGTACGATACGTTCGATATTCGAGAAATCAAAAAATTAAAAGGATAGCATATGGATTGGTCCGTTCCATTATTCGTGGTCGTTCCCCTCGGGGCTGCTTTTTTGACCGCTATCTTCGGGAACGCAGCCCAAGCCTTCGGGAGGTTTTTCACCTCCCTCATGCTCGCGTTCCTGTCGGGCCTGACCCTCTACCTCGTAAGCACCGGGAACACGCTCATGGTGTACCAGGTGGGCGGACATGAGCTCTTCGGAAAGATACCCATAGCAATCTACATGGTGCTGGACGGCCTCTCCATCTACCTACTGCTCATCATCAACATCATTGGCTTCTTCTCGGCGTTCTATTCCATATCCTACATCAAAAAGTACACCTCAGAGCACTACTACTATACCCTTTTCTGCCTCATGGTTGCGGGCATGAACGGTGTGGTACTGAGCGGGGACATCTTCAACCTGTATGTGTTCCTCGAGATGGCCGCAATCTCTTCCTACGCGCTTGTTGCCTTCGGGATAGAACGGGAGGAGCTCGAGGCTTCCTTCAAATACCAGGTGCTCGGCGGTACCTCATCGCTCTTCATTCTGCTGAGCATAGGATTGCTCTACTGGAGCACCTCTACCCTGAACATAGCGGACATCTCAAGGGTGATCCAGGAAAACGGGAGTAGCGAGCTCATTACGTTCGTCGGCATTATTTTACTCACCGGTTTCGGTCTCAAGGCTGCAATGATACCGTTCCACGCCTGGCTGCCCGATGCACATTCTTCAGCGCCTTCTCCCATCTCATCCATGCTTTCGGGCGTGCTGATAAAGGCAATCGGCGCATACGTGATACTGAGGCTCTTCTTCAATATGTTCGTTATATCCTACAACATCTCCCTGGTTATCACTGTCATCGGTACGATCTCCATGGTCATCGGGGTACTGCTCGCCATCGGTCAGTGGGACATCAAACGGCTCCTGGCCTACCACAGCATCAGTCAGATGGGATACGTGGTGCTCGGGGTGGGCATCGGCATGCTGGTGCTGGCAAAGGGTGGAGACCGCTCCCTGGCTGCCTTTTCCATAGGCGGCGGCCTGTACCACCTCTTCAACCATGCCGTGTTCAAGGGTCTCCTCTTTCTGAACGCGGGAGCAGTGGAGTACGAAACCGGCATAAGGGACATGCAGCGTCTTGGCGGACTTGCATCGAGAATGCCTATTACCACGTCCACCTCTCTGAGCGCATCCATGTCAATATCGGGCATACCCCCGTTCAACGGTTTCTTCAGCAAGCTCATCATCATTATTGCGGCAATACAGGCGCACTACTACGTGCTTGCCATACTGGCGGTATTTGTAAGTATCATCACCCTTGCATCATTTCTAAAGGTGCAGAGGTTCACCTTCTTCAACAAATCGGAGGAGAACTGGAATCTCAAGGATGTGTACGTTCGAGAGGTCCCCTTCTCCATGTGTTTTTCAATGATCTGCCTCGCCGTGCTCTGTCTCGTACTGAGTGTGCTCATAGTCCCGTCGGTGCGGGATATCATCCTCACACCGGCCGTCAATGTACTGCTGGACTCAGCGAGGTATTCGACTACCATTCTGGGGTATTGATATGAAGGCAGTGCTACTTTTCATCTTTCTGTTAGGCATATGGCTCCTCCTCACACTCTCCGTTGCGCTCCCAAATATCGCCGTTGGAGTCGTCGCTTCCCTTGTGGTCACCGCGTTCTTTGCCAGGTACTCGCTCAAGGTTGAAACGAAGATTCTCTACCCACCACGTTACTTCTGGGCGCTGATATACCTGTTCATATTTCTCTGGGAGTGTATAAAGGCGAACATCGACGTGATGTACAGAGTCGTACATCCCGGTCTGCCGGTAAAGCCAGGCATCGTGAAGGTCAAATCCATTCTGAAGACCGATATCGGAAAGGTATTTCTGGCAAACTCCATTACCATGACGCCCGGCACTATAACCGTAGACATCATAGGCGACTATTTCTACGTGCACTGGATCTATGTGCACAGCAAGGACCCTGCGATCTATACGCAAAAAATACTGGGAAGGTTTGAAAAATACCTGAAGAGGATATTTGAATGACCCCTCTCATCGATATCTTTCTGTACATACTGGTAGGTCTTACCTTCTTCTGCCTGTTTCGAATCATTCGGGGTCCTACCATTGCAGACCGTATGGTGGGAATCGACATATTCGGCATTCTCGTAGTGGGAATCTGTGCCCTGCTGGTCATCATAACGGGCAGGAAGTTCATCATCGACATCGCGATAACCTGGGCCATACTGAGCTTCATTGCCACATTGACACTGGCAAAATATCTATCGGGGAAAAAGCTCAATGAATGAAACCATAAGCCTCGTTTTCATCGGCATAGGCGTTGCCTTTGATTTTTTCGGGTGCCTGGGCTTGCTCAGATTACCAGATGTGTACAATAGACTGCAAGCCGCAACCAAAAGTGTTACCCTCGGCACCTGGAGCATACTCTTCGGTATCTTCATCCGATACGGTTTCACCGGAGTCGGCGTAAAGGCCCTCCTCTGTATTCCCCTGATATACTTCGCCGCCACTGTTGCGGCACATGCGCTGATGAGAGGGTCCTATATATTCGGCATCAAGATGTGGGACAAAAGTGTTGCTGATGATTACAAGGATGAATGGAGAAAAAAATAGTTACAGTTCGACAGATCATCAGTATATTGAATTCAGCGTCGACTCCATAATGCACGAAGGTTTCACACGCACCATCACTATCAATCTCCTTTTCTTGCAGACCTGCCATTACCCAGTGCACTGTGCTTCACCACAGGTTCGATGAAGGACAGGGAGTAGAATATAATGCCAGGTGTTCAACAGGAACTGAAATCCCTGAAGGATAAGCTCCAATCATACCAGGATGAAATAGCAAGACTGACGAGGGAGAGAAACGAGTATCTCCGGGTCAGCGCCCATCAGATGAAATCCCCCCTGACAACGATCATGTTCAGCATCGACACGCTCTTGAAGGAGTATGCCGGACGCCTGAATTGGAAACAGCTCCGCATCATCGAATCCATCAAGCACAGCACCAATAACCTACAAAGCCTTATCCACGACATCCTGGACCTTGAAAAGCTCAGGGCTGAGAAGATGGATCTCGAGGATATCGACTTTCTTACCATCTGCACGCAGGCCATCCAAACGCTCCGATCGAAGATCGACGAGAAAAACATCGATTTCGAGATCAATCTACCCCACAAAATGTTATTCACCCATGGCAATGCCACTGCATTGAAACAGGTTGTCTATAATCTGCTGGAGAATGCAATCAAGTACTCCCACCAGAACGGTGAGGTTGATTTCACCATAGGGTACGATGAAAAGGAGGGAATCATAACCAGCGTTGTCAAGGACAAGGGTATCGGAATCCCCGCTGAGGAGCAGACGCGCATGTTTGACGAGTTCTACAGGGCCCCAAACGCGCGCATCTTCGACAAAACAGGAACCGGATTCGGTATGGCTATCGTCAAACGGGTGCTGGACCTGTGCAGAGGAACTATTGAGGTCAAGAGCAAGGAGCACGAGGGCACCCAGATAACATTCACCCTCCCCCTAGTTAAAACCGGTAACCGGGTCCTCTTCGTCCATGAGAAGGAGGGTCCCCATAAGAAGATCGTTGTCGTGGGAGGGGTTGCGGCAGGGCCCAAGGCTGCTTCCCGGGCGCGCAGGCTTGACCCTGACGCGGAGATCACACTCTTCGAAAAGGAGCACTCCATGGCTTACGCGGGGTGCGCCCTCCCCTACTACATATCGGGTAAGATCAAGAGCAGGCGCGATCTCTCCCATGCCATTTCCGGTTCCTATGATGTGGCAGAGGATTTCAGGCGGGTAAAGGGCATAGACATTAAAAACCTCTCAGAGGTCATCTCCATAGACCGGAAATCGAAATCAATCCAGTACAGGGACCTCGTGACCGACCTAGTATACACCGAGGTTTACGATGTGCTTATTCTGGCAACGGGAAGCATCCCCATCATTCCTGACCTTCCAGGCGTTCACCTTGAAAATATCTTCAAGCTCCACGGCATCAGGGATGCGGAACGCATAAAGTTTGCCCTGGCAAATGACATTGCACGGGACATCGTCATCATCGGCGGCGGTATCATAGGGACCGAGATTGCCGACTCCCTGACCACTTCGGGGGCCCGCGTTACCATCGTCGAGCAGCAGGATCAGATCCTTTCCTTTCTCGACCCGGAAATGGCGGCTATGACCGAGCAGTACATGGTGCACAGGGGCATACGGATCGTGAAGGGTGAGCTGGTCAGAGCTTTCAAGGGACGACAGGTGGTGCAGTCCATACAGCTTTCCAAGTCCAAAATACATGCGGATCTCGTCATTCTTGCCATGGGTGTACGACCAAACGTCGACCTCGCCAGACAGGCGGGGATCAAGATCGGTCCCACCGGCGCGATTGCGGTCAACCAGTACCTGCAGACCAGCGATCCCTCCATATACGCGGTAGGCGATTGCGCCGAAACGGTGCATGCCCTCCTTGACAGACCCTATTATCTGCCCCTGGGCTCCATCGCCAACAGACAGGGAAGAATTGCAGGCGCCAACGCGACGGGAAAGACGTATACCAGTTTCGGAGGGGTCGCGGGAACGATGATCTTTACCATATTCGACTACCATGTGGCGAAGACCGGCCTCAACGAAAAAGAAGCCAGGGAGTCGGGGTACCGGATCGCAAGCTGCCTTGTACCCTCCTACGACAAGGAACACTTCATACCCGGTGCAGAGATGATAAACATAAAAATGATAGCCTGCAGCAAGACCAGGCGACTCCTGGGAGTACAGATCGTGGGTAAAGGTGATGTCTCGAAACGGATCGACATCGCGGCAATGGTGATTTCGCGCAAGGGCACTCTGGACGATCTGCTGTCCGTGGACCTCGGCTATGCCCCCGTCTATTCAAACGCCATGGGCGCTATTATCGTCGCGGCAAACGTGCTGCAGAACAAATTGGAGGGCCGTTTCAGTGGCATCTCCGCCACAGAGGTGCAAAAGCTCTTACAGAATAACCGGGGACGCTATGTCTTCATCGACGTGAGAACCGCCCAGGCATACGACGACGCGCGAATCGAAGACACCATTTCCATCCCCCTCGAGCACCTGCACAGCAGAATCGATGAGATTCCCAGCAATAGAGGCATCGTGCTCATCTGCGACTCAGGGTCGAGATCATATCAGGCCGCCCTTATTCTCCAGGCCAACGATTTCGAGGACGTGCGGGTCCTGGAAGGCGGTTTGAAGATGTGGCCATACCCGATCGCCCGCGAGTGATGATGATTGCCGCGTATCGATCAATTTCTTATCCCTATCCGCACGAGATGCAGGGTCGTCTCTTCTTATATACCTGAGCAACACGCTCCTTATCATTGATCACTGATCTGGGTATCTCCCTGTTTCTTCTGTACCTCTGTCTCAACACGCTCTCTTCCCTTTATCCTTGGATATCCAAGTCGAGTGTGTTACTATATCGGAAATTATTCTCACACATGGGTAGTATCCGATGAAAGACTCCGATGAACGACGGCTCGTGGAACTGATGAAAAGCTCGAGTAGCATACTCATCTTTACCGGCGCAGGGGTCTCCACCAGCAGCGGTATACCCGATTTTCGCGGTCCGAAGGGGATTTGGAAGACGAAAACACCGGTTTACTATCAGGATTTCATGGCCTCTGAGGCTGCTCGCAGAGAGTACTGGGAGCAGAAGGTTGAGGGATGGGACAAGTTCCGTGACGCGCAGCCCAACGCCGTGCACCGCGCCGCGGTGCTCCTTGAGCGGGCGGAAAAGCTCCACATGGTGGTGACGCAGAACATCGACGGCCTGCACGGCAAGGCCGGGACCTCACCGGGTCGCCTCGTGGAACTCCACGGCACCATGAGTGCCGTGGAATGTCAGACCTGCGGCCGCCGTGACGAGCCCGACCCCTATTACCGGGAATTTTGTGAAACGGGAACTCCCCCCCGCTGCAGTTGCGGGGGCTACATGAAATCAGCGACAATCAGCTTCGGCCAGAACCTGCGGCAGTCGGACCTGAAACGTGCCTTCAGCGCTGCCGAACTGTCAGACCTCGTCATCGCACTGGGTTCCACGCTCGCTGTCACTCCGGCAGCTCATGTTCCGCTTCAGGCAGCGACACGAGGGGTCCCCTACGTGATCATCAACAGGGGGCGGACGGAACACGACCACCATCCCCAGGTGACTCTGCGGCTGGAAGGCGACGTAGGGGAAATATTTCCCCGGGCCGTTGACAAGGCGCTGTCGTCATAATAGAAATTTCCATCCAATCAGAAAATTCAAAAATTTCTTACAACTTCATGCGAATTTTTCAAGAATATCTTTTTTGAAGTACATATTTTCGACTATCATTAGCACAAAATTTTCACCCTCTATTTCGTTTGGCTTTGT
>SMTZ1_10000875_pt1 | contig 50039 bp, 51 predicted proteins | sample DeeMarSWOR136_30_FD_25667 | JGI IMG/M metagenome (IMG submission 25667) | reverse complement strand
GCAGTATAAGGTCTCTGACCATCTTCTGGGCTTCTGGGTCAAGCCCGGCTGATGGCTCGTCTAAGAAGAGAACTTCAGGATCATGAATTATTGCCCTTGCCAGTGCCAGTTTCCGTTTCATTCCTTTGGAGAATTTGCCAACTTTGTCATTCTTTCTGTCATAGAGGCCGATAAATTGTAGAAGATTTGCAACCTTCTGCGCCCTGTTGGGGATACCGTAGAGCTGGGCATAGTAGTCCAGGTTGTCAAAAGCGGATATTCGCGGGTATAAACCGTCGTCCTCAAGAAGAACCCCTACTTTCTTCCTGAACTCTTCGTTTTCTCCCAGATTTTTTCCCCAGACCAGAGCTTTTCCGGCAGTAGGCTTGAGGAGTCCGAGAATGATTCTCATTGTAGTTGTCTTTCCGGCTCCATTTGGGCCAAGATAGCCGAATATCTCGCCTTCCTTCACCTGGAAGTTAACATCATTTAGTACCATTCTCTCTCTGAACTTCTTGCCTAAATTCTGAACTTCAATCATTTCCAGTCTCTCTCATAATCTGGAAATCACTCTCAAATGAATAATACTGCAACAAATGGACTCAAAAAAATGGAGATATAAATAAATGTTATCCAAGGTTGGTAATCCACATACATTTCTTTAAAAGTCATCCTCCACGGATGTTTAATAATCACCCAACCAAACAAATCGAATACTATGCTAATTAATGCCCAACTTGCACCTAAAATAAATGCTTCTCCCCATACATTCACTGGACTTACTTCTAACAAATAGATATATGTGAAGATAGGCCAAACGATAATGTTATAAAGCGGATGAAATGGGACGGTTTTAGCATATGGAACAATATCATATATAGTGGCTACTTCAGTTTTCTTGGTTTCTATTTTTAGTACTTTCCAGTTAAAAATAGTGTGTCCTATTCCCAACAATGTCACAACAACATATGCGCTCCAATAGCATAGCATATATAATCCCAAAGTCATTTTCTTTCCTTGTCGCGTAGCTACAAATGATCTCGATACATTTTCCTGTTATGCACTAAATATAGCAACAGTGGTCCCCACCCTCTTTTCCATTACTATTAGTCCCTTTTCCTTCTACTTCGATACAGTTTATATGCAGCCAATACCACAAGAAAAACGACAGCCAATCCCGCAGAAATTCTTGGGTCAAACATTGCTGAAAGCAACACGAAGAAAGCTGCCAAGATAGCAATTATGCCCTCTGTTTTGTTACTCATTTCCATTTTATATTCAAGGTCTCCTTTCACAAATCATGATTACCCCTTAGCCTTTCACCGTATCATCCTCGTGATATACGACTTTTATGTATTGACACTTATGTCGTATCTATTATACAATATGGTTAGAATTTGTCAACTGATTTTGAAGGGAGCTTTTCATGAAGGAAATGAAGGATTGGAACTTCATTACTAACCACGGATTGATACTCCTGTATATTTCTCAACATCCTCAGTGCACAGCGCGGGAGATGGCCTATACTATTAAGGCTACAGAAAGGACGGTCCATAGAGTTCTTATAGATTTGGAAAAGGAAGGCTATATAACCCGGCAAAGAACCGGTAAGGGTAATATCTACCAGATTAATCGTGAGCATGGATTGAAACATGAACTCACTGGGGATTCGGTAGTGGGAGACTTGCTTGATCTACTGGGCAATAAGAGGAGACAGAAGCACCCAAACGTAGCGAACAAGCTATGTCAGTGAATGAGTCAATAACGGAATAAATGATATATGAGGAGGTACGTATGGAAACTCGAGAACCTGCACAATCCAGTCAGCCAGAAGAAACTTATAGGCACATTAGAAGACACCACCATGGCGGTATTTCTGGAATTGGGGCCGGAGTTTTCCTTTTCTGCTGAGGATACTCTGATTTTCAATCCTATAGTGAGCCATTAGAGAATTAAAGGATCTAAGATGAAAAAGTGGCTGATTATCGTGGCTGTTATAATGTCAATATTTACAATATCCTTCGCTGAAGCGTGTGTTAAAACTGTTGAAGAGGATAATGAAAAAATCTCGGAAAACGCTGACATTGGCGAAAAGGTTACAGCTAACAATGTTCAAATTATGAATGGTGAATATCTCCTTTTCTCCGGGTATTCCAAACTGCCTGAAGGCACACTTCTTCAGACACAGCTTTACGTGAACGGACAACCCGAAGAATGGTGGCCTGCCGATATATATGTTGAGGTCAGCAATAGGCAATGGAACATTACTGTACCTCTGGGTAAGGATGGGGCGCCTGAAGCTCTATCAGTGGGTCCCGAGTATGTTTTCAAGGTGTGGCAAAAGGATAATCCGTCAGTGTCGGCAACCTTGCCATTTGACCTTAATCCTCCTCCGTCATTAGAGAGTAACTAAATATAAGGAAACAAGTCAAATGGCGTCAGAACTGGCTAGAAGCTCGAAAGAACGCGGGCGAGACGATGAAAAGGTACTCGGACGTATACTGGCCTTTAGCGATGGGGTTTTTGCCATCGCTATACTGCTTTTACTTATCGATATAAGGCTACCCGCAGACACGACAGTGGTAAATTCAGGTTCGGCGCTAATTGAGCTGTGGCCCAAATACCTAGCGGTTTTACTCAGCTTCGTTGTTATCGGTCTTTACTGGTCCGCCCATGTCCGACTTTTCCGGGAAATCATCCGTTATGACCAGAATTTGATATGGTTGAACTTGCTTTTCCTGCTCTTCATCGTAGTTATCCCATTTTCAACGAGTGTACTCAGTCTGCATCTTTTCCAATTATCGGGGATTATCTATGCTACTGCTATGGCCTGCGCCGGGTATATGCATACTGTTTTGCGGATTTATGCTGGGAGTAACCACCGCCTGATTAGTAAAAGACTTAGCCCTTTGTATATCAGAAGGGGCATAATATTCAGTTTATTTGCGCCAGTCGGTTTTACAGTTTCCATCGGCATCGCTTTTATCAATGCCCTGGCAGCAATGGTGTTCTGGGTGATTATATTTATAGTTCATTTCATATTCCAGCGCCGGGTGAAGCCTCAAGAACTATGATGATATTGAGACGGGAGAATGGACGGCATAAATGAAAACTCAATCATAATTATCGGAGCCGGTATGGCATGTTCGAGTTTTTAATATATATAAACAGTTCCAAAAGCGCCGGACTCTAGATATAATGCGGCGAAGCTCATAATTAGGAGATTGTGATGATTGTTTATCAGACCAAACGAATTATCATAGTATTGATAGTAGCTTTAGTTGCTGTGACTGTTGTCTGCGGATTGCTCTTGGTTAGCTGCTCAAATCGTTCAAATCTATCTCCTGATGCTCCTAACGCAAAGCTAGAGCAGCTCGTTTCGGGACAGGTCGGGAGCGGAGATTCGGCGGGAAACTGTGTTCTGGCTGTGGCTAAGGGTGACGGCTCTTACTTCTGGGTGGGTGCGGCCGGAATCGCAAACCAAAAGGATCAAGTGCCCATGACCAAGGATACTCCTATTTATATTGCCAGTATCTTAAAGCTGTACACCGCCACGGTAATCATGCAACTATATGAGAAGGGAGCCCTCTCTTTAGATGACCCAATATCACGATACCTTCCGGAAGGACTTATTAAAGGCATTCATGTTTATAAGGGGAAAGATTATTCCCAGGAAATTACTATTAGACAATTGTTATCGCATACTTCAGGCATTGCGGATTACTATACTAAAAAACCGAAAGGAGGAAAAAGCATCTTTGAAACGCTCCTGGAAGAACCAGAACGCATATGGACGGATAATGAGACTATCGAATGGGCGCGAGATAAGTTGAAACCGAATTTCCCGCCAGGCACAGATGCGTCCTATTCAGATACCAATTTTGACTTGTTAGGAAAAATCATCGAGTCCATAACCGGTCAACCACTTCACATCGTTTACGAAGATTTTATCTTTCGTCCTTTGGGTCTCACGCATACCTGGGTGATCGAGAGGTCTACACCTCAGATTCCTATACCTACCTCTCCAGCGGATGTATTCTATAAAGACAGAAATATTACAAATATACGCTCGAATAGTGCCTATTGGCCATATATTGTTTCCACGTCAGAAGAAATGGTCCTTTTCCTGAAAGCTCTAAATGAAGGGAAAATAATCAGTAAGGATACATTACAATTGATGCATAATTGGCACAAATTGGAATTTCCGATTCAATATGGATACGGAACGATGTACTTTAAGTTGCCTCCACTAATGAGTAAAATGTCGGGACTAACTCCCTTGTGGGGTCATTCGGGATCAACTGGTTCATTTCTTTATTATTCGGAAGATCTTGATTTATATATGGCGGGGTCTATTGACAAGGTTGGGTCAGATATCAAACCTTTTATGTTAATGCGAGGTGTAATGAAGCTCTTTGCCCCGGGCTCAACAAAATAAGCTATTCATCATTAGAATTTTTTTTCGTCATCCCTTTTCAACCGGTCTATATATGGCAACAAAATGGACAATCGTTCAATTGATAGCGTCTCAAGCTTTTGAGATTAGAACTGAACTCAAAATCAATCAAAGTTGTCACGTATCTGCTTGACAGTCACTGATGCTAAGCATAGACTGTTTGCAATTATGGGATTGCAGTAAGCATCTCTCTGCATAGCAGCTATAGGATACCACTGTGGCTCGAACAATAGTGATGATACACGGTATGATGGGAGGTGGATGGTACTGGGAGAAGTACAGGTCGTATTTCGAGGCCAAGGGATACAGCTGTGTGACCCCTACGCTACGCTTCCACGATGTTGACTTCAAGACGCCCCCAAATCCCGAGTTGGGAACAACCAGCCTATTGGACTACGCGCAAGATCTCGCACAGGAGATTGAAAAGCTTGATGAAAGGCCCATACTTATGGGGCATTCCATGGGTGGCCTACTGGCACAGATTCTTGGTAGCCGTGGACTGGCAGAGGCGCTTGTACTGCTTACTCCTGCGACGCCCGCGGGTATTAACATCCTGAGGCCTACAGTGATTAGGACATTCTGGAGTGCACAAAGACAATGGGGTTTCTGGCGCAAGCCGTTCAGGTTGCCCTTTAGCGCGGTGACCTATTCAATGCTCCAGCTCTTTACGCCTGAAGAACAGAAGGATCTTTACGCCAGATTTGTCTACGAATCTGGGCGGGCAGCGACTGAAATCGGATATTGGTTTTTTGACCGCGGAAAAGCTTCACGAGTTAACGAGTCTAAAATCAGCTGTCCAATACTGGTTATCGCTGGGGCACAAGATAGAATAACACCACATCCTGCCGTCAGGAAAGTAGCCGATAAATATCGTGCCGTATCGACATATATGGTGTTCGCTCACCATTCACACTGGGTTGTCTCAGAACCAGGATGGGAAGAGGTTGCGGAGTATGTTGGCAACTGGCTTAGCGACGTACAAAGAGTTGATTCGTAATGATCAGTAAAGACTTATACTAGCGAGTAAAACAGTTCAGACGTCTGTTGTATGTGTCTCGCGAGCACGTTATTTCTAATCAGGTTTCTCTACTTTTTCTTGGGGTATCACCTTTTCTATGGGAGCAGTTCCGGCGGCAGCAACTGGAATAATCCCTTTACCACCCTGGTGAACCTGGCGGTATGCCCGGTCATAATCTCCAAAAGAGGCACCAGACATGGCACGGAGAATACGTATCCTCTCTGAGACGGGCGGATGAGTGCTGGACAGGTCGCTGGCTTTCATGCCTTCCTTACGAAAGGGGGTGACAATATACATGGGCGCCGTGGCCTGGTTAGCCGATTTTAGCTGCCCGGTTGAGGCACCTAGCTTTTCCAGTGCTGAGGCGAGCCCTTCGGGATAACGGGTGTACAAGGCTGCTGAAGCATCAGCTAGGTATTCCCTTTTCCGGGAGATTGCCAGATAAATGAGCCTAGCCATAATCGGTGCCAGTATCATGAAAACCAGAGCCGCTATCAAAACTATTATTTGAGCCATACCACCACCCCCTCGCCCGGAACTTCTTCTTGACCCGGTCATGCCGCCGAAGAACAGGAAACGAGAGCCGTACCAGGCCAGGATAACGATGGTACCAAGCAGGACACTGCACATAGCCATGAGGAGCACGTCCCGGTTTCTGATATGAGATATCTCGTGGGCAATCACACCCTGAAGCTCATCACGGTTAAGCTTCTCTAATAGTCCTGAGGTTATCGCAACAGATGCCCGTTTGGGGTCCCGCCCCGTGGCGAAAGCGTTAAGCGACGGGTCATCGATGATGTATATATCAGGCATATTCTCCAATCCGGAGGCAATCTTCATCTCCTCAACTATATTATACAGGCGAGGATGGTCATCGCGGCAGATTTTTCTGGCACGGGACATAGCCAGCAACAGGCTGTCCCCTTGAAAGTAGCCAAATAGACTCATAACCGCCCATATGACCAGGGCTATAACCAGGCCTCCGATAGCACTATCGAAGAAGTACAAGCCCAGCAAATAGCCAAGCACTACTAACAAAGCCCCCATGCCGATTACCAGTATTACTGACCTTATCTGATTGGACCTGATCTGCTCCCACATAGCTTTGGTTCTCCCAGACTAGGTGAAACTGACTTTGGGTGCCTCTCGCTCCGCTGCCAGTGTGACCTCAAAGAATTCACTGGCCTTAAAACCGGTCATACCGGCCACAATGTTAGATGGAAACATCTGCGTCTGGTTATTATACCTCAACACTGAATCATTGTAGTACTGACGGGAAAAACCTATCTTGTTCTCGGTCGAGGTGAGCTCTTCCTGAAGCGCCAAGAAGTTCTGATTGGCTTTCAGGTCAGGATAGTTTTCCACCACGGCAAGCAAGCGAGAGAGGGCTGAGCTCAGTTCACCCTCGGCCTTGGCTCGCTCACCGACCCCGGCCGAGGCTACCTGCTGGGCAAGGTTACGGGCATTGGTCACTGCTTCCAGGGTTGCCCGCTCGTGTTTCATGTACCCCTTAACCGTTTCCATCAGGTTAGGAATGAGGTCAAAGCGCCGTTTTAGCTGGACATCAATCTGCGCCCAGGCATTCCTCACCTGATTGCGCCGCCTGACCAGACCGTTATAGGTCATAATGAATAGTATAAGAATAACCACTACAACCCCGATAATGATATAAACTGCAATCACAAAACACCTCCCGAATTAAATTAGCGCCATACTACACAGCCTTATGAGCTTCCCGTACCGCGAGAAATAAAGAAGCTCGGTTTATCCGATCGTTATGTCTGCCGTTTTCTTAATATCCATCCCCCCGGGAACATCCAGTTTAGCCAGCAGATACCACCTGGTTTGTTGAAGCGGGATTACGCCCGTCATCGCCGCAGCCGCTTGAGCGATCTTTAGCCCCTGTCCCAGTTTGCCTCCCAGTTCCGGCATCTGTGGTTTTGTGCTCACAATATCCGCCGGTATCTTTATCTCGAAGCGATATTCCTGACCGTGGTTGTATTCTTTTTCGGTATCCAGCTCCTGCTTGAAGTCGTAGATACGGATGCGCTGCGGGGTTGTTGATATATCCTTGCTACCGGGCATGCCACCAACACGTGTGCTTTTCTGTTCTCCGACCAGGGATATGCTCACTCCTCTCGCTCTCACGCTCTTCTTTAATGTCAAGGCAATATTACCGGAGATGATTTCTCCAGGAGCGTAGGCGGTTTTTTGTAATGTGATATCGATTTTCCCTTTGATGAACATGGTTATTTCTCCTATCGTTGATTACCATTTTAGTGTAAACTACCGTACCAAGGAAAACAATATAACGATATTTTGGTCATTTTCCCTCACCAACATACTTTGATAGTGGAACGCTCCGATATTCAGGCAGTGCCATTTACTCTTCTTTGCAGGGATTATACCTCAAATTAAGCCCTCCCTCCTTGTATCGGACTATTTATCCCACCCACTTCAGTGCCAGTGATGATCTTTTGAACCGCCCGAAGAGTGATACCGGCATCCTGAGTCGTGCTTTGCTGTCTTTCACAACCTCGTGCATTTTCCGAACTGAAGTTGTCGGCGCTTCTGAGCCAGTGAAGTCCGTCCGATTTGCTGGTGGACCTTGCCTCCCAGGTCTCAACCCTTCTCTTTGCCGCGAGATTCAAGGGAAGAATAGTCCCAAAGGTCTGTAAAAGGCCAAGAGAGTGGAGAGATGAGGTTGTCCGCTCCAGTATCGCCTTCGTTTTGTAGAATCGTCTCACCACTTCGTCGGTTCCGGCCTGAAGTTCTTCTGGAGTCATCTTCTTTGGCTGGAAGACGACATGAAAGAAATCATAGTAGCTCCAGTCTCTGGTGAGAATACGGCTTTCCTTCTCCATCTGACTGTATAACACGGTTCCAGGCAAAGGCGTGAGAACGGTGATCTGTGCCAGCTCAATACGGCTTGCTTTGAGAAAATCCAGCGTCCGGTCAAAAACCTCTGGACCATCTTCATCAAAACCGAAGATAATTCCGGCTTCAACAGCGATTCCAGCTCGGTGGAGAGTCTCTATCGCCCGAAGATAGTTTTCCGACAGGCAGAATCCCTTCCCCACCTTGTTCAGGTTCTCGTTGGATAGAGACTCAAGTCCCACAAATAAGCCCTTACAGCCACTGTCAACGGCAGCTTCAAGTAGTCCTGAATCCTTTGCAATTGTAAGTGCCGCCTGACTGTACCAATGCCTGTTGAGCGGTTTGAGACCGGAGAACAACTTTAGAGCATAAGAGCGGTCAGCGACCAAGTTGTCGTCGATGAAGAGCACCAACTTGCCGGAGAGGCCTGCAATCTCCTCGATGACTTCTTCCGCCGGTCGATGGCGATAATGTGCTCCGTAGAAGGAAGTGATGGAACAAAAAGTACAATGATTGGGACAGCCCCTGGAGGTCTGGACACTGTTTCGCGTGAAATATTCCTTGGGGTCAAGAAGGTCCCGTCTCGGAAGTCCAAGACCGCGCAGGCTGGCATATGGGTCGCTCTGGTAAATACGTTTCAAGACTCCGGCCTCAAGGTCTCTGAGTATCTGTGGCCACGAAGGCTCGGCATCACCAATGCATACTGAGTCACAGTGTATCAGAGCCTCTTCTGGAAGAAAGGTTGGGTGGAAGCCTCCTGCCAGCACCGGAATGCCCCGGTGGCGAAATTCCCGTGCGATTTCATAGGCCCTCGGTGCTCCTGCGGTCATAAAGGAGAGGCCGACGCAAGTCGGCTCCGAAGAAAACTCTAGGGGGCTCACATACTCATCAACAATCTTTACATCCCAGTCTGGTGGAGTTGCCGCAGCAACTGTGAGAAGGCTAAGGCGAGTATGCCGAAAGAACCGCGAGACAACTGGCTTACCGCCAGGTTTCACCCTGCAGCTTTCTGGAGCAGGGCAGATAAGCAATATCTCCTTTTTCATAACCGGGCCTCCGTTACCACATCATAGTATCTATCGTGTTGAGAGACATTCGCCAATTCCGAGTGGAAGTTTCAACATTCTCACATAATTTTTGGATTTTTTGAGAGCAGGTCAACGCCATAAGGCTCCATCTAAGAAAACTGTAAGCACTAGTACGGGTAGTAGAACCACAATGTAAAACCAGAAGGGCACGCGATTTTTGCGTTTAGTTACCCTTTCCACTAGAGCCCACAGCGCATAAATACTGACGACAATGATTGTGATAATAAGGCTGATAACAGCTGCAACGATGGATAAAAACCCTCCACCAAGAAGGTAGTAGATAATCAAGAAGATAAGCAGCAGCCCTATAATGTTGAGCCAGAAGGGAGTGCGTGTATTCTGAATGAATTTCTCCATTAGCTTCGTCTTCATATGGACTACACCCAAAATAACACAGATGCTGCCAAGAGCAAGCGTGATATAACTAGCAACTGCTTCAAAAGGAAACGGACCTCCCGAAGCCAATGCCAAAACGGCCACACCTGCCACAGCAATACACAGGCCAACTACCAATAGAAATATTCCCATATTAATTGTCTCCTGCTAGCTTGTTTAATGTCTTGTTAGTCATATTAAGCTTTCTCTCCCCAACTTACTCTCTGTACTGTGCCTAATCTAACTGTTTGCTATTTGCGGATATCTTCTGGCTTCCGCCCACGAGAGAATGAAAAGAACTCCAGACGATAGCAGTAACAGCAAGATAGAAAGGAAGAGTACTGAAAGCACATTCCACCCAGACCATTGATGTCCTGGAAATAAGAACGTTGCTAGAAGCAAGCTATCAAGAATTAGCAGTACTCCACCGACAAGCGCCCACTTACCGGCAATCAATACAATAATCCAATGTATAAGCCACGAGAACATCACATAAACAAGTTCTAGACTCCACGGTGACTGAAAAGCTGCGAAACAAGACAAGAAAGACGTCGGACTGCCCACTCCTGCTCCAACAAGGCCCAGGATCAATCCTACCAGGCGCAGCCTAGCTCGTCTGTTTCGCTTCGCTATTTGTGTTTTTTCCTCCATTTTAACCGCCGCTCTCTTTTTGCATGTTCCTACCTATAAAGTCCTATCACTTAACAATCAATTTGAGGAACTTTGCATAGGTTTCCTTTTCTCCAGATAACCCAGAGTTGCCCCCAATAATGCACCCAAAATGATTCCCCAGATGGCCATGTGAGTGACCCCTGATAGCAGAGGCAGCATGAATATTGATCCCTCAACCTGCTCCATGATACTAAGGGCTACAGCACCAGCAAGTGCCAGGTACCCAGCTATTTTCCAGCTCCTCAGGGCTAGACCTAGTGACGTCCCGCCAATGCCAGCCATGATGGCGAATCCCAAGAAAATGGCGGCATCAACCGCAATAGTGCCCGCTATGGCACCCCCAATACCGAACCCGACGATGCCCCAAAGAATAAACGCAGAGATGCTTCTTCTTTTTGTTGCCACTTTTGGTTCCTGCATTTTGATCCCTTACTTCTCTGGCAGAAAGCTTGTTCTTTTCCTCAAATGAGTCATTCCTGACCGCAACCCCACTCGCAGACATAGTCACAACATTCCATCCATCACTCTTAACGTTCAATGCTGTAAATTCGAACAACCCCATCATCGCCGCCGATGGCCATTGTTTTCAAATCGGGCGAAAAGACACACTCTTGATTGTGCTCTTCTATGGCCAGGACGTGCAGTAGTTCTCCGTCGGCGACGCGCCAGAAGCGCACCGTAGAATCATAATCTGTCGATGCCGACACCAAAGTAGAACCATCAGCCGAGAAGGCGATGCCACTACCTACTCCCCAAAGGATCTCCTGCAATAAAGCTCCGTCATCAACTCGCCAGAACCTAACGCTGTCTCTACCCGAAGCCAGGGTCTTGCCATCAGGAGAGAAGGCAAGGTAGACCCCACCGTAGGGCGTAAGACCTGTAATCGTATGCAGCAGGGCCCCATCCGCAACGCGCCATATAAGGATAACACCGTCTTCAAACCCACCGGCCAGGATGGTGCCGTCCGGGGAAAAAACCAGGCTGCAGGAAAGCACGCTTTCTATTACAGAGCTACTCGCTTCCAGCGTCCGGATAACCTCACCGTCTGCTACGCTCCAGAGCAGTACGTTGAGCTGAGGGGACAACACAGTGCCCTGAAGCCTCTGTGGCCATCCAAGTGAGGCCAGCGCAGACCCATCCGGGGAAAAGACAACTTTATATCCAGCATCGGGAAGGGTACGCAGCAGCGTACCATCCATTACTCGCCACAGCTTCACCGTGTTATCCCCGGCCCCTGAGGCCAGAGTCTCCCCGTCGGGGCTGAAACTCACTGAGAATGCACCCCCCGAGAAGGGCAGCTCACCTTGCCTTATATGCTCCAGGGTATGCAGCAGTTTGCCGTCCTCAGCACGCCAGATGCGCACCGTGCCGTCCGCTGAGGCCGATGCCAGTAGTGCCCCATCGGGTGAAAACGCCACGTCGGCAACACTATCAGTGTGTCCTTTTAGAATGAGCGAGGGGCTCCGGGCAGAGAAGGCATGAGTCACAGAGAGAATGACGGCGGCTATCAACACCAGAATGAGGACAGCCGTTACTACCCGTCGGGAGAAGCGTCGTCGTACTGCTGCTTTTGCTGGCCCGGTGACATCCTCCCTACGCTTTCTCGAAATAAGGAAAAGGGTGACGCCAGATATGGTTCCCAGTACCAGACCCAAACCAGCCAGGTAACCTGCACTCCCCGCCACGAGAGAAATATCACCACTCTCAAGAAAGTAAACGAGAGGCACCGGCCAGGTCAACGCGCTCGGCAAGAGCCACCACCATGTCCCGTTGAAATGCCGCCGTAGGACCAGCCGCTGGAGCAGCCCTACCACTACCCCCGCCACGATGGCAGCACGGGGAACGAAGTACAGCCAGGAAAGCCCGCTGACGCCAATGGGGCCAGTGAATACAGGGCTCAGTGCGACAATGCCCAGGGGTGTGCCAATGGTAAGTCCGGCGACGGTAGCCGCAATCCACCAGTAAGCCCGGGAAATGTGCCTGCGCAATACCAGCCACTGGAGGACACCGACCATTACGCCAAACAGGATCCCCAGAATAATCCCGGGCACTATCCACTGGCCAGTCACCAAGAACTCAGTCCTTTCCGTAACCGTTTCTCCACGGATCGATACCCCCAAAGCAGGCAACACTACCGCTAGTACAAGAAACGAGGTGAGACCCCAGCCAACAGCGCTGGCCAGAATCCATAGTAGCAGAGAGAGCCAGCCAATTGAACGTCTATCTGCCATGATTGCTTCCTTCGGATTGTGAGTGATATGGATTTGATTTTCTGGTGTCATAATTACACCTCCTTTACCCGCTGTTTACGCCCATTGTTATCAAGCTACTTGATGGGAAGCAGCGGGCGGCGCTATCACAGCTCCTGCTCAAAGAATGTCGTTATCCTTTCTAAATATTCAAGAGGGGCGGTCTTGTAGCTCTGGATATGGCCAGCATCAGGCACAAGCCATACCTGGTTAGATGCATTGTTTGAAGCTTCATAGAGCCTGTTGGCATGAGTTGACGGAAAGTAATTATCTGCTTGGCCATGAATGAAGAGTATAGGGCGTGGTGCTATCCGGCCTACCGCATCAACAGGCCTGACGGAATTCAAGTCGATACCGTACCACACCTTCAGGACAAGCAAATAACCCGGCGCGAACCACGCCGGCAGGTGGGTCTGTTTTTTGACCTCCCTGTTGGCGATTTCCGTCAGGTCGGCGAAGCTACTATCAGAGACTACGGCTGATATTCCCGGCTCTTCCGCGGCAGCAAGTATCGATGTGGCTGCCCCCATGGAAAAGCCGACTACTCCTATCTTGCTTGCCCCTCTGCTCCTGGCGTAATCAACGGCGCCCAACAGGTCATACCTCTCGTAATAACCCGCAGATAGATATGTCCCTTCCGATTCCCCGTGACCTCGCAAGTCGAACATAAGGACATGGAAACCTTTTTCCACTAGCCTGCTCGCCAGTTCCAGTATGCCCGGAGTACCAATGGCACGATTTCCTTCTCTACCATGTACCATTATGATGGTTGGGCGGTCCTGCTCACCTTCAAGGTACCATCCCTTAAGAACGAGGTTGTCCAATCTACTGGTGAAAGAAATGTCCTGGTAGCCAATACCAAATGACCTCGGATTCTCAGTGATGGGTATTCGTTCCACTTTGGTCAGGGAAGACGCAATGTAGGCAGACAGCCCAAAATAGGCGCATAGTAGGATGAATATGGCAACGGAGACACCAATAATCGCTATCTTTTTCATCATTATCTCTCCCCACGTTTCCTTGAAATAAGGAAAAGGGCGATGCCAGATATGGTTCCCACTACCAGACCCAAACCAGCCAGGTAACCTGCACTTCCCACCGCGAGAGAGACATCCTCACCACCCTCAAGTACGTAAAGGAAAGACACCGGCCAGGTAAACGCACTCGTCAAGACCCACCACCATGTCCCGTTAAAATGCCGCTGCAGGACCAGCCGCTGGAGGAGCCCTACCACAGCCCCTGGCACGAGGGCAGCAAGGAGAATGAAGTATAATAGTGAGGAAAGCTCGCCGGTGCCAGTGGGGCCAGCGAACATAGGGCGCAGTGCGACAATGCCCAGGGGTGTGCCCAGGACAAGTCCGGCGACGGTAGCCGCAATCCACCAGTATGCCCGTTCTATGTGCCTGCGTAAGACCAGCCACTGGAGGACCCCAATCACTGCGCCAAACAGGATCCCCAGAAAAATCCCGAATATTGCTCCCTGGAAGGCGTAAGAAAACTCTGACATTTCCGCAGCTGTTTGTCCACTGAACAGCGCCCCCAAGACAGGAAACACTACGCCGAGTTCAAGGAATGGGATCAGGCTCCAACCAACAGCGCTGGCGAGGACCCACAGGAACAGAGAAAGCCAGCCTATCGGACGTCTATCTGCCATGATTGCATCTTTCGGATTGTGAGTGATATTGATTTGATTTTCTGGTGTCATAATTACACCTCCTTTACCCGCTGTTTACGCCTATTGTTATCAGGCTACTTCATGGGAAGCAGCGGGCGACGCTATCACCTCACATACCAAGCGTTTGCCCGTATGGTTCATTGCGCGTTTTCTGTGAAAGCCGCGAACAGATAAGGAACAGGATGCCAGCAATGAGGAATATGGAGCCAGGTATTAGACAATTCAGAAATAAGGTTAGCATTGGCCATAGCAATTGGTGTTGCAGGTTAGAAATGTAGAGCAAAACGCAGTATGCGACAGACGCCACAATTAATAGTGAACCACCAACTCGCTCCCGCCACCAGGACGCGATACAGCCAGACAAAGCAATCACCGAGGGTACAACTACAAGAAGGTTGTCTACGTCAAGTTTGAAGTCTTCATTTTGCATAGACATAACATTTTGGATTCCCACTATGAGATAAAATAATGCAATAGCCAGAGTGATTATACGTGTTGCCCACTTAACCTCTTCACTAGTCCTCCATCTAATTCTTTCATCAGTACGGCGAGCCAGCACCGCTCCGGTGACTGCCGCCTGGACGCCGCTATACACACCCATACCTGCGATGCTAACGACTAGTGACACCTCCAAAGAGGTGACCATGCCAGTCATGAGCCCCAACACGATAGAGGCAAAAATACCCGCCGCCAATTTGCCGAACATCATTGCGGGAATCCAAATGCCAACTCCTTTGATGTGTCGCCGCAGGACAAACCATTGTGCAAACCCAAGAGAGGCTCCACCCAGCAGCCAGGTCGCCAGCAGACCCAGCATAGTGTCAAAGTCTCCGATATAGACACCTGAGCCAAGCGAACCGACCGCCACCGAACCACCGGAGGGCGTAAGATGCCCTACTGCGCCATCTACTATAGCCAGCAAAGAACCGAAATTCCCTGGTGCTATCTCTGCTCCTGTCCATGAGCGGATAAGATGCCCTTCCGCGTCGTACTCCTGCACAGCAACGTATGGTTCACCTGGCACTTGTATACGAAGGGTAACTAGCGCCGCCAGGACGATGATGAGTACCGAGCCTGCCAAAGTGGCGATCACCCAAGCACGTAGCAGCACTCCATACCGCCGCAAGACCAACCCTTGAGCTATCCCAACCAGGCCCATCACCACTATCCCGGTAACTACTACCATACCCACGTTGAACCCGAATACTATTGGGAAAAAGCGCCTCACTATCTCGCCAGCCAAAGCCAGAGCAATCACTGTAGCCGCAACCCATTGAAGCCACAAGCTCCAGCCAGACTGAGTTTTCACCGATTTTTTAACTCCTGATATCAAATCCGCTCTACTTGTCGTGGGAAGTCGGCTTGCGCCAAAGCCGATTAACCCCCAAAGAATGAAGGCAACAATACCTTTCTCTTTTGCAGCCTCTTTGTTTCTGCATTTTGACCTAGTGTCAGTCCCTGTTCTTTATGTTACAAACCGATGATTACAACGAGGGTGATCAGGCGTATTGAAATATTTGACCAAGTTAAATAAAAAATTGACCAACAATCCCCCCTATCAGACCCATCCACCCGCTGATTACCACACCCGCGAAGACAAGAACAGACCGCTCCCCATTTTTTATCATACTAATCAGACCAGTAACAAAGGCGGCTCCTGATATGCCGACGTAGGCGATTGTTTCGCCAACAGTAAAAGGTTTATTGAAATCAGACGGGGCTTCGACCAATACCCAAAACAATATGAAAGCTATAGCCAAACCGACCGACCATCTACCCAAAGGAGTTTTTGGCAGAACACTAATCCGCGCCTTCATCACCTTGTTTTCAACGCAATGAAAACTGATATCCAGTATTATGTTACTGGCTGAGACCACTCCAGAAGTTCCACTCTGGCGGGGGTTATTTGAGAACTATATCCTCCCATATGCCCGTACTCTCCCCCATATTCAAACTTGCCTGTTACCCTAACCTTACCGTAGCGCTCCTCCGGCCCCATCATTTGTTGCCGGTGAAGTCTGTCATACACGTCAACAGACATTCCCGCTTCAACCCAAATCATCTCACCCTTCGGCACGAGATGTCCCTCGGCATAACCCGAATAATCCAAGCTTTCCGCTATGACCTGAACTTCAAAACCATCGAAGTAAAATCCCTCCACCGTTATCTCTTTGCCATTATATTCACCGGGATTGGAGAATAATTGCTGAAATGTAACCTCACGGCCTTTATCCTGACTACAGCCCGGGGTAAATGCCAGCAATAAAATCACAGTGAGAGTGATTAAAAATTTAGTTATATAGGCTGCTACTGACTTCATATCTGATACTCTACGCTATACCCGAAGTGATTAGCCCGAGGGTCCATTCGTCTTTTTCACCACCCTCCCACGGTCTGCTGTATTCGAATATCAGGGTAGATGTTCCACTACTGCTGGAATTAAAGCTCCACACATCTTTGCCTGAGGCACCAACGACTCCCGTGGCCTCAGGGGAGACGAAGTTATGTTCCGTCTGATATATTACGGAATCATCTCCAATTTTTACTTCCTCCCACGCAAAGCCTGTAGTGGGATTGGCACACAAAGAGACAACCAGCGAGCCCGGAAAGGTAATCTCGATTTCTCTGGTTATATGAGGAGTGTTCATGAACTCATCGCAAGAGACTTCCATTAGGATACTTTTAACACCATCATCTAGCGGTGGCACGGTTGCAAGAGGCAAGTCCTCTCGCTGGACAAATATCAGAATCTTCTTGTCACAATCAATCTGTAGTTTTATTTCTATTACCTGAAAACTCTCAGCGGTTTGAAGGGCGCTCAGGTACTCCTGCTCCTGCTCCATGACCCCTTGCGGGTCCATACAGTACATTTCAGTCTGTGCAAGCTGCCCGATTGATAGTTCGTCACCATCGATTGTGTATTGACCGAAGTAGGAATTGCACCCGGCGCTTCCCCGAACCTCATCTTTGGAGTTATCGAAAGTTAAAGTGACTTCAGTTCCTGGTAACGTGCCAGATAAGCCAGACGGTTCCCCATAAGATTCCAGCACCCATTCGCGGTTTTCGATATCAGGGGTAACCTGTTGAGGACTTGTCTTGCAGCCAGAGCTCAGAACAGCCAATAATGCCAAGATAAAGGCCAGTGTTGTGGTCACCAAGACTGTTTTCATTATTTCCCTCCTCTTTATGATAAATACTGCTTTCTCGAAAAAACGTTTTTCACCCGTGCTAGGTACCCGAGGCCGAAGAGGAAAAGAGCACCGAGGATAGCCAGTATAATTGTGGCCCACGCCGGGAAAGAAGCATGAATGTTGAACGTTCCAGGATATGTCCACCTGCCCTCATTCGAGGCGGCATCTACGGCCCGTACCCTCCAGTAGTAAGGAGAACTGCCCCCGCTTAGTTTCTGTACCTCGGCTGCGGTCAGAACTAATTCTGATGTTGTCAACTCCCTTTTCTCAAGGATCACGGTACTGGCGGAAAACTCATCCGTATTCGAGATTTGAAAGACATAATGTACTGGTGCACTCTCGTCAGATACATCGGACCAGATGAAGTAAAAAGGTGATGACACTTCTGCTCCCATCTCTGGCAGAATCAGCGTTGGTGTCGGTGGCGGCGTTGATTCAACAGTGAAAGTACGCTCAGATATATTCACCCCATCAGTGATGGTTATGGAATGAGTACCAGATTTACTTGGCGGGACCGCGAACACCGCTGAGAAAATACCGTTGCTGTCGGTAGAAACGACGGTCATCAGTTCATCATCGTATCTGATTGCTACCAGGCTATTCGTTTTAAACCCCGTGCCGGCAAGAAGCAGTCCCTCACCGATATTGCCACTGTTGGAACTGATGCTGGTGTTGACCGGCACCGGCACAGGTGCCGGTGTAGGTGCAGGCGGTTGCGGTACTGCAGGCGAGGGTGAGGTTACAGAGAACTGGGCCTGAGCGAAATTGTAGCCATCCGAGGCAACAATCTCATATATGTCCGACTCTAGGTCTGGAACATAGATTTTCGCCTTGAATGTGCCTGAGGCAGTAATTGTTCCTGTGATTAACGTAGCACCATTGAATCGAATACTGATAAAACCGCTACGACTGAAACCCGTGCCGTCAATGTTTACCGCTGTCCTTGGCTCTCCTGACGCGGGATAAATCAAGATTTGCGGTTCCAGGAAAAACTCCGCCTCCGCGGTGCTACCCGAAACGGAAGCCAATATAGTATGCACACCAGCGACGCTATCCGGTATGCGGATGGTGCTGACAAAATTGCCCTTAGTATTTGTTTTTCTGTCACCGGATTCAATGCGCAGTACCGTGGCGTCATAAGTAATACGAATATCACTATTGGTGCCAAACTTTGAGCCAGTAACCGTCACCAGACTCCCTACCGGACCTTGAATCTCAGATAAACTGATCTCTCCCATGGTTACTTTAAATTCGGCCACAGCTCTGATGCGTGGGGCAATAGTTGGTGGGTCGCTGGTCTGATAATGACAAACGTAGATGTAGTAAGTCCCACTTACCACGTCTTCCTTGACCTTGCCATCTTCTAACCGCTCCGGCACTTTGAAACTCGTTTCAAAATCACCGTCTTCATCAAGCCATACCAATTCTTTGACTCTTTCGTATTCGGTAACATCGCTGCCGATATCATCGACTAGCGTAGCTTCCTGGCTGGAAAAGTATATGGCAGCATACTTGTCTGATGTCTGGGTGCTTTTGTTAAATCCTGCACCGTCAACGGTAATACGTTCACCGACTTCGCCTTCCCCTGGATTTACGGAGATTTCTGCGGCTGCCTGTACAGGGATTGCCGGCACAGATGATGCCAGCAGGGCTACCATAATAGAGAGTAACACTATTGTTGACCTCTTAATTTTTTTCATTTTATTAATCTCCATAATTCTATCTTCAGCGGGCTGATGAAATCACGCCTTCAAAATTGCCCCTAAAACCCTTGCAATTGCTTAGAACTTATGCTATAAATTAATAGATGCGCTTTTATTTCATGGTAAAATTTTACATGAAAATATCTAGCATGAATAATAGCACCATCTATCGAAATTGTCAATATAATTATCACTAGTCTCGCGAAATTTTTTTGAAAGGGGGGCCTGTATTATGTCGGAGTGGACCTTTATTACGAAACATGCCGAAGTGCTGAGCCTTATCGCTAAGTATCCGCGAATCACCGCTTTGGAGCTAGGCGCAGCTATTGGTCTTACCGAACGAGGAGTGCGCAAAATAATCGCTGATCTCTATGTCGGTGGTTACATCAATAAGAAGAGGGAAGGCAGGGGCATTAAATATAGTATCAATCCCAGCCGGCCACTGCGTAAGGATACACATCGTGATGTTGCCGTTGGTGATTTTCTTGAGCCCCTGGGATGGAAAAGACCTCGGAGACAATTGAAGAAGAAAACAGCCGGTTAGCTTGATTAAGATGTTATATAGAGATTCCCCCCTTGTAAATAAAGATGATACCGGAAAATCTCTGTTTATAAAGAGAAGATATATTTAGGTAACACTTCGTCTATGAGCGTGCAATGACAGTGACGAATGATATGGTAATTACGTTACTAATGGCTGGAGGTGCAGGAGAGAGGTTGAAAGCCTTAACTCGAGAACGCACAAAGCCAGCCGTTCCCTTCGGAGGTAAGTTCCGCCTTATCGATTTCACTTTGAGCAACTGTATTAACTCAGGCCTCCGTCGGATTTTTATCTTAACGCAGTACAAATCAACATCGTTGATCAGACATATTCAAGAAGGTTGGGATATCTCAAGTTCTGGATTAGGGGATTTCATATATTGTGTACCTGCTCAGCAGAAGCTGGGTCCTGACTGGTACCGTGGCACCGCCGATGCAGTACGCCAGAACCTAGATTTGGTCAATAGCGCGGGCGTTGAGAATGTTCTGATTCTCTCTGGGGATCACGTCTGCAAAATGAACTACCTTCAAATGGTAGCTTACCATAATATGAAGAGGGCAGACTTGACGATAGCAGCCATCAAAGTGAGAAGGGATGAAGCTGCCGGGAGGCTTGGAGTATTGGAAGCAGATCCTGCCTTGAGGATGGTCGGTTTCGAGGAGAAGCCGATGCAGCCAAAAGAAATTTTAGATTACCCAGGGTATGTCTTAGCATCGATGGGAATATACGTTTTTAAACTTGGTGCTTTGATTGAAGCGCTGCGGGGGCGGGAAGAAGACTTCGGCAAAGATATTATCCCGGGAATTGCTGGCAGGGATTTCGATGTCTTCATCTATGATTATGAAAAGGAGAACAAGATACAGGATTTCACCGTCGAAGTGCAGGGTGGCAAAAGAAGCAAAATCTTGGTTGACCAAACTCGTGATTCTTCCTACTGGAGGGACGTGGGTACCATAGATTTGTACTTTGAAGCAAGTATGGACTTGGTAAGCGTTGACCCTATATTTAATCTCTATGGAGAAAAATGGCCATTTAGAACCCTCCAGAGACAATTGCCACCAAGCAAATGTATTATTGGAGGAAGCACGCAGGAGTCCATTGTTTCTGATGGTTGTATTATCAGTGGTGGACTAGTACGGAGGTCTATACTGTCTCCGAACATAATTGTGGAAAGGGATGCACTAGTAGAAGAGTCTGTCATATTCGATGACGTTGTGATTGAACCTAACGTCAGATTAAGGCGAACTATAGTTGATAAAGGAGCCCTAATTGAATCTGGTGCGTCCGTTGGCTATGATTCCGATGCTGACACAAGGAGAGGTTGTACAATATCGGAGACAGGCATAGTTGTTGTTCCCAAAGCGGCGGTCATCAAGCCGATTTAAAAGTTCAACCAAATGGAATGCGATTCCTTTTATTGGAATTCAGCTTGTCCTTGATGCAAGCGGCAAACCTGTCAACAATCCATGCATAGTAATCGGGTGGAAGTGCCTCGGGAATGACATCAGGCACTTCGTTAAAAGCATCAATGACCCACCATCTCTCTTCCTCGTCTACACACCACTCAACTACGTTAACATCCAAATCCAGCACCTGATTCAATTGCGTAGTCAATTCAGTCAATCTGTATTTCGTGTCTTCGAGAACGCCTACTTCGCCATGGAGGTAATGCCCCATTGCCAGAGGCTTGGGAATCCATTTGATGAATAGAACATCCCGTTTATCGAAACAAAATGCCCGGAAATATTCCTTGAATTTGATCAGTTGCTGTGCCATCAGTATGCGGCGAGAGCAAAGGGAGCGATACATCTCGTTCAGTTCTTCAATAGAGTTTACTACATGGACATCTTCCCAGGCATATCCGTCAAAGGGCTTCAGAATAAGTGGCAGGTCAATTTCCTCAGCAACTTGCTCAAGGGACGGCTGGGGAAATACGCACTCGGTTTCATCCATGGAAGATTGGTCGGCTAAAACAAATGTCTTGGGGAAAGACAGCCCTAGACGGCTGCCCAGATTTATTTCGACGAGCTTGTTAGTTAACGATGCCGTAAATGGATTATTGATGATATATGTCCCGTTAAGTGACAAGCTCTTCACTATTTCCTTCAGGAATGGGTAACGGAAGCTTAGTCGATCAACAATAACCCGATAGGTGCGCTCTATCGGCACTCTTTCCCCAAGTGTATGCATGAACTCTACGGGAATACCGGTCAGTTGCGAGACAACATCACTCATAAAACGGTCGCTTTTGGATTCCAGAATTCCTATAGCCATTATTCTCTCAAGATTAGTATATCTATACAATGTTCGCTCGGTCAATTGGAATTACAGGCTAACGTTGATTATCTACACCTCAAGACTTCCCCTTTGGCCTCAATCTATTCATGAGGTCGGCCAATCAGCACTGAGCAGTTAGCGTATCTGGCTACCCGCTCAGCTACACTGCCCAAAAGCAGTCTCTCAATTACGCCCAGTCCTCGGCTTCCCAGAACGACTACGTCAGGGTCATATTTGCGAGCGGCCTTGAGTATGGACTCAGCTGCCCCACCCCTAAGTATTTCAGATATAGTCTTGTAACCCAGGTTCTTGAACTGCTTCTCCACTCTGGTAATAATCCTCCTCGCGTGTCGTTCTTCCTCCGTCTGAAGTCTGGCGAGCAATTCCTCGTCGGTCTGAAAAGGCAATTTAGTTTGCTCATGAGACGATACAAGGTGTGACTGAAGAGCGGTTACCACGATTATCTCACACTTTCTTGGAAAGGTTAGGTCTAAAAGGAATTGGGTTGCTACTTGCGATTGTTCTGATCCATCAGTGGCAAGCAAGACTCGATTCATACCAAGCTTTCTCTCAGCTCCGGCATCTGGACCTGTAATGGCAATCGTCTGTCTGACCAAAAGCACGCTTCCTTTGGCATACTTCATTACCGTTTGAGTAACACTGCCAAGGCGGAAGGCGAGGGGGTCCGTCAGTCCTTTGGCTCCCATCACGATAAGGGAGGCATCAACCTCGTCAGCAGTTTTTAGAATTTCGTCAGCCGGGTTTCCCCGCCTTACCACGCTCTCTATTTTGAGCCCTGTTTTATTGAGTGCTTGAGCCGCGTCCTGTAGCAATTTCAACGCCTTCTCATGCTGCATATCCTCTCTGTCTGACACAGCCCTCAGCTTACCTAATGTAATGCCGCCGAGAAATGCATGTTCGGGCACTACAGTCATTACCGTGATATCCGTCTGAGGAGGAAGATGCAGTGCCTCTACCATTCTGGTTGCCATGTAAGAATAGTGCGACCCATCAATAGTAAGAAGTATCCTCATGTCATTTCCTTCCTTGATTGTTCAAGTACCTTTGTTGCGACTGTTCTATGACCCTGATGGCTGATTCGCGGTCCTCCCAGCTTCTACGCCTGTCTTTTTTGCCTCTAACTCTTTGTATATGGCGAAAAAGTGCTCGATCTCTTCTAGTAAATGAGGGGGAAATCCGAAAGGCGCTGGATTCAGTTCAATTCGCATCTGAGACTGGCACACGCAGTTTTTTCGTTTGTACCCACTCTGGTCATACATCTTGAATAGCCTGACAGGTTTCACCTCAATGACGCAACTGGAAAAGCAGGCTCCCGAATCAGTACCAGAGCACTGAGAAGGCCGTCGTCTTAAGCAAGTGTGTCCAGGATAAAGCCATAGTCGCTTGGGTAGTGCACAGCTGAGACCAGCATCAGCTCAAATCTTATCATTCCCTTTCTGTGTCATATTATGTTTGTTACAGCTTCCTTTAGATATTTCAAACACAATGCTGACCATCATTTCTTGTGCTTCCGCCACTTTGACACCCCTTCTCTTCACGCTTACCCTCAGGACAATCTTCTTGTTCCCATAGTGTATATGCCAAAGCCATTATTTGTTCCTCCGCAACTATAGCTGCATCTCCTGTGCTTGTAATATTTATCATTCATCAGATGTCTAAGGCTGTCATTATAATATATCCCCTCTTTCTAGTTGTTAACAAGACATTATGCTATAAACCACAGAACCTTTTTTTATCATCCTAATCGTATAATTAGGGAGAGTTGTTCCACGTTCATGGAGCAACTCTCCCGTTTTTGTTCAGGGACCTATGACCTTGGGTTATTACTATTTCTTGGTGGGTTGGCATGGCTTAGTTGGACTGCTGCCCGGTTTGGTAGGTCCACTGCCTGGTTTGACAGGTCCACTGCCTGGTTTTCCTGGCTTCATAGCCATAGAGTTCACCTCCTTTTTTCTGCAAATCAATATTTCAACTTGATGTTGGAATAATTGCAGCTCAACTCGCCTTTCCGAGTCTTAAAGGTGGTCGCCGGTCAGCTACGTAGACGGTCCCCTGACCATCCATGTACCCCTCAAAAAACAACAGTTCTGGATATCTCTTTAGGTCAAGGATCGACTTTATGGCGATATTTCGTTCTTTCGCCCGATAAGGGCTGAAGATACGGAAGCCCCTGATTGACTTTCCGTTCATAACGCCGGCATATTCAAAGCATCTTAATAAATCCAGATATTCCGGTAGCAGGATAAACCTGCGCTTCATGTATTCACGCACCTGTTTCGAAAGCTTTCTCGCTTCACCGTTTCGATTCTTCAATTTGAAGAACATGTTATATTTCACTCCCTTCAAAAATTGAAAAGTACTAGATTATGGTAAAACACTGATGATTATATTCATGCTTATATTCTACATGTATTATATTATCATGATTAATATATCATTATAATTTACAAATTGTCAACAGGTTTTTTAGTAACTGTTGAATTTTTTTAAAAGGAGGTCGCATCATGTCGGATTGGACATTTATTAATAATTATGCCGTAACGCTGAGTCTCATCGCTAAGCATCCGAATATCACTGCTCCGCAACTAGGCGAAGCAATTGGTCTTACCGAACGAACGGTGCGTAAAATAATCACCGACCTCCATATTGTGGGTTACGTCAAGAAGAAAAAAGTAGGCAATGGTATACTATTAATAGTATCAACTCTGCCATGCCGCTGTCGCATCATACGCATCGTGATGTTGCCGTAGGTGATTTTCTTGAGCTGCTGGGATGGAAAAGACCGCGGAGACAGTTGAAGAAGAAAACAGCCGGTTAGCTTGATACAGATATGAGACCAAATTCTCCTGATGTGCCTGTTACTTTTTTCCATTTAGATAGAACATAGCAAATACGTAAGTTATTATTACGTTGGAGAGAGAAACGTGTCTAACATCTTGAGGCAGTAGTCTAAAAGTATGCCTGAACATTCCATTTGGCTTTTTATATATTAGGATATGTTATGAATAATAGTCTTTTGGGTCTGAACAACAGTGAACTCCGCGCCCTCATGCGAGAGGAAGATGAATTGCCCTATCGGGGCAACCAGCTTGCCATTGTTAATAACATCGAATTCCTTACTTATATTCACGTGTTCGTTCACTTGTCCAATCTATAAACTCAATCATCCTCCTCCCCATTCCTATTAGCAGTGGTCTCAGCATACAAGCTACATGCTCGCTTGGCTCCCATATACGTGTGCCGCTTTGGAGTTCTAGTTGTTGAGCCAGCTGGTAGAAATTCTCCGGCTCGTAAAAGTACAGGAAGGGGTTTTCGAGGTATTTCTCGGGAAAGTCACAAAGGTCGCCATCGTTTTGCGGAGAAGTCCAGTGTTGACTTGCGGAAAAGTCCTTCCATAATGGTAGGAACTGTTGTTGGTGTTTAAGTAACCAAAAACGGAGGCCCATGTATCGAATCTCATCCATTTCGGTAGGGGGGCGGAGTTGACCATGGTGGCTCATCGGTGCCGGTTACCTCGTTTATTAGCTTGATGAGCTCCAACCATTTACCGGCCCAGTCATCAACCAAATCACGTTCTGCTGGCGAGTAGAGTCTTCCATTCACTCCTCGATTCGTCACCTCTTTCTTTACTTCCTGAGGAAGCCTACCACTCTGTCTACATCGTTGGTGGATGACTCTCTCAACCTCCTGACAATTCCTCGGGCTGTCCTTACGTCCTTATCCAGATGCTGCCATGTCTGAACTCCGATGTAGTCGGCGATATCTTCCGGGACATTCTCATATCTGGATAGATATCCCCGGCAAACAGAGACAAACTCCCGAAAACAGTATGGTGGGAAATAGAGTTTGGTATCAAACCGGGAAAGAAGTTCGGGAGGAATGATCTCATTGGTGTTGCCGGCGGCGAAGACATTGAGATCAAGCCTCAATCACCTGTGTCTCTTATACTTTGTTTCCAGAACATCTCCGGTTTCCATCACCGATAACAATACTGCGGTTGCGTCCATTGGTATCTTGTCTATCTCATCTAGCAGAAGTATCTTCGGCTGGTAGTTTAAAAAGGCATCAGTTAGACCTGCCCCTGATACTCTGGAGCCAGTTGCCGGGAATGTGCCGCTGAGACGTCCTAACTCCAGCAGGAATAGAGACTTGGCGGTGGCAGGTGGCCCTATCAGGAGATAGTGACTTTTCCTTCCTTCTCTGAGAGTGAACCTGATCTCGTCTTTAAGGTCGTTGTAGCCGATAATGCAGACAAACAAACTATCTGGAATGTCTAGCTTCGCAGCAGGGACTATTGACAGTTCCTCTCTTCTGCCTAAAGCCTCCTTAATCACCGCTCTGCCTATCAGAGAATAGTAAGTTGAGCTATTTGTTGAGAAGACGATTGAAACAAGCCCCGCATTTAGAAGTGAGCGTATCCTTGTAGCAGTGATTCCCACATCGGTCCACTCCCAGGAGACATCGGTGCTTTGACCTGAAACATCTTTTGACCAGTCATGTGGGGCGTGCTTTTCCTCGTATTCGATGAGATACCGAAGTAGCCCCTCTTTTCCTGGGTCTTCGGCAATCTTCAAGGCCACCGCCGCAAGGCATTCCTCGTGAACCATCCTGGACGCCTCTCCATAGCCCGGGACAAGAGAGCCTTTTGCAATGTCTTGGAAGCAAATCTTGCAGAGTGCCATCTCACCACCTCATTAAGTTAGGCTGCCTCTGATTAAATATACCACATAACAAACATATCCCTGAGATGTGCCTTTATCAAAGTAAAAAGTGGTGAACACATGCGAGCAAGCCCTTTGACCGCAGCCGACATCTCCTGTGCACCCATGACTGAATGACGTGTCACATTCCTTGGCAAGATTAGGCAACCACAATTTATTTTTCGTTGTAACGCCAGTATGACCAGCTTCAGCAGATCAAGCTCCACTCGTTCGGCTTGACCAGTTCCTAATTCCACCCCGACTTTGTCTTCACCTGATACGATCACGAAATCCACAGAGTGTGCTGACCCAGGACTTACCATCACTTCACTGTGCAAATTCGTTCCCAATTTGACAAGTGCTTCAGCCAGAAGTCTGTTGGCCCGTATGCCCTGGCAGCCTCTGGGCAATTGTCCCATTGCACATGCGAGGTTATCCAACTAACCGGGATGTTCTGTAGGACCTATTGTGGCGCACGTAAATTGGTACAAGCTCTCAATGCCAGTAACCGTGACCTTATCCGCCATACACCAATCATAACTCATTTTATGATAATAATCTACTATCATCTACTATTATCTATTTGTGCCTAATTGCTTTCGGTTGAGTAATCTATGTTCTAGCTCAATGATGACGGAGGCAATAGTGGCCGAGGAAGAGAAAACCAAGAGCCCACGAGGTGTGGAGCGAATATTTCTAACCTTTCAGGAAACCCAGGAGTTCTTAGGGGTTAGCCATCAAACTCTTTACAAACTGATGCAGCAGGGGTTGCCATCGCACAAGATCGGGAAGAAACGGGTCTTCCTCAAAGATGATCTTATCCAGTGGATCAAGGAACACTAGGGAAGTCCGGATTCGCATCACAATAGACAATATTGTTGACTGAGCTACGTTTTTCACGAAGCCGTATCTCGCCGATGTCTTTAGACGGTGCTTGTCAATTCGTATTTGCGGTTTACCATATGGTTTGCTACATCGTTTAACCTATCGTTTACCATGTATGGTTTATCCGGTTATAACAGAGATTTTTCTCCCCGAAATGGAGGCTAGGAGAGGGGGGAGGGGCCCCCTATTGACAAGCACAGAAAATGCAAGAAGTCTATTTTATATTCAGCCGAAGAAAATGTAGCGCGAATGATTTATTAGTTAAGCGAATAATTAATGACCTGTTTGGATTCTTCTCCTGATCTATTCCCCGAAAATTTAGCATTATGACTGGCCCAGAAAAGAGGCCAAGTCTAAGACTGAGAAATCTCTCGATTAAAATAGCCTATAAGTTGGAGTAAGGTCACGCCAATAAATAGGAGATAGACTAACTGGCCTTGGAGAGACCTACGACAAACTTCACCGTCAATAGTTTACTTTCACTTCAAAGGAGAGGGGGAGGGTTATGAGAGAGGGGCTTCGCCCCTCTAAAACTCCCTTTTTGTATTGTAGTTCTCTTTGACTCCCCTTTTAATATTTCCTTAAGCTTTCTCCCTCAGCTGCGGGAACAGGATAACTTCTCTGATTGATTGCTGGTTGGTGAGCAGCATCACCAGGCGGTCTACGCCCACGCCCAGGCCGCCGGTGGGCGGCATACCGTATTCCAGTGCCAGCAGGTAGTCCTCGTCAATGGTCCAGCTTTCCTCGTCCTTTTCGTGGCGTTCCTTCTGCTGCTGGACGAAGCGCTGCCGCTGCTCTTCGGGGTCGTTGAGCTCGGAGAAGGCATTGGCGATTTCCATGCCGCCGGCAAAGGCCTCGAAGCGCTCCACCACTCGCTCCTCGCCGGGCTTGGTCTTGGCCAGCGGCGACATCGATACCGGGTAGTCCTTGATAAAGGTGGGCTGGATGAGTCCCGGCTCGACGAAGGTAGAAATGAGCTCGTCCACCAGCTTGGCCCAGTTCTTCTGTGGGTCAACCTCAAGCCCAATTGCCTTCATCTTGTCCCTCATCCGGTCCCTCAGCCCATCGGCGGTGGGGTAACTGACGAAGTCAATGCCGCTGTAATGCTCGACGGCTTCACGCAGGTTGAGGCGCGGCCAGGGAGGCTTGAAGTCTATCTTGTAATCGCTGTACTTTACCCTGGTGGTACCTGTCACCTTTTTGCTGACCCAGGCCACCATCTCCTCGAGCATGTCCATCACGTCATTGTAATCGGCGTAGGCTTGGTAGCTTTCCAGCATGGTGAACTCGGGGTTATGTTTTGTCGAAACTCCTTCATTGCGGAAGATGCGTCCCAGCTCGTAGACCCGGTCCAGACCACCGACAATAAGCCGTTTGAGGTGAAGCTCCGGGGCGATGCGCAGGTAGAAGTCCTGGTCTAGGGCGTGGTGGTGGGTGACGAAGGGGCGGGCCAGGGCACCGCCCGGCGACGGCTGCAGCACCGGAGTCTCCACTTCAATGAAATCGCGCTCGTTGAGAAACTGTCGCATGGCATTGATGACTTGGCTGCGGGTCTGGAATGTTAGCTTGGTCTCCGGGTTGCTGATGAGGTCGAGGTAACGCTGGCGATATCTGGTGTCGACATCGCTGAGGCCGTGCCATTTTTCCGGCAACGGTTGCAGCGACTTGGCGAGCAGGTTCATTTTCTTCACAGCAACGGTCGGCTCGCCGGTTCGGGTGCGCAACACCTGCCCCTCCACGCCGATAAAATCGCCGATATCCAGTTCTTTAAAGAGCTGTGCCTGTTTTCTGGGGAACTTGTCCGTGTCCTGAAAAAGCAGCTGTATCTTGCCCGAGCCGTCGCGTACATCGGCAAAGGCGCTCTTGCCCATACGTCTGATAGCCATTATCCGGCCGGCAATACTGACCTGCTTCTCCTCCTTCTGCCCGGCTTCATTCTGCTCGAGGAGAGCGATCGCTTCCTCAGTGGTGTGGCTGCGCTGGTAGCGGTGCGGGTACGGGTCGATGCCTTGCCCGCGAAGCCTTTCCAGCTTCTCGCGGCGCTGCTGGGTAATGCGGTCCAGTCTGGTCGTCATTTCTGCATCTATAGGATTAAAGTTAAAGGCGTGAAAACGCTATGCCATTATAACATTTTTCACTTGCCCAAAGTATACTCAAATGTCCTGTACGTATTGACATAGCAACGTTCGGTGCTATAATTCGTGCCATAAAGAGGGATGTATTGTGGACTTTAAATAGCAGGTATTACGTATTGTGAGAAATCCATTTAAAGTATTTAATTGGGCTATTAAATCAGTTGATGAAATAATAAAAGAAGAGGGTTGCTCGTTATTAATCCTTTTTGGTGGTTTTTTAATACTATTTGGCATTATTATTTTACCCATTGGGACTATTTATGCGTCGGTAGTTTCAATAAGTAGCTGGATTAAGGGCGAATTCAATATTGGTAACTTTTTTGCATTATTACTGTCGTGGTTTATATTCTTGTTCGTATATTTATTATTATTTATTTTCATTGGAACAGTCTTCTAAATAATTACTAATAAAGGTTATTTTATCTGTTGACGCAGCGTATAAAGCCAGGCGGCCGACCTGACTTCCTGCTCCAGGAGGTATTTGAGGTAATTGCTCAGGACAATCTCCAGTTCCCGGGAAAGTTCAGCGTCTATTTTCAGACGTTCCACCGTGCTGTAGTCGCTGTCCTGAAGAAGACGCAGCACCTTCTGGGCGTTCAGGGAAAGGGGGTAGCTTGATGGGTGGTTTACCGCGCAGTCCGGGCATAGCATGCCACCGGAACTCGGGCTGAAAGAGTTGACCACCGGTTCCAGCGGTTTCTGGCAGGAGACGCACTGGTGAAGCTGTGGCCGGTAGCCGACTTCATCGAGCAGATGCAGTTCGAAATAACGCAATGTCAGCTCTCTGTTGCCTGTCCGGCATAGCTGCTCCATCGTTTCCCGCAGCAGCTGGAACAGGGCGGGGTTCTCAACATTGTCCGCGGTAAACTGGTTGACCAGTTCAATGACATAAAGTCCGAAGGAGGTGAGCCACAGGTCGCTCTTCAGAGGCAAAAAGCTATTGATGGTCTGGCTGCCGATTATGGTATCCAGATTGCGTCCTCTGGCCAGCGAGACCTGGCTGTAAGTAAGAAGCTCCAGGTGTCCGGCCATCTTGCTTCTTGTTTTGCGGACGCTTTTGGCAAAGGCCTGAATCTTGCCGAGATTTGGCGTATAGAAGGTGAATATGACGTCGGCTTCTCTCAGCCTGGTCTTCTTGATAATGATGGCCTCTGTCTGATAGGTGCGCGGTTTTGACATTTCAGTGGCCTATTCCTGTATTCCACGTTCCCGATGTACGCTCACCAGATAGCGGATTACACCCCGCAGCGCTTTCCAGTCGATGATAATATGAACCAGTGTGACGGCGATGGTGGCCACCGCCACCCAGAAATGAATATCGCCCCATTCGCTTTTGGTCAGGTCGAAAAGCAAAGGCTGCTGGCCGGAACGCTGGCCGGAAGGTGCTGCCCAGATGAGAATACCGGTAAACGTAACCAGCGCCCACACGATGAGCAGCAGTATCGCGGTTACGGCTCGAATATAGACTTTAACTTTAATAGAGCGTCTTGTCGTCACATTAATCTCCTGTACTGAGTGGCAAACGATTTATATTATTTTGTTGGAATTTTTCCGTGCCAGGATGTATAGCAGGACGTGAGTGTGCGGGCCTTCGCCGTGGTCCTCATAGTCTTCGGTAATTCCAGATTCAATTGTTTGAAAATCCTGGAAATAATCGTGCAGCTCTGCCTCGGTGAAGTGGTGCACCGGCCTTCCCGGTCGGCTCTCAAACGTGTTCTTCTCCACTTCCTGGCCCCTGCCAAAGCTTGGCTCTCTTTCCGAGAATGCGGTAAAGAACAGCAGCCCGTTATCTTTTACTTTTTCGGCGCACTGCTGCAGACATAAGAACCTCTCCTCTTCACGGAAGAGGTGTAGAACATTATAGCAATATACGGCGTCAAACTGGCCAGGAACCATAGACATGTCCAGGACGGAGCCGTTATAAGCCCTGGTCTGCGGGTCATATTCCCTGGCCATCTCACAGGCGGTATCCGATATTTCAAGTCCGGTGACTTGAAAACCTGATTCGCTGAACGGCTTTGTGTTTCGCCCGTAACCGGAGCCGGGCACGAGGATTTTCTTTGCCTCATCCTTGCGGAATATTTCGATGGCATATTCGGCGGTCGGGCTCGGCGCCGTGCCCCACACGTAGCCCTCTTTCTGAAATCGCTTATTCCAGTAGGCTTTTTTATCCATAATCAAATTCAAGTCTTCCTTAAACCAGACATTATGATAGTATTTCGGGATTATGGAGAAGGCCGCCAGTTTTTAAGGGCTTGGTATAAATGGTGCAAACCAGAACCTAAAAATCCTGCCTGCCTTCAATGGCCCGGGTGAGCGTCACGTCATCGGCGTATTCCAGCTCGGTGCCGAAGGGCAAACCGCGGGCGAGGCGGGTGACCCTGATGCCCAGTGGCGTTATCAGGCGGCTGAGGTACATGGCGGTCTGTTCCCCTTCAAGGTTGGGATTGGTAGCCAGGATAACCTCCCTGACCGAGCCGTTCTTCAGGCGTTCCATTAGCTCCTTCACCCTGATGTTTTCCGTGCCGATGCCTTCAGTTGGGGAGATGGCTCCGTGCAGAACGTGGTACATACCATGATAAATACCGGTGTGCTCCATGGCCAGAATGTCCTGGGGTTGCTCCACGATGCAGATTTGGCTGTGGTCGCGCCTGTCGTTGCGGCATATCGGGCAGGGGTCAGTCTCGGTTACGTTGCAGCAGGTCGAGCAGAGGGTGATTTTTTGTTTCAGGGAAAGGATGGCTTCGGCGAGATATTTGCTCTGCTCATCTCCGGCGCGCAGCAGGTGGAAGACGATGCGCTGGGCACTCTTTGGCCCGATGCCGGGCAGCTTGCTGAATTCCTGAACGAGGTTATCTATCACATCGGCGTGGGGAAGAGTATTCTGGTCCAATGCGGTATCTCCTTCGATTTTTTAGGTTAGACCGGGAATTTTCAAACCGCCGGTAAGGCCTCCGAGGTGCTTGGCCGCCGCTTCCTGTGACTTGGTCAGGGCTTCACCGACCGCGGTCAGCACCAGGTCCTGAAGAAGCTCAACGTCTTCCGGGTTTACCACCTCGGGTGATATTTCGACCGACTGTATTTTCTGCTGCCCGTTCATGGTGACTTTGACGGCACCGCCCCCGGAGCTGCCTTCAATGGTCAGGCTGCTTAATTCCTCCTGGGCCTGGGCCAGTTTGGCCTGGATTTTCTGGGCCTGCTGCAACATGAACTTGTTCATTTCTCCTCCGATTCAATTATCTGGGCACCTATTTTCAGGGCTTCTTCTATCAGGTGGTTTGCCTCCGGTTCGTGAATACAGCGGATGCGGCAGGCACGGCCCAGACAATTGCTGATGATTTGTTCCGCTATCTTCTGGTTTTCCGTTTTCTCCATACTTTCCTTATGCAGCGGGAACCTGAAAGACAGGATAACGGTATTATTTTCAATGGCCTTTGGCTTGGCGCTCCTGAGCAGGGCAGCGGCGGCGGTGCGGCTCATGCTGGAAGGGGCGTCCCGGATGAACTGCAGCCAATGCAACTGCAGATATTCAATTTCTTCCTCACCGCTTCCAGCGGAGACTGCGGGAGCAAGCTCTACCGGCGTCGGCGCAGGTTCCGGTTCAACCTTTTCCTCTTCAGCTTCTGGCGTCGGGGCTGGTTCTGGCTCTGGCTCGCCTTTTGCCTTCTCCGTTGGTTTAAGTGTACGGTCTCCTTTAGCGACCGCTGGTTTGGCCGCGGGTAGCGGCGTTTCCGAGGCTGCGGGTCTGACCGGCTGGCGTATCTCAGGTTCAACCCTGGCTGGCGGCGGTTCTTTACCAAGGGGCAGGGTTGCGTCCATCAGGGCCAGTTCCAGTGGCAGCGTGGAGTAATTATCGAGGCTGAAGTCGAGCTGCCCGAAGAGCTTTACCGCTTTCAATATCTGGGGCAACGAGGCTTTGCCGGCCATTTCCTTCAATTCTGCAATATCCTCGGCCGGAAGGTCTATTGAGTCATCGGAGCCGGTTTTCACCAGGAGCAGCGCCCTGAGGTATTCCACCAGCTCACGATTGAACTGGCGCAGGTCAAGACCATCACTGTTGACGCCGTTTATGGTAGATACTCCGGCAGCGACATCGTTATCAACGATATGCCTTACCATCTCTTTGGCCCGCCAGTCGCCGGTAATGCCCAGAATAGTCTGTACCTGCTGCAAGGTGACTTTCTTGCCGTAGTAGGTAGTCAGCTGTTCCAGAAGGTTTTCAGCGTCTCGCAGGCTGCCGGTGGCGGCCCTGGCGATGAGCCGCAGCGCCTCTGGCTCGATTTTAATGGTCTCTTTCTTGCCGATATCGGTTAATTTTGTCACCACATCGGCCTGGGAGATGCGCCGGAAATCAAAGCGCTGACAACGTGACATGATGGTGGGCAACACTTTGTGCACTTCGGTGGTGGCCAGGACGAAGATGACATGCGGCGGCGGCTCTTCTAGGGTTTTGAGCAGAGCATTGGAGGCACTGGTGCTCAGCATGTGTACTTCATCAATGATGTAGACTTTATAGCGTGCTTCATTCGGCGCGTAATTGACCCTTTCCCTGAGGTCGCGGATACTATCGACGCCGGTATTGCTGGCGGCATCGATTTCGATGACATCCAGAGCCCTGCCTTCGGTGATTGCCTGACACATCTCGCAGGTATTGCAGGGTTCGCCTTTGCCTTCGTTGGTGAGACAGTTAACCGCTTTGGCCAGAATGCGTCCGGTGCTGGTTTTGCCGGTACCGCGCGGACCGCAGAAAAGGTAGGCATGGGAGACGTGGCCACCGCTCAGGGCATTTTGCAGCGTCTTGGTAACCGGTTCCTGTCCGACTACTTCCGCCAGGGTCTGTGGACGCCACCGACGGTAAAAGACCTGAGAAGCCATTTTATCTATTATAACCTATCTGCAAAGGGGTTTCTAGGCGGTTGCAGTCCACTGTGAAGTCAGGTCTCGGACATGGAATACGAGCGTTTATAACTTGCAAAAATAAAAAGCCAGCTTTACCGCTTTGGGCTCACTGCCTTTCTGCCGTAAAGCTGGCTTGCCGGTCTAGCTTGCTTCAGGAGAGCAGGGAGGGAATATCTTTGGAGGCATCTTCAATGGCTCTCAGTTTGATCTCGGTTTCCTCCTGCCGCTTCTTGAATTCGGGGATAAGGGTTGTCGACTGGGCGTAGTAGCTTCTCACTTTTTCCACATCGCTAAGCTCAGACAGGATGACGGTAACATCGAGCATGCCTCTCTCCCTTGGATAATCTCCGTTTCTGATCAGAGCTTCTGGAGCTATATCCCTCATATAATCGCCAAGAGCTTTGACCATATCCATGTTCATCTCTTTGCCGGGTGCCGAGATGAGGTACAGGGCTCGTTTTGAATCCACGGGATTGCACTTTAAGGAAAGCTCACTTATGGCCTCGTCCATGGCTTGAACGCCCTTGAGGGTTTCATCGCCTTTGGCCCTGAAATCGCGCCTTGACTCCCGGCGGAACCTGATGAGAGGGATATCCGACTTGCCGTAACCGATTACCGTCCAGCCCACCAGCGTCTGGATGATATCGCCGGCGTCGAGTACCTTTGAGGCAATGTACTTGGCCTTCTTCTCCTCGCCGGCACACAGAATGTTGTAGAATGGCTCCGCTATCATAGTGTTTATTTTGGCGATATTACCCTTGATGGAAGAATCCTTGCGGACGAACCTCTGGTTATCCACCAGAAATACGGCATCAGCTACTGAGTATGAGGATTTGAGGCAGGTGGCCGTATTGTAAATGGTCCTGTCCTCGGTGGTTTCTTCGTGCTCGAAGGGCAGGACAATGAGGTTGTAAATGGGCTTGTCCGCATAACGTTCTTTGATATGCTGCGTCATTACGGAGATTGACCCGGAGCCGGTGCCACCAGCGGCACTGGCGATAAACAGGAAGGCGTCTGTCTCAAAGAAACGCTTCGTGGTCCTTATCGCGTCGATTACCTTGTCGCCGTCCTCTCTGGCGATTTCCGCACCGAGCTCATTTATTTTGCCCACTCCATGCCCACCGGTCTTGCGACTGCCAATGAGAATTCTGTGCTGGTAGTCCTTTCTGACGCTTGTGAGTCCACTCAAATCAGCCGCATCAGCGTTTACTGCATAGCAGCCGGTAACTATTTCAATGCCACGCTGGCTCCTCGCTTTCTTATTCAATCGGGCGAACTCATCTGCAATTCGACCACCGCACTGTCCGAAACCTACAACTACTAGTTTCATAGCTCACCTCTAATATTTATCGAGTTATGTTATTTTAAACACACTTACCATTTATTGTCAATCACTTTATCGCCAACAAGCATAGATATTCCTAGTAAGAAGGTACCTGGTAATAATGTCGTGGTTGATATAGAGCGTATGCCTGCTAAGGCATCATTTTTTATTTTAGAAGCTCTCTTATTCCATAAAAAATGTTGAAAAACTGTAATGCCTATATTAGAATTGTGTAAAACAATTTGGTATGGGGGCAATGGCAAGAGAGGCACCATCACGCGAAGTATTGGAAGGTTCCGGGCACGATATTAGTGCCTTGGAGCAGGCGGCAGCACGAGCGGAGCAGCTGAGCCGCGCCGCTATGCAGGCGGCAGGAGCAACTACTCAGGCGGCTCATGATGCGATAAAACGTGCTGAGAAAATGAGCCTGGAGGCGAAAGAGGCTGCCGAGGCAGCTGGTAGAGCCGTGGAAGAGGCGATACAGCGTGTTGAAGCGATAAATCGTGAGACCAAGGAAGGCGCTGAAGCTGCTATTAGAGCCGCCGAAGAGGCGATAAAACGAGCCGAAGGAACGGCTCGCACGCCAAAGGAAGCAGCCAAAGCAATCACCAAGCGTTTTCAGGAAGCGATCGATCGTGCCGAGGAGATAAGCAAGGAGGCTATGGAGGCAGCGGAGGCGGCATATGTTGCTTCAGAAGAAGGGTTGAATCGTGTCAGCGAGATAAGCAGCGAAGCCAAAGAAGTCTCTGAGTCCGCGACCAGAGCAGCTAAAGAGGAACTTAGTAAAGCTGAAGAAGCTGGTCGTATTGCCAGAGAGGCATCCGGGGAATCCATCAAGGCAGCCAGGGAAGCTTCCAGCACGGCGGAAAAAGTCAGCCAGGAAGCCAGAATAGCCGCTGAGGCATCCATAAAGGAAGCCAGAGCCGCCGCCGTCAGGGCGGAAAGGGCCAGCCGGACGACAAAGGAAATGGCGGAAGCGGCATCACAAGCGGCTCAGGAAGTAGCTATCAGGGCAGAAAAAATTAGTGCCGATGCTAAAGGACTTGCCGAAGCATCATTGCGAGCCTCGCAAGAGGCAATTATCCGCGCTGAGGCGATAAGCAAAGATATGAAGTTGACAGCAGATAATTCCGCCCGGGTTTCACGGGAAGCAATAGGCAGAGCCGAGGTGATAAACAAGGAAACCAGGGCAGCCATAGAGGAGGCTACCAGGATTACCAGAGAAGCCGTTGAGTCTGCAATTGTGGCCTCAAAGGAAGCTGCGGAGGTTTCATCCAGGGAGTCACAGGAAGCAACCAGTCGGGCAGAAGCCGTAAGAAATGAGATAAAAGCGGCACATGATGAGCTAGTTCAGGTATTTCAGGAGACTCTTGAGCGTGTTGAGGTGATGAGCCGGGAGACACTGGAAAGAGTTGGAGAAGTGGTCAAAACCACACAGGAAAGGGCCGAAGAAGCAGCCAGGACCTCGGTAGAAGCGATAAGTCGTATTGAGCAGGTCGGTCAGGAATCCAGTGAAACCGCCGAAGCCTCCGCCCAAGCAGCTCAGGAAGCTGCTGAAGCGGCGATCAAAGCTGCCCAAGAAGCTGCCGATGCATCAACTGCCACCTCGCTGAAGGCAATAAGCCGGGCTGAAGAAATTGGACGGGAAGCCAAAGAAACCAACGAGGCGACAGCGCAAGCAGCTCAAGAAGCAATTGATGAAGCGGTGCGTATTGCCAAGGAGGCAGCTGAGGCAGCTACTAAAGCCTCTGAGGAGGCGATGAGTAAGGCGGAGGCCATCGGCAAGGAAACCAAGGATACTGCTGATGAATCGATCAAAGCAGTGAAGGAAGCTACCCGGTTAGCTACCAGCGCTGCCAGAGAGGCGGCTGAGACTTCGGTAAAGGCCTTTGAAGAGGCCATAAGCCGGGCTGAGTTAATAAGCCAGGAGACGAAAGCGACTGCGGAAGAGTCTTCGAGGACAGCTAAAGAAGCTACCGAGACCACAGTACAGGCTGCCAGGGAGGCAACCACTGAAGCAACAAGGGTTGCCAGAGAGGCAGCGGAAACAGCCATAAAAGCGTTCCAGCAGGCCATAATTCGCGTTGAAATATCCGGCAAGGAAGCGAGGGAAGCAGCGGAAGCGTCACTGAAGGTTTTTGAAGAGATGGTCGGGGAAGCGGAGAAGCCCAGTGAAAAGGAGAAGGAGGTTGCCGGGGTGGTAGAGGAAACTGACGACGATACTGCCGAGGCAAAGCTCAAAGCGTTTGCCCAAGCAGTTAGCAGGGCTAAGGAGTCCAGCAATAAGGGAAAGTCAAAAGCGGGGGAGCGCAAGGGTAAGGAAAAGATAGAGGCGCGTTTGGACTTTCTGGCCCGTATGTATGAGACTAAGAAAAACGAACCGAGTAGCGAAGATAGTGCGGCTGAGGAGGATGAAGAAACGGAAAAATAAATCGCGCGGTAGCCAATCACATCTAAGTGTATCAGTAATATTAATGCAGGAGGTACTCGATGGCGAATCCAAAGCAATCAGCCAAGAAGGTCGGTGAGGAAACCGAAGAAGTAGTTGAGGAAGCGGTCGAAGCTGTTCCTGAAGAAGTTGAGCAGGCCAGTGCCCAAATGGAAGCCCAACCACCCAAGCCGCTTGAAGAAGTGTTGGGGCAGGCAGAGAGGGCCTACGCTGCTTTCATGGAGGCGCAGCGACAGGTGGCCAATGCCTATCGGGCCAATGAGCAACAAATCGCACAGGCTTACAAACGTGCCGAGCAACAGGCGGAAAAAGCCTGCAATGAGATGGTTAAAGAGGCGATGAGGGCGCGCGATGAGTCTATAGCGACCGCGCTCAAAGCGCGTGATGATGCCGTCTCCCAAGCAGAAAGAGCGTTCAAAAGGGCAAAGGATCAGGCAGAGAAGGAACTGGAGGCAACGGTAGAGGAAGCTTCGAAAAAGAGAGAAGAAGCACTTGCGCAGGCCTGGCAACTCCGTGAGGAAACTGTGGATCAGGCCTGGAATATTTACGCCAAGCTATCACGATAAGTACAGCCGTAGGGCAATTCGAGTACTTCCTGTTTCGACTGATACAATTGTGCGCGATTGGTAGTTTAACAAAGTTTAATAATCAGATCAAAGACGGGATATCTTTGAGGGTGACCTCTATTCCCCGGTATTTGTCTTCGATACCTTCCTGCCGCTTCTTCAGTGCGGTAATGAGGCTGATAGTTTTGGTAAAATAGTTCCTTACTTTTTCCACGTCACTGAGTTCCGACAGAATAACTGTAACATCGAGCAGTCCTTTTTCCCTGGGATAATCGCCGCTTCTGATGACCGCTTCCGGGGTGAGGCTCTTGAGGTAGGTGCCGAGCTCTTTGATAAGGTCGACATTCATTTCCTTGGGCGGGGCGGATACTAGGTAAAGAGCTCTCTTGGAATCTATGGGATTGACTTTGAGCGAGAGGCCGCTGATAGCTTCGTCCATGGCCTGAATTCCCTTTTGCGCTTCCGAGGCCTTGTTCCGGAAATCGCGTGTCCGGGTCAGGATTTTCTTGGCCAGCGATATTTCAGATCGCCCGTAACCGATGGCGGTCCAGCCGGTCAGTGTCTGTATAATGTCGCCGGCATCAAGTATCTTCGCCCCGATGTACTGGTGTTTCTTCTCCTCGCCAGCGCAGAGTAAATTATAAAACGGGGCCGTAATCAGGGAGTTAATTTTGGATAAGTTGCTCCGGATCGAAGCGTCTTTCATCACATATCTCTGGTTATCAACCAGAAAGACGGCATCGGCTACGAGATAGGTTGATTTCAAACACGTGGCCGCATTGTATATGGTCCTTTCCTCGGTGGATTCCTCATGTTCGAAGGGCAGGATTATAAGATTGTAAACTGGCTTATCCACATAGCGTTCTTTGATAAGCTGGGTGATAACGGGAAGCGAGCCTGAGCCAGTGCCTCCGGCGGCCCCCGCGATCAGCAGGAATGCATCTGCTTCTGTGAAACGCTTGCTTGTCCTTATGGTCTCAATTATCTTATCGCCATCCTCTTTGGCGATCTCGGCACCGAGTTCGTTAATTTTGCCGACACCGTGCCCCCCGGTCTTCCGGCCGCCAATAAGGATACGATGCTGATAATCCGGTTTGATGCCGGTCAGGCCGCTGAGGTCGGCAACATCAGTATTAACGGCAAAGGCGTTGGCGATGATGTCAATACCACGTTGGACATGAGCCCGGCGATTCAGTCGGGCGAATTCATCAGCAATTCGACCGCCACACTGTCCAAAACCAACTATAATTAGTTTCATTTTTTAGCTTATTTTTTGACTTGTGTTATTTTAGGCATTATTTCCCTGTAATGTCAATGATGGACTATTGTTAAATATACCCTTAATGCAGAGTGAATGGGAAATCGGTGCGTACATGGGCTAGAAAAAAGTCCTTCCCTCAAAAGTAATACCCATTTATTTAGAGTCCCGATAATGGCTTACCCCTTTTTCTTAACATTGATAGCTAATTTTTTGGTCTTTTTTACAGCCCCTTGTCCGCGATGAAGGCGGTCAGGTCAGCCAGGCGGCAGCTGTAGCCCCACTCGTTGTCGTACCAGGCAAGAACTTTGACCATATTATCGCCGATGACCATAGTGCTCAGAGCATCAACGATGCTGCTGGCGGGATTGCCTTTGAAGTCCATGCTGACCAGCGGTTCCTCGCAGTATTCCATAATGCCGGCCAGAGGACCTCTGGCCGCGGATTGGAATGCTTGGTTAACCTGCTCTACGGTTACCTTCTGCTTCAAATCGGCGACGAAGTCTATGACCGAGACGGTGACCACCGGGATGCGGAAGGCCATACCGTGCAGTCTGCCCCTAAGCTCGGGAATGACAAGGGTGACGGCGCGGGCGGCACCGGTGGTGGTGGGAACGATGTTAACGGCGGCGGCGCGTGCCCGGCGCAGGTCACTGTGCACCATGTCCTGGATTCTCTGGTCATTGGTGTATGCGTGGATGGTGGTCATGAGCCCCTTATCCACGCCGAAGACATCGTGGAGCACCTTGACCACCGGGGCGATGCCGTTGGTGGTGCAGGAGGCATTGGAGACGATGGTGTGCTTCGCCGGGTCATACTTATCCTCGTTGACGCCGAGGACGATGGTGATATCCTCGTTCTTGGCCGGGGCGGAGATGATTACCTTTTTGGCGCCTCCCTTGAGGTGGGCGGCGGCTTTGGTGGCATCGGTGAAAAGGCCGGTAGACTCGATGACAATATCGACGCCGTGGTCGCGCCAGGGTATGCTGGCGGGGTCCCTTTCCGAGATGACCTTTACCTTATGGCCGTCAACGGCAATGGCACCCTCGACGGCGGCCACAGTGCCCGGATAGGGCCCGTAGGTGCTGTCCCATTTCAGCAGGTGGGCATTGGTAGCCGTATCGGCGAGGTCGTTAATGGCCACCACTTCTAGTTCACCCTTGTGGTACTGGTTGATGGTGCGAAAAGTCAGCCGGCCGATGCGGCCGAAACCATTGATCCCAATTCTAGTGGACATCTTATTCCCTCCCCTCATTCTAAATTTAACAAAGTGCTACCGCTCTGTCTTCAAATGGATGAATGCCCCCATTCCGGCAAATCGGGCTGACTGCCCCAGCTCATCCTCTATCCGGAGAAGGCGGTTGTATTTGGCGGTGCGTTCAGAGCGGCAGGGAGCCCCCGATTTAATCTGCCCGGCATTGAGGCCAACCGCTAGGTCGGCAATGGTCGTATCTTCAGTCTCTCCCGAACGGTGGCTGACGATGGCCGTCCATCCTGCTTTCTGCGCCATCCTGATGGCAGCGATTGTTTCCGTAAGCGTGCCAATCTGGTTGGGCTTGATGAGGATGGAGTTGGAAGCTCTAATTTCAATACCCCGGCGCAACCGGCTGACGTTGGTGGTGTAGAGGTCGTCGGCAACCAGCTGCACCGTTCCTCCCAGTTTCTCGGTCATCAACTTCCATCCGTCCCAGTTGTCCTCATCCATGCCGTCTTCGATGCTGATAATCGGGTAGGCTTTCACCCATTTGACATAAAAATCTATTATCTCCGCCGAGCTAAGTCTGGTACCTTCGCGTTTCAGCACATATTGGCCATCTTGGTAAAGTTCACTGGCGGCCGGGTCAAGGGCAATAAAGCAGTCTCTACCGGGCTGGTAGCCGGCTTTCTCGATTGCCGCCAGGACGGCTTCGATAGCGTCCTTATTTGAGGGCAGGGAGGGGGCGAAACCTCCCTCATCGCCGATGTTGGTGCTGAGCCCCTTATCCTTCAGGAATTTTTGCAGCGAATGGTAAACCTCGGTGCCCATCTGCAGGGCCTGGTTGAAGCTGTGAGCTCCCGCAGGCACCACCATGAATTCCTGGAAGTCCGTGGAATTAACAGCGTGTTTGCCGCCGTTCAGGATGTTCATCAATGGTACCGGCAGGGTATAGTCACTGGCTTTGCCAAGATAGCGGTAGAGTGGCATATCCAGGGAGCTGGCTGCAGCATGGGCCACCGCCAGCGATGTTCCCAGAATGGCATTGGCGCCGAGGCGGGATTTATTATCGGTGCCATCAAGCTCGATAAGTTTGCGGTCGATGGCTTCCTGGTCGACGGCGGCCATCCCCTTGATGCTGGGTGAGATATGCTCGTTGATATGGTTTACCGCCCGTAGGACGCCTTTACCGCCGTATCTTTTTTTATCCCCATCGCGTAGCTCCATCGCTTCATGGGTGCCGGTGCTGGCCCCGGAGGGCACCGCTGCTTGCCCCACTGTTCCATCGGAAAGCGTTACCGCTGCTTCCACTGTCGGGTTGCCCCTCGAATCGAGGATTTCCCGCCCTTTAACCTGCTCGATGATGGCATCCTTGCTCATACTGAATCCTTAAAGCTGGTTAGCTGTCATATTGAGCGCTTTATTTACCGCGTCGGCCGGATTCTGGGCGGGAACAATGGAGTTATCCGGCTGGCCGTTTCGTGACAGCGACCAGGTGTTCAGGCCGATGACCGGTATATCATTGCGCAAGGCGTGGCCGATTTCGGACAAGGTGCCGTAGCCACCGCCGATGGCTATCACCGCCCCGGCGCTTTTCACTATAATCACGTTCCTCACTTCCCCCATACTGGTAACAATTGGAATCTGCACGTACGGGTTGGCCGTCTGGCGGCTGCCTCCGGGGAGAATGCCCACGGTCAGTCCATCCTCGGCGCTGGCGCCTTTGCAGGCGGCTTCCATGATGCCGCCCAACCCCCCGCAAATGAGAATGGCGCCCTTTCTGGCCAGCTCACGCCCCACCTCTTCCGCCAACCTGGACTCCTCTGGCGTGCAGTCGCTGCCACCAATGACGGCGATAAACCGTTTCTGCTCTGTCATCTCCGGGGGATACAATTACATAATTATATCATTTAGCCTGTGCTATGGTAAAGAAAGATAGAGGGTATAGGTGTTCTCTAGTTATACCGGTTCATGGCGGCGGTCAGACCTTCGTCGATGAGGCAGAGTATGGCCTCGGCAACTCTAATTTTGACTCCGACGACAACCCTGTTCTCACTGGCTTTGAAATCGCCGAGCACATGGTTGATAACTTCAGCGTCCTTTTCCGCAGCATTGTCCATCAGGTCAGGTCGGCCGATGCCCACTCTGACGCGGATGAAGTCGGTGTTTCCCAGCTCTTCGATGATGGACTCGATGCCCTTATGTCCGGCGGAGCGTCCTCCCTGCCGGATGCGGATTTTACCCAGCGGCAGGTCAAGGTCATCTTGGATGATAATCAGGTCTTCAGGGCTGATTTTATATCTGCTCACTAGGCGACTTACTGAGTGGCCGCTCCGGTTCATCATGGTCTGTGGCCGGGCCAGGACCACCTTCACGCCATTGATTTCGCCTTCGCCGATGCGGGCATAGCCCTGTTTGCGGGCGAGGCGTATGCCATGCTTTCTGGCGAGGCAGTTGAGGCACATAAAGCCGATATTGTGCCGATTATGTGAGTAGATTACCCCGGGGTTACCCAGGCCAACAATTAGTTTCATCTCAGCCTTTCTGATTTAACAGCTGCCGGAACTCCGCTTCGTTCATAATTTTGGTGCCCAGACTCCGGGCCTTATCCAGTTTGGAGCCGGGTTCGGCGCCGACTACCAGATAGGTGGTTTTTCTGGTCACGCTGCTGCCTGTGGTGCCGCCTAGGGCCTTGATTCTATCCTCGGCTTCCTTGCGGGGAAATGCCTCAAGGGTGCCGGTAAGGACAAACTCCATGCCGGAGAGGGGCAGCACCTCTGCCTTCATTGGCTTTTCCTCCAGCTTGACTCCGGCCTCCTTCAATCTTCTGATGATATCCCGGTTCTCTTCCTGGCGGAAAAAGGCCATGATGCTGTCAGCAATCTTCGGCCCGATGGTATCAATAGACATAAGCTCTTCGCGGGAAGCTGCGGCCAGCTCAGCAAGGCTGTGGAATTCCCCGGCCAGAAGCTCGGCAGTCTCCTCGCCGATGTGGCGTATGCCGAGGGCTAGGATAACCCTGGCCAGCGGGCGGTTCTTGCTCTTCTCAATGGCGTCGAGCATATTGCTCACGCTCTTCTCCCCCATCTTCTCCAGGCCGAGAAGCTGCTCTCTCCTGTCTTTGAGATAGTACAGGTCGGCGATATCTTTGATTAAGCCTTTCTGGAACAGGGTGGCGGTCAGGTTTTCGCCAATGCCCCTGATGTCCATAGCGCCGCGTGAGGCAAAGTGCTCGATGCGCTGCTGTGCCTGGGCAGGGCAGGCGGCGTTCGAGCAATAGTACATCACTTCACCTTCAGGCTGGAGAACCTCGCTGCCGCAGACCGGACAGGCCGGACGCTTCTTCTCTTTGTCGTATACCTTCTCCAGAAGGTCGAACTCCTTTTCTTTTCCGGTGCGCTTGCTGACAATCGGCCCGACCACCTCCGGAATCACTTCGCCGGCGCGCTGGATGATGACCGTATCGCCGATGCGGATATCCTTGCGCCTGATGTCATCCTCGTTGTGGAGGGCGGCCTGGCGGATGGTCACCCCGCCCACCGACACCGGCTCCAAAATGGCATAGGGGTTGAGGGTACCCGTCCGCCCCACACTGATGCCGATATCAATGAGCCTAGTGGTGCCCTGTACCGCGGGGAATTTATACGCTATTGCCCACCGCGGCTCGCGCCCGACATCTCCCAGCCTCTGCTGCAGGTCAAGCTGGTTCACCTTGACCACGATGCCGTCGGCCTCATACTGGAGCTTCTCCCTTTTCTCCACCCAGGTCTGGTAATAGCTTTCCACCTGCCCGATATCAGGCAGGCGGCGGTTGTTCGGGTTTACCTTGAAGTCCAGCGACTTGAGGTATTCCAACGTTTCCCAGTGAGTCGCTGGCGTTGCTCCGCCTTCGGCATAGCCGAGCATATAGATGTATATGTCCAGCGGGCGCCGGGCGGTAATCTTGGGGTCAAGCTGGCGTACCGAGCCGGCGGCGGCGTTTCTGGGATTGGCAAATAACGGCAACCCCTCTTTCTCCCTTTCCTGATTAAGTCGGTGAAAGCCATCAACGGGCAAAAATACTTCGCCGCGCACCTCAAACCTCGGCGGGGTGTCTTTGGGCACGGCCAGAGGAATGCTCCGGATGGTCCTGAGGTTCTGCGTGATATCCTCGCCGCGGAAGCCATCGCCGCGGGTGGCGCCGGTTACGAAGCGCCCGTTTTCGTAGGTCAGGGCCACCGCCAGGCCATCTATCTTGTGCTCGCCGACTAAGTCAAAACTGGCCTGGCCGAGCAGTCGGGAGATGCGGGTGTGCCAGGCGAGCAGTTCCTCACCGGAGAAGGCGTTGCCGAGTGACAGCAGGGGGAGGGGGTGTTCCACCACCCCCAAGGCTTCTAGAGGTTCGGCACCGACGCGCTGGGTAGGCGAGTCCGGGGTTAAGAGCTGGGGGTATTGCCCCTCCAACTGCTGAAGTTCCCGCATCAGGGCGTCGTACTCAGCATCGCTGATTTCAGGGCTGTCGAGCACATAGTAGCGATAGTTGTGATGATTTATCTCGGCCCTTAGCTTTTCGATTCTCTTCTGTGCTTCGGCAAGGTCCGCCATAAGATTATAAAGGGAAAACTGGTTTACAATAAGAGTATAACACAGCCAGAAGTGTGTGGAAAACTGAACGAAGGCCTTTGCCTAGTGTAAGTGGGAGGTATCGTTAAGCAATGTCAATGTGGCTCCCTGCGAATGGGTCTCCACAATGCTGAGCGAGGCTAAATCGGTGCGGAGCTGCCGCCAGTGCCATATATCTATGGGCAACAGGTGGCAGATAAGAAGGCGTACCACTCCGGCGTGGGCCACCACCAGCGCTGTGTCCTCGGAGGCATGCTTTTCCAGTCGGCTGAGGAATTTCACCACCCGCTGGTCGAGGTCGCTGATGCTTTCGCCTTCGGGGAAACAAAAGGAGGGATCCCGGGTCGGCCAGGCGCTGACCAGCTCTGGATAGCGCTGACCGATTTCATTGAAGGACAGCCCTTCCACCTTGCCGAAATTTATCTCGAGCAGTTCCGGGCAGGTGATGACCTCCATCCGGCGGCGGGAGGCGATTATTCCGGCGGTGGCCGAGGCCCGGCGCAGCTCGCTGGAGTAGATAGCATCAATGTCCTCCCCGGCAAGGCGGTCAGCAAGCCGCTCCGCCTGCCATATCCCATTGGCATTAAGTTCGACGTCGGTCTGCCCCCAGAACCTTTCTGCGCTGTTGCCTTTGGTGTTACCGTGCCTTACCAGCAGCAGCCTAGGCAAGGGCGACCTCCTCAGCGAGCAGCAATATGTTCTTTTCCGTCCTCAGGTCAAATACCTCCGGGAACAATTTTATCCAGTTATGTACCACCGTATCAAATGGCACCCGATGGCCGAGAAGCGCTGCCATTGAGGTCATCGCGGCCCCGTTCAGGCCACAGGGGCGGATATAATCATAATATTTTAGGTCATTGTTCACATTGAGGGCAAATCCATGGGTGGTGGTGTGGTGACTAACATTGATGCCGATGGAACAGATTTTCTGCCCTCTCACCCAGACACCTCCCGGATATTCATCATGGCGCTGCGCCTGAATATCGAAGCCTCCGAGAAGGCGAACAATGACCTCCTCCAGCTTCCCGATATATTCGCGGACGCACAGGCCGTTTGCTCTGAGGTCCAAAATCGGATAGCCGACCAGTTGCCCCGGCCCATGATAGGTGATGCCCCCGCCGCGACCGGTGTGCACGACCGGGATATTTCCCGGCAGAGCAATGATATCCTTCTCGCCACGGAATCGGCCTGTGGTGTAAACATGCCGGTGCTGGAGCAATAGGACCGTGTCCGGAATTCTGCCTTCCGCCCGCAACTGCCTCAGCGCCTCCTGCTGGATAAGGGCATCTTCATACGGAACTACGCCGAGATATTTAATACTATATGCTTTTGGGTAACTTTGGCCAATTTTAGGCGTCGCTATCATTTCATTTTCCAGCGCAGGTTCGGTTTTCGGGCAGCGTTAGCCTCATCCAGCCTTCTGACCGGAGTGTTGTGCGGCGCATGATGCAGCAATTCTGGATTCTGTTCGGCTTCTCTGGCGATTTCAATCATGGCTTCGATGAAGGCATCGAGCGTCTCTTTGCTCTCAGTCTCCGTAGGCTCAATCATGATGGCTTCCTCAACCACCTGGGGAAAGTAAACGGTGGGCGGGTGAAAGCCGTAATCAAGGAGCCGCTTGGCGATATCCAGCGTGGCAACCCCCCTCGCTTTCTGTTTTTTGCCGGAGAATACCACCTCATGCATGCAGGTGCGGTCATAGGGCAGATGGTAGTACGGCTTCAGTTTTTCTTTGATGTAATTGGCGTTGAGAACGGCGTTCTCGCTGACCTCCTTCAGACCTTCGGCGCCTAGCGAATGGATATACGTGTAAGCCTTGACCATGACGCCGAAGTTACCGCAGGCCGCGCCCAGCCAGCCAACTGTTCTGGGCGGTGAGATAAACTGGTATCTCTTTTTGTCTTTGGCCACGAGGGGGGAAGGCAGGAAATCGGCCAGACCTGCCTTGACGCATACCGGCCCTGAACCGGGGCCGCCACCGCCGTGCGGGGTGCTGAAGGTCTTGTGCAGGTTAAGCTGGACGCAGTCAAAGCCTAGGTCGCCGAACTTCACCTTTCCCAGCAGGGAATTCAGGTTGGCGCCGTCGCCGATGAGCAGCCCGCCTCTCTCGTGGACTATGGCGCTTATCTCGGCAATCCGGGGGTCAAAGAGGCCGAGCGTGGTGGGCATGGTCAGGGTCAGGGCAGCGCTCTCTTCATTCATCAGGCTGACCAGACTTTTCAAATCGAGATTGCCATCGCCGTTCGACGGTATGGTCTTTACCTCGAAGCCGCACATGGCGGCCGTGGCCGGATTGGTGCCGTGTGCCGAGTCCGGCACCAGTATTTTACGCCGGCGGTCTTCGCCGCGCGAGCGGTGATAGGCTCTGACCATCAGCAGGCCGGCCAGCTCCCCCTGGGCTCCGGCCATCGGTGTCAGGCTGGTGGCATCCAGCCCAGTGATTTCGGCGAGCAATTCCTGAAGCTCGAACATGAGCTGCAGGGCTCCCGGCACGATATCAGCTGGCTGATAAGGGTGAATATCCTGAAACCCGGGAAACCGGGCGATGTCCTCATGCCATTTAGGGTTGTACTTCATGGTGCAGCTGCCAAGTGGATAGAATCCGGTATCCACGCCGTAATTTCTCCGGCTGAGGGAGGTGAAATGCCGCACCAGTTCGGCTTCGCTGACCTCGGGAAGCGTCAGTTCCTGGCGCAGCTTTTCCCGGGGAGGTAGCTCAGCCGCCGGAACATCGAGCTCGGGAAGCTGGCAGCCTACCTTTCCCGGCCGGCTAATATCCGGCAGCAAATAGTGTTTATTCTTTTTCATAGCGCTCTCAGGGCGGAGACAAGGCGGTCTATCTCCTGTCTTGAGTTCATCTCGGTGACGCAGAGCAGCATCCCGTTATCCACCAGGTGGCTCACATCGAGGCCGCCGATGATTTTCTCTTTTAAAAGTATCCGGTTTATCTTTTCTGGCGACTGAGGGCAGCGGATGACGAACTCCTTGAAAAAAGGCTGTTTGAAGGCCAGCGAATAGCCTTTCAGTTTACTTATAGCTTCGGCGGTATAGTGGGCCTTGTGGTAGCAGAGCTCGGCGGCCCGGCGCAGCCCGCTTTTCCCCATGGCCGCCAGATAAACGGTGGCGGCGAGCGCCACCAGCGCCTCATTGGTGCAGATATTGGAGGTCGCCCGCTCCCTCCGAATATGCTGCTCGCGGGTGGCCATGGTGAGGACAAAGCCGGTCTGGCCTTTAGCGTCAGTGGTGCGGCCAACAACCCGGCCTGGCATCTGGCGCAGGTGCTCCTGGCGGCAGGTGAAGATGCCCAGTCCCGGCCCGCCGAAGTTAAGCGGATTGCCCAGCGGCTGCCCCTCGGCGACGGCGATGTCCGCTCCGTAGCCGAAGATGACGACCAGCAGTGCCCCGGCACCGTGCGCAATCTCAGCACAGCGCTTCACCTCTTCAAAATAGCCAAAGAAATTGGGCTGCTGCACTACCAGGCAGGCACTTTCATTGGGCATTCCTTTGAAATCTGGCGGCAACTCATGTATGGTCAAGTCCTGCCCGCGGCCATAGGTGCCGATGACTTCACGGTATCTCGGGTTTACCGAGGATAGTACTGCTACATTTTTTCGGCCGGTAATACGGCCGGCCATCAGGGCTGCCTCGGCCGCCGCCGAGCTGCCATCGTACATGCCGGCGTTGCTGATTTCCATACCGGCAAGCTGGCAGACCAGTGACTGATATTCGTATATCGCTTGCAGGATTCCCTGGCTGGCCTCGGCCTGGTAGGGAGTGTAGGCGGTGTAGAACTCGCTGCGTCCGGTGATATGGCCGATAACGCCGGGAACAAAGTGGCGATAGTAGCCAGCGCCGAGAAAGCAGGCATAATTATCCAGGCTGGCGTTCTGGCGTGACCGCCGGT
>SMTZ1_10000301_pt1 | contig 50144 bp, 49 predicted proteins | sample DeeMarSWOR136_30_FD_25667 | JGI IMG/M metagenome (IMG submission 25667) | reverse complement strand
GTGAACGTGGTGGGTTTCAAGAAGATGCGCCAGTTCACCGAAGAGGTCATCGGCGAGGAGCCGTTGGACCTGCCTCCCATCACCTTCCCCACCGTGGCTTTGTGGTTCGGCGTGCCCCCGCAGGCTTTTACCAGTATTACCGCGTCGGGGCTTGACTTCGCCGGCGGGCTTCATGCTGTGGAACATGCGGCTATCGGTATCCTGCCGCTGTTCGCCCTCTGCGACCGTAATGATATCGGCGGTGTTTCCACCCCACTACACCCCGATACCGGTCGGGCGCAGGTATTCATTTATGACGCCTATCCCGGGGGCATCGGCATCTCCGAGAAGGGTTTCAGCATGATAACGGAACTCTGGGAGGCTACCCTGAAAGTAATTGCCGAATGCCCCTGCGAGGAAGGCTGCCCCTCCTGCGTGCAGAGCCCCAAGTGCGGCAACAACAACAAGCCCCTCGACAAAGCCGCCGCCAGGGTTATCCTGGAGGGATTGGTGAAGGGGTAAAGGGATTAGCCTCTCTCCTTCACCCTTCCCCCGCTTTCTCTTTCCCGCTATGGCCCGCCCTCGTGGCATTCGCCCTTTATTCCGTGAAATACCCATCTCTCTCCTAACGGGTGTGTTGAAGAGGGGGCACCAGCCCCTCTCAAATCTCTTCCCCCCCTCCTGCGGAATGCCTCGTCAGGAGAGGGGGACACAGGGGGTGAGATTAACAAATCCCCATCTTTGACCCTCCACACACTGTAAAAGTATAATTTTCAATATAGCGAACAATGAAAATAAAGCAACAGCAACCCACCATAGCTCTGGACAGCCTCGGCTGCAAGCTCAACCAGGCGGAAATGGGAATTCTGTTCCGTCAGCTATCGGATTGGGGGTGCCGGCTGGTGTCGCCGTCGCAAGCGGCGGACCTCTATATCCTCAATACCTGCACCGTCACGCATATCGCTGACAGGAAAACGCGGCAGAAGTTACGGGGATATCGCCGACTCAATCCGAATGCCAGGGTGGTGGCGGTCGGCTGTTATGCCGAGCGGGCGCCCGATGAGCTCAAAAAGCTTGAAGGAGTCGACCTTGTCATCGGCAACGATGAAAAAGTAAGAATACCCCGGATTTTGGAGAATTCGGGCTATTTGCAGCAAGGAATGGAAACGCCTTACTCTCACCTTCACGAAGAAAGCCGTCGCACCCGCGCTTTTTTGAAGGTGCAGGAAGGCTGCCGGAACTTCTGCGCTTACTGCATCGTGCCCCACGTACGCCACCGCCCGGCAAGCGTCCCCGTTAAATCAATCCTTGAAGAAATCAAGCAGAGGGTAGCCGAAGGTTTCAAGGAAATTGTTATCACCGGCACGGAGATAGGCCAGTATTACTCTGACGGCATAGACCTGTCGGGATTAATCGAGCGCATACTGGCGGAGGCCGGCGTTGCTAGGCTCAGGCTCTCCTCCCTCCAGCCGTCGGAGGTCACGTCCGGACTTATCAATCTCTGGCACGACCCCCGACTCTGTCCTCACTTCCATCTTTCTCTCCAGAGCGGCAGCGACAGCGTCCTCGACCGGATGAACCGTCGTTACTGTACCGGGGATTACCGGCAGACGGTTAATCTCATCCGCGAGGTGGTGCCCGATGCAGCTGTGACCACGGATGTCATTGTTGGATTTCCCGGCGAATCTGATGATGAGTTCCGGGAGACCCTTGATTTCTGTCGAGAGATGCAATTTGCCCGTATCCACGTATTCCCTTACTCATCACGACCGGGTACGGCCGCGGCTGGCATGCCTGGTACCGTATCGGCAACTATAAAAAAGGAACGCGGTCAGCGGATGCTTGCTCTGGCAAAGGCGAGTTCGCAGAGTTTCATCGAGCGTTTTATCGGGCGTACAACAGAGGTACTTTTCGAACAGGAGTCAGGCGGGCTCTGGTCCGGGCTAACCGGTAACTATATCAGGGTATATTTAAAGAATGGTAGTGACCTGACCAATCAAATCCTGCCGGTCGCGCTGTCAAAGCCGTATAAAGGCGGGATTTCGGAGGAGCTGGAAGTTTAGGAGATAACCGGGCGGTTCTCGAGGATTTTCCTCAGTGTCGGTGTCGGCATCAGGAAATCATCCTCGGTATAGTATGATTCGCCGACGATTCTCATTTTTTCCAGCAACGCGTGTAAATTGATTGCCCATCCCAGGCCTATCACTTCCGGGTTGAAGACTTCGCTGCTATCTGCATTCCAGTAACCTTCCTTGATACGGTCGATTGTCGGCAACCGGAAGTCATAGGGTATAAATCCCACCTTCCCGCGCCAGGTTCTTTCTTCCTCCGGTTTTTCCAGTTCCTGGCATACCGCTGCCAGAGCGACGGTTATTACGGCCATTTCCAAAAATCTAACCAGCCAAACCCTTTTCATACTGACTCCTTTGAGTTTATACTATTTCCATCCCCATCACCACCGAGGTTTCAATCTGACGCGGTGGTATGTCCCAATAGGTTGATAACAGTTTATCTTTATCCGGCAGCAGTGTAAAGCCGTTCTTATGATAGAAAGCCAGAGCCCAGTAGGCGGCTCCCCATGTTCCTACCAGTAGCTGCCGGGTGGTTGTTAGATTTATCAGGTGGGCTAACAGCTTCTTACCAATGCCCCTGTTCTGATACTCGGGTAATACGTAGGCATGGCGGATAAGGGTAACGTCTTTAATGGGTTCTATTCCCATCACTCCCACGAGCTTCCCATCGACCTCATAGCCGTAGAAAGTCACTCTTTTCAGCTCCTCGGCCAGCTCTTCCTCGGGCATATAGGGCTGATGGTAGCAATCGGGCTCGATTTCTCCCTCGTAGGCCTTGGCGGCTTCGTTGATGATATGGTACAATTTCTCTGTCTCTTCCGGCCGGCATTGACGAATCATCGGTTCCCATTACCCTTCTTCATAATTATACCTGATGTCCTCAGGCAAAAAAAGCATCGCGATGATTATTGTACGTAGCTTGTTTGTAAAAATGTCTAATCATGATATAATTATGGCGTGATGCTGGATACAAATCCTGAACGTGAAAAACATTAACTCCAGCGTTGCCGCGTCTTCCTTTTCCCTTGTTGATAATACATATATAGGGGATGGTGTTTATATCAGTAATTATCAAGAGATTGTTATTGGGAGGTCATTGTGAATAAATACCTTAAAGCGTTGCAGGTGAGGCTGAACCGGGATGAATTTAGCAAGTTAAAAGCCATCGATATTCCCGGGGTACATCGGGCTATTTATGAGTCTATTGACCTCTGTAATCCCACTGATATTTTCGTCTGCAGTGATACCCCCGATGAGGTTGCCCGTATCAGGAACATGGCGATTGTTACCGGTGAGGAAAGCGCCGCCCTGGCTATCCCGGGGCATACCTTCCATTTTGACGGTTCCAATGACCAGGGACGTGACCGCGCCGTAACCAGACTCCTTGTTCCTAAAGGCGATTCGCTGAGCGAAGCTCTCAACCAGATGGACCGGGATGAGGGAATTGCGGAGGTGCATGGCTTGTGCAGGGATGCCATGAAGGGACGTACCATGATAGTCCGCTTTCTTACCCTGGGTCCCGCTGATTCCGAATTCACCGTTCATTGTCTGGAGTGTACCGATTCCTGGTATGTATCCCACAGCGTCGACCTCCTGTATCGGAAGGGCTATGAAGCCTTCCGCCGCGCCGGACCGGGGACGGAATTCTTCAATACTCTGCACACGGCAGGCAGACTTGACGACAGAATGATGAGTCGGGACTATAAAAAGAAACGCATTTATATCGATTATTCGACCAATACGGTCTATAGCGTCAATAACCAATACGCCGGTAATTCCATCGGCTTTAAGAAGCTGGCCCTCCGACTGGCTATTCGCAAGGCTCACCAGGAGGGGTGGCTTGCCGAGCATTTCATGATTATGGGAGTCTACGGGCCGGACAAACGCAAAACCTATATCGCCGGGGCTTTCCCCAGCGCGTGTGGCAAGACCTCCACCGCGATGCTTCCAGGGGAGACCATGCTGGCTGATGACATCGGTTACGTCCGTAATATCGGCGGTATCTGCCGCGCCGTGAATATCGAGTGCGGTATCTTCGGCATTATTCAGGATATTAATCCCCACGATGACCCCCTTATCCACGAGATACTTACCAGTCCGGGCGAGATTATCTTTTCCAATGTCCTAATTAAAGACGCCAGGCCCTGGTGGCTGGGCATGGACGAGGAGTTGCCTGAAAGAGGCATGAATTACACCGGGGAATGGTTTAAGGGCAAGACCGATGAAAATGGAGAGGAGGTGGCCCCAGCTCACAAGAACGCCCGCTATACCGTTGCCCTTAAGGACCTGGCTAACTGCGACCCCGAGCTGGAGAATCCCGCCGGCGTGGAGCTCGGTGGAATCCTGTACGGAGGCCGAGACTACCGCGGATACGTGCCGGTGCAGCAGGGGTTCGACTGGGAGCATGGTATCGTCGCTTACGGCGCGGCTCTGGAGACGGAAACGACTTTTGCCACCGTCGAGGCGGAAGGCAAGCACGAGATAAACATCATGAGCATCCAGGACTTCATCTCGATTCCGTTGGGGCAGTACCTGCATAACTACTTGCAGTTCGGTAAAAACCTGGATAGGGTGCCGCTGGTGTTCGGCGTCAACTACTTCCTCAGGGATATGAAAAACGGCGACTTCCTGAACGACCACCAGGATAAGCATGTTTGGGTGAAGTGGATGGAATTGCGTATCAATAATGACGTCGATGCCATCGAGACGCCTACCGGTTTTATCCCAAAATACGATGATTTAAGGCCGCTCTTTAAAAAGGTACTGAAGAAAAATTACTCAAAAAAGGACTATATAAAGCAATTCACCATCCGCGTGCCGGAGAACCTCGCCAAGCTGGAGCGTGTGGAAGCCTTCTACCACGAGAACATCCCCGATTTGACTTCCGAGGTATGGCACGTGCTCAGGGAACAGCGTGAACGCCTGCTAGCGGCCCAGGAAAAGTACGGCGACTATATCTCACCGTATAATTTCATTAAGTAAAAAATATACTCAAATATAAAGCCCTCCGGTACGGATCAGGGGGCTTTTTACACCCATACAACAGATGATTATTTTCTGAAGTCTTCTGAGTTCATCGTAAACTCCAACTTATAGACCCCTTTTGTTGGAAATTTTGGCGCTGCTTTAGTTATGACTTTACGTATAGACTCAGCATCTTTTGCATCCCATTCACAATACAAATTGCCTTCATCGCGTATATACCAGCTTCTAACCCAGTAGGCGTCAACTGTGACATTCTTCTTTACAGCAATACCCGTTGGTGTACCAGCCTCTATGGTTAACTCCTTACCTACCGGATGAATAACTATAAACTTAGCCATATTTTTACTCTCCTAAATAAAATACAAATCATTTAACTATTATGTATTTCAGATGTGTTCTTTTGAGTTTATCAAGTTTTTTATTGATGCTGTTCTACCTCCTTTTCATATAAAAAGAGCGCCAGTCACCGCCATATAGTCTGACGATTCTGATGCCCTCATGTTATTTACCTCCACCAGACGATACCATTATATGGTTATCGAATACGGCAAGGTAACGATGTTTATTTCACCTACTGGTGATGTATCAAAAAATATAATCCTTTTTTAGGTTCTTGTCAATAGGCTTTCACGAATGGATGATTTTAAAGACTTACGAAGGAATAAACGATGATACCGTGATAGTGAGGAATTAAAAGGTAAGAATGAGCGACTGAAAAAGCATCGACATAAACACGTGTATGTAATAAGTACTCAATTAGGGCCATTCCCACGACACCCGGTTCCGAAGACCGGTGCTCTGTCCGCTGAGCTACAGGCGCTCGTTACGCTAAATTATACCCCATAATTTCAAGAATCACCATAAAGCCTGCCCCTGCATTGATTTACCCGTCCCCCTGTGCCTATACTATTCCGTATTATTCATCTGTTACGGAGGCCATTATGGACTACGCCAGCTTTCTTGACCTTGTCAGGCACCGCCGCACTATCCGCCGCTTCAAACCCGACCCCGTCCCTCATGAGTGTATCGACAAAATCATCGAGGCTGCCCGCTGGGCTCCCTCCGGCTATAATATGCAGCCCTGGGACTTCGTCGTCGTCAGGGACAAGAAGCTTAAGGACACCATCGTCGGCTGGGTGTCCGACTATCACAAGCTGATTATGAAGACGGAAGGTGCCCGCGAGCCCTGGCAGCGCGTACCACGTCGCCCCTCCCACGACCCCGAGATGGACTACCGCATTGCCCCCGTCTTCATCCTCGTCCTCGGCGACACCCGCACCAACAGGGGCCTCCCCACGGCCATGCGCTATGACGCCGAGCGCCTGCGTACTATCTTTGTCTCCAGCCTGGCCAATGCCTACCTCTACATGAGCCTGGCGGCCACCACCCTCGGCCTAGCCAGCGAATGGGTGTCGTCGGTCGCCACCGCTTATCCACATTGCCTGGTCAAAGGCCTCCTCAATATCCCGTCCGACTACGAGATTTACGATATGATGGCACTGGGATATCCCGCCTACAAACTCACCTCGAGGAAGCTGTTGAGGGATAAAGATCGGATGGTCCATTACAACCGCTCTGCTGACGATGATTTTAGGACGGATGATGAAGTCAACGACTTTATTAAAAGGGCCAGGATATGGACTACCGCAAATCACCGGCGGGGTGTGGATAAGAAAATGATGGGGTGAGTGGAGGGATTTGAACCCTCGATCTCCAGGGCCACAACCTGGCGCCTTAACCGCTGGGCTACACTCACCGCGTTAGACTCTATAATTATAGCCTAAAGGACGAACGCCTTCAATGGATTGCTGATAACATTCGTGTATTATAATGCGGCTGTCGGTATCATTACTTAACTAATAACAGCACCACTCCAACGATGAGCACCGCCAACGCCACGCCCAGCGCGATATAGAGATATAACAATCGTTTCCGCATTTTATTCGCCCTCTTTACGCTATTCCTTTCGCGGGACCTTCAGAGCACCATCCATGTTCTACACATCGAACCACCATTGTTTGTCTTTATCAGGTTTTCCATAACCCCAGACATCATCCATTTTAATGAAAAAACTGTTCATCATCGGAGTGTGCTTGACCATCCATCTAACCAGGTCATGTGTCCAGCCCTCAGGTTTATTCCATGGGCATACTTTTATACACTTTCCGCAGGCAACACCATGGGGATTACCCATTCGAAATTTGGTGCAAGTATCCGCTTCGAACTCCCAATTTTCATAGCCATTTCTCATGACTTTATTACCCATAGAAATGGAATTCGATGGACATTCCATAGCGCACTTTTTACAATTGTCACAGAAATCCTGCAAACCAAAATCCACTGGTTTATCTGGCACCAGAGGTAAATCGGTTGTTACTACTGATGCTTTATATCTTAATCCTAGGAATGGATTAAGTACTATATTGGCCCGGCTCAATTCCCCGATGCCAGATAATAATAAAGGAGGTACAACCACCTGGTAATCCTGGGCGAAGTGAAGACGGGCTGGGTATCCCAGCATCCTGATATACTTCGCTAGTACATGACCAACATATCCGCACATAGCGTAGGCACGACCGCTTTGTGCACCGGAAATCCAGTCATCACCGCTGGAGGCTTCCATGGTTTCTAGTCCCTGGTCAACTACGATACAGATAGCATATTTATGATTGCATTCGACTGGATTTCCCTGCATATCATGACTATACACGGCCCATTTTGGCAGTTCGCATATACCGACTACATCTGCACCAATAAAATAGGCCTTACTTTTAATATGGCGACTCACCACTGCCGGGTTATCCAGTATGACTATCTTTTCTGGGGCTGGTTTATCCGTCATGCCTGCCATCATAATTTTCATTCGCTCGGGCATGTTATTCATATCTGTGAATCTGTCAATATTGGTTGGCATAGATGGAGGCATGTTTCTTATCATTTCTGGCGGATTTGGCATCTCGTGCCCTGGTTGGGTCGTCGGTCCCGCGCCAGCCATCATTGCAGGAAATGGTGGCATACCCTGCATTGGCTTAAACAGGTTTAGCTCGGACATTAAAGCCATCATAGATACAGAAGCTGCTTTAGCCTCTGACATTTTCATCATATCACCAACCTGGCCGAGGTCTCCCCGGAAAGCACGAGCGAATCCGTGTTCTCTTTCGTCGAACCTCTCGATTTTATCCGTAACTATTGTGGTCGGTTTGTCAACCTGTTTCAACTTTTCCATCGGGTATTTGCCTAACTGACTCTTACCAGTAAGGATTTTCGCATAATTAGTACTGTCCATTCTTCCCTCCCGGTTATTTCTCCGCCAGCTCCACTACGGTGATGCCCTCTCTGCCTTCACCGGGTCCACCGGGACGGAAAGAACGCACCAGCGAGTTCCTGCTCAGCTCTCTCCGTACCAGCATACGTAGCGTCCCGGTTCCCTTGCCGTGGACTACTTTTACCTGCTTCATGCCGGATACGAAAGCATCGTGAAGGTACTTATCCAGTTTAGATATTGCCTCGTCGGCGGTAAGTCGGCGGAGGTGGACTTCATTGGCTGGTGGTGTGTCTGGTGGATAAGTTTGCTTACTCATGATAGTCATGAATTATATCACGTTGCCAGAAAAATAGACAAGAATCTGCTGGACCTGATAGTGTGTAGATTATTACCCTGTTAAGTATTGTTTGTGGAGAACTACTCCTGGAATTCCCGGAAGATGAGCACCGAGTTGTGTCCTCCGAAGCCGAATGAATTTGATATGGCGGTCTTGATATTAGCCTGGCGTGCCTTGTTCGGAGTGTAATCCAGGTCGCATTCGGGGTCGGGATGGGTCAGATTTATCGTTGGTGGCACTATTCCCTGTTTCATTGCCAGCACAGTTATCAATGCCTCGATGCTTCCGGCGGCGCCCAGCATGTGGCCCAGCATTGATTTAACACCTGAAATGGGAATTTTATAGGCTCTGCTCCCGAAGACGTTTTTAATTACCTTAGTCTCAGTGATGTCGTTGAGTCTGGTCGCGGTGCCGTGGGCATTGATGTAGCCGATTTCATCGGCGCTGATGTTGGCTTTCTTCAGGGCATTATGCACAGCTCTGGTGGCGCCTTCTCCGTTGGGGGAGGGTTTGGTAAGGTGGAAGGAATCGCTGGTATTGGCGTAACCGATTATCTCAGCGAGAATCGGTGCACCCCGGTTCAATGCAAAATCTATGTCTTCGAGTATCATTATCGCTGCGCCTTCCCCGAAGACAAAGCCATCCCTCTCAGCATCGAAAGGCCGGCAGGCCCCTTTGGGGTCGTCGTTTCTTGTAGATAAAGCCCGTATATTCCCGAAAGCGGCCAGGACCAGTGGTGTAATCGGTGCTTCGGTACCACCCGCAGCTATTATCCGGGTGTTGCCCTGGCGAATCATATCGTAGGCCTGGCCGATGGCGTCGCTGCCGCTGGAGCAGGCTGAAGACGGTGAGTAGTTGACTCCCTTGGTGCCCAGTATAAGCGAGGTCTGCACGGCAGGGGCATCCCCGGTCATGGTGGGTGCCAGGGTGGGGCTGACCCTCTTTGGGCCCGACTCGGCCAGTACCCGGTATTGTTCGTGGACTGATACCAGACCGCAGACGCTGTTGCCGACGATTACGCCCATTTCTTCGGAGTACCCATTCCTCATCGGTAATCGGGCCGATTCCATTGCCTGAAGACTGGCGGCAACCGCGAATTGGGAAAACTTGTCCATGTGGCGGGCTTGTTTGCGGTCGACATATGCCGTTGGGTCGAAACCCTTGACTTCAGCCGCGAATCTTGTATCGAAAGCAGACGCGTCGAAGCTCGTGATATAGTCCACGCCCGATTCCCCGGCAACCAGGGCTTTCCACATGCTGGGGATGTCAAGACCCAAAGGACATACCACTCCAAGTCCGGTAACTACTACCCTGCGTCCGTTTGATTCCATATATTGGCCATCACCTGCTGCTGGTTATAATGTCTTACATTTTGTAGTATATCAAGCGGTATTTACCGTCACAATACATTACTATAGTACTTTAACGGTGTTACCAAGTAGTCAGTACTTTGGTTCGGAATGTGTTGGGTATATCTGCTGTTGTATACGGAGGGAGGTCTTTCAGCCGTGGAATTCCCGGAATGTAAGCACCGAGTTGTGCCCCCCGAAGCCGAATGAATTGGACATGGCTGCCCTGATTTTTATCTTCCGGGAGGTGTTCGGTACGTAATCAAGGTCACACTCGGGGTCGGGATGGGCCAGGTTTATCGTCGGCGTTACAATCCCGTGTTTCATTGATAGCACCGTTATCAGTGCCTCGATACTGCCCGCTGCCCCGAGCAGATGACCTAACATTGACTTGCTGGCGGATATCGGAATCTTGTAGGCTCTGTCCCCGAATACACTCTTGATTACGGCCGTCTCGGTGCGGTCGTTGAGGATCGTAGCCGTGCCGTGAGCATTGATGTAATCCATTTCTTCGGGGCTTATCTCGGCTCTCTCCAGGGCCAGTCTCACCGCGCGGGCGGCGCTTTCCCCGCCGGGTGCCGGTTGGGTCAGGTGAAACGCATCGCTGGTCGCACTGTAGCTGGTGAGTTCCGCCAGAACAGGTGCGCCGCGTTCCATGGCGTACTCGGCATCCTCGAGGACCATGACAGCTGAGCCTTCACTCATGACGAACCCGTTTCTTTTAGCGTCGAAAGGACGGCAGGCCTCTTTGGGTTTATCGTTATTGGTCGATAAGGCTCTGATATTACTGAAGGCCGCTATCACGATAGGCATAATCGGGGCTTCGGTACCACCGGCAATCATTATCCTGGCGTTCCCCAGTTTTATCGTCTCGTAAGCCTGGCCGATGGCATCGCAACCGCTGGAGCAGGCTGATGAAGGAGCGTAATTACGCCCCTTGGCGCCCAATATTAATGATACCTGCACCGAGGCTGAATCTCCGGTCATCGTGGGTGCCAGGATTGGACTTATTCTCGAGGGACCGTATGCCGCCAGAACTTTAAATTGTTCGGAAACAGAAAGCAGTCCGCAGACGCTGTTGCCGATGACCACACCGCATTCGCGGGAGTTCTCGTCAGATACGGTTAATCGGGCATCCTTGACTGCCTGGAGGCTAGCGGCGACGGCAAACTGGGTAAACCGGTCCATGCGTTGCGACTGTTTCCGGTTCACATATGAGCTTATATCAAAGCCCTTTACCTCGCCCCCGATTTTAGTATCGAACTCGGATGTATCAAAAAGCGTAATCTGGTCTATGCCTGATTGCCCCGATACAAGCGCCTTCCAGGAGCTGGGAACATCTATACCAACGGGACTGACAGCTCCCAGTCCCGTGATAACGACACGTCTTTGATATGGAGAAGATTGTTTCGTGAATATTCTTCTGATTCTCGATTCTAGAAAAAAGTGCTACATCAGATAATATACCACATGGAACGTAGCTTGACAATCACCATACGCTAAATTTCGTTTTAATAGGGATGAAACGAAACTTATATATATCTTGAAAATCCCTTGACAAAAGAACAAACGTTCTATATAATTATTGCCAACCATGGAGAATTGTGACAAACCGTAAATTATCGGCTTTCCTTGTTACGTTCAGGTGGATAATGATACAATTTCTATTGGAGACTTTCTGCAATGCCGTCGGATGCGATAGTCGTTAAAGGTGCCCGCGAGCACAATCTGAAGAATATTGATGTATCTATTCCCCGTGATAAGCTTGTCGTTATCACCGGTGTTTCCGGTTCCGGCAAGAGTTCGCTGGCTTTCGACACCATTTATGCCGAGGGACAGCGACGCTATGTGGAATCGCTGTCCGCCTATGCCCGCCAGTTCTTGGGCAGGATGGAAAAGCCCGAGGTGGACTATATCGAGGGCTTGAGCCCGGCTGTTTCCATCGACCAGAAAGGGCCCAGCCGTAATCCGCGCTCGACGGTCGGCACCGTAACCGAGATTTACGACTATCTGAGGTTACTTTTTGCCCGGGTAGGACATCCCCATTGCCCCCAGTGCGGACGGGAAATCACCATGCAGACCGTACAGCAGATTGTTGACGCCGTCCAGAACCTGCCCGAAGGCAGCCGTATCATGATTCTGGCCCCGCTGATAAGCGATAGGAAAGGTGAATATCAGTCGGTATTTGATGACCTGCGTAAAACGGGTTATGCCCGTGTCCGCGTTGACGGTGAAATCCATGACCTTTCCGACGATATCCAGCTGGAGAAGTACAAGAAACACTCCATCGAGGTGGTGGTCGATCGTCTGGTGGTAGGACAGAGCGGCACGCAGACACGCATCGCCGATTCCGTGGAGACGGCACTCAAGCTGGGGGCCGGGGTGGTGCAGGTGTCCATCGTCGATGGCGAGGAACTGCTTTTTTCGGAGCACTTCGCCTGCGTGCATTGCGGCATCAGCCTGGGAGAAATTGCCCCGCGCACCTTCAGCTTCAATAATCCGCACGGCGCCTGCCCCGAGTGTACCGGACTCGGCTTCAAGCAGGAAATTGACCCCGACCTTATCATACCCAATAAGAAGCTGTCCATCGCCGAGGGAGCAATCCATCCCTACCGGAGTCATAGCTGGTATTACTACCATCTGGAAAATGTAGCACGACGCCACGGCTTTTCGCTGCATACACCGGTGGAAGAACTCACTCCGGACCAGATTGATGTCGTCCTCTACGGCGAGGATAAAGAACCGCAGCGCTACCGCAATCGCTTCGGCCGGGTACGCGAGATATACAACGGAATGGAAGGCGTTATTCCCCGCCTGAGGAGGCTGTATCGCGATACCGAATCGGAGTACTCGCGACACGGCATCGAGCGGTACATGGTAAACCGGCCCTGTACCGTCTGCGAGGGGAAGCGTCTGAAACCTGAATCGTTAGCCGTTACCGTCGGTGATGATGATATCATAGCGGTCAGCTCGATGTCCGTGGTGGCCGCTCTGGAGTGGGTGGATGCTCTGGAGGAGGGTGTACTCAGCGAGCGTGAGATGCTCATCGCCCACCAGATTCTCAAGGAAATCAGGTCCCGCCTCGGCTTTCTCAAGGATGTCGGCCTCGACTATCTCTCCACCGACCGCGCTTCGGCTACCCTCAGCGGCGGGGAGTCGCAGCGCATCCGTCTGGCGACGCAAATCGGCAGCGGGCTGATGGGTGTCCTCTATGTCTGCGATGAGCCTACCGTGGGACTGCACCCCGCTGATGACTACCGTCTTATTCAAACGCTGCAGCGCCTGCGCGACCTTGGCAATACCATCCTCGTCGTTGAGCATGACGAAGCGATGATGCGCGCCGCCGACCATATTATCGATATGGGCCCCGGGGCCGGCGAACACGGCGGTGAGATTGTCATTGCCGGTACGTTGAGCGAGATACTGGAATGTGAGAAATCACTAACCGGGCAATACCTCAGCGGTGCCAAAAAGATCAACCTCCCGGAGGAACGCCGTCCCGGTAACGGGGAGGAGATAGTGATTCGCGGCGCCCGTCAGAACAATCTCAAAAATATCGACGTGCGTATACCCCTGGGCATGTTTGTCTGTATCACCGGTGTCTCCGGCAGCGGTAAGAGCTCTCTCATCGACGAGATTCTGTATCGCCGACTCGCCCAGCTTTTCTATCGCGCCCGGGAGCGCGGCGGTGAATGCGACGAGATTACCGGCACCGAGCATATCGACAAGGTCATCAATATCGACCAGTCGCCGATAGGGCGTACACCCCGCAGCAACCCCGCCACCTATACGGGGTTGTTCACGCCTGTGCGGGAGCTCTTCGCCACCGTTCCCGAGGCCCGACTCCGCGGCTACGGGCCGGGGCGTTTCTCTTTCAATGTCAAGGGCGGACGCTGCGAGGCCTGCCGCGGCGATGGCTTTATCCAGATCGAGATGCAGTTCCTCCCCGATGTCACCGTACCCTGCGAGGTCTGCCACGGAAAGCGCTATAACCGCGAGGCTCTGGAAATCAGGTTCAAGGGCAAGAATATCGCCGAGGTGCTGGATATGACGGTTGCCCAGGCTTTAGAGTTCTTCGGCAATTTCCCCCGACTCAAGAGCAAGCTGGAGACCCTGAACGATGTGGGCCTCGGCTATATCCACCTCGGTCAGCCCGCCCCCACGCTTTCGGGCGGCGAGGCTCAAAGAGTAAAGCTGGCCACCGAGCTTTCCAAGCGCTCTACGGGCCGGACGCTCTATATCCTCGACGAGCCCACCACCGGACTCTCTTTCGAGGACGTGGCGGCTCTTTTAAAAGTGCTCCAGAAACTCGTTGATGCCGGCAATACGGTCGTAGTAATCGAGCACCACCTTGACGTCATGAAGAACGCCGATTATATCATCGATCTGGGCCCCGGCGCCGGTGATAACGGCGGCTACGTTATCGCCACAGGCACCCCCGAGGAAATCACCGCCAATAACGACTCCATGACCGGGGCGTATTTGAAGAGGGTGTTATCTGGCAGGAAGGTGGGGGTGTGAATATAAATTCTTTGTCATCCTACCCTCCATCCACTTGATTATCTATGTAAACCCACTCCGCCCTCATATCATCCCCCCCAGCCGGGAGTGCGCCAGCGAGAGGGGGCTTAGCCCCCTCTCAAACTACCTCCCCCTCTCCAAACAAGATTTGCATAGGTTTTTCACTCATGCCCCGTTTGGAGAGGGGGACACAGGGGGTGAGGTAAAATCAAATCCCACTGTTGAACGCAATATTTTTCTCACCCGTTCTGCTATAATTATCCACAATGAGAAAATTACTTGAAGCTTTCAGCGCGGTCTTCATCATAACAGTCTGTGTTATTTTGAGACCTTTGTTCCGACACTGGTATGCAGGGTGGGGTGCCATTGAGGAAGAACTAATAATGAAACTCCCCGGGGATGAAATAGTTCCTCGACCACGGGGTGGCTACACCCAGGCTATAAGTGTACGCGCACCGGCTGATGAAGTATGGCCCTGGATTGCGCAGGTCGGACAGGGCAAAGGAGGCTTCTACAGCTACGAGCTGCTGGAAAACCTCGTCGGATGTAATATCCACAACGCTAACCGGATTATTCCCGAGTACCAGGATGTGAAAGTCGGCGACGCAATAGTGATGCATCCAAAAGCCCCGGTCATACCGGTTTTAACTGTCGAGCCGGATAAAGCGCTGGTCGGTGGCGGCGCCCAGGACGAAGAAAACGCCAACGTCTGGATATTCTACCTCATGCAGAAGGACGGCAGCACGCGGCTTGTTTCACGCTGGACATACCAGTATAAACCTGTTTTCCTAAACAGAATAATATACTGGTTTCTCGAACCAATCGCCGCGGTGATGCAGCGCAAGATGCTCATCACCATGAAAAAGCTCGCCGAGACGAACTCAGCGTAAGGTATAATCAACTCCCCACCTGGGATTTACCTCCCCCCGTTATGCTAAAATAGACCCGTAATGATACCCGTCAGGCTGAAACTCCGCAACTTCATGTGCTACCGCGATGACGTGCCGCCACTTGAGTTCGAAGGTATCCATCTCGCCTGCCTCTCCGGTGATAACGGCAACGGTAAGTCAGCCATCATCGACGCCATCACCTGGGCGCTCTGGGGCAAGGCCCGGGCCAGCAGCGACGATGACCTCATCCACACCTCCCGTAACGAGATGGAGGTCGAGTTCGACTTTACCGTCGCCGGCCAGCTCTATCGCATCGTCAGGAAACGCACCCGACCTAAAAAGCGCGGCAGTCCCGGACAGCCCTCGCTGGAACTGCAAATCAGCCGCGGCAACGGCTTCCTCCCCATTACCGGCAACACCATCTCCCAGACCCAGCAGAAGCTCATCGACATCCTCCACATGGACTACGAGACCTTTATCAACAGCGCCTATTTGCGCCAGGGTCACGCAGATGAATTTACCCGCCAGGCACCCGCCAGACGTAAGGACATCCTCGGCAATATCCTCGGGCTGGCGGTGTACGACGAGCTGGAAGAGCGCGCACGGGAGATGTCGCGCGGGCAGGAAGCCGAAAGGCTTCAACTCGAGAGCGCGATTCATTCTATCGACGAAGAGCTTGCCCGACGGCCCGACTACGAAGCCGAGCTGGAGCAGGCGCAGGCCGAACTTGCCGCTGCTGAAGAAAAGGCATCCGAACAGGAGGTTCGACTGAACGCATTGCGTCAGCAAATGCAGCAGCTTCAGAGCAAGCAGGCACAGGTTGAGGAACTTGAAAATCGACTCGCCGGGAGGGCTCGCGACCTGGAAAGATGGCGGGACCAGGCGCAGCGGCTTCAGGCCCGTATCGAGGAATTCGAAGCTGTCATTGGTCGCGGTGGCGATATCGAGGAAGGCTATAGAAAATTCGTTGAGGCCAAAGACACCAGCGGTGGCTTTGATAAGGACTTTCACCAGTCCGTTAACCTGGAGCGCCAGAAAACGCAGCTGGAAGCCCGCATCAGGGAAGCGGGGCAGTCCCTCAATACCGAGCATACCGTCGTTCAAAAGGAAATCAGCACCCTGGGAAACAGGCTCCAGCAGCTCCCCGAGCTCAAAAAACAGCTGCAGGAGGTACAGACGCTGGTACGCCGACTGTCGGAGCCGGAAACGGCCCTGCGGGAGAGAGAGCGGGCTATCGAGGGACTGCAGACGCAGATGAATTACCTGGAGTCGGAAAATGCCCGCCTGGAAAAAGAAATCGCCGAGCTTGCGGAGAAACTCGACCTTATTTCGTCGCAGACTGAGGGCAAGTGCCCCCTCTGCGAGACCGAACTGACTCGTGAGGGATTAAAGCTTATCGAGGCTAAATATACCGATGAAAAGAGCACCAAAACAGATTTCCTGCTGTCGAACCAGGTGAAGCTGTCCCAGCAGAAATCCGAGCTCGAATCGAAACAGCGGGAGAAACGACAGGCGGAGGTCGAGCTCGGCGAGGAAAAAACCAGAGCCCAGGGGCAGGTCACCCTCCTGACTAAAGATATCGCCGAGATTGAAAAAGAACAGGAGAAGCTTGCCGGACTTAAAGAATCCCTTGAAGACATCGAGCAGCGCCTGGCCAGGAGGGATTTCGCCGTTAAAGAACAGGAAGCTCTGGATGGTATCGAGGCGGAGTTAAAAACCCTCGGTTATGACCCTGAAAAACATGAGCAGGCACGGCAGCTTTTAAGTCAAATGCAGCCCTGGGAAGCCGAAAAACGCCAGCTCGATGAAGCCCGAAAATTAATCGTTCAAGAGAAAGAAGCCGCCGCCAGGGCCCGGGATGCGGCCGCGGAGTTAAGCCGGAGTATTCAGACTGAAAACCAGATCAGAGAGACACTAACTAAAGAACTCACAGGTCTGCCGCAGCTTACGGATAAATTAGCCAGTGCCGAAGCTGAGTACCGTGTTCTTGCTGCGCGGCGGAGCGAAGCACAGCAAAAGGTGGGCAGCGTTAATGCCCGGCTCCAGCACTGCGATAAACTCGCGGAGAAAAAACGGGAAAGCGAAGCCCTTCTTTCCGGCGTTCTCAGAGAAGGCGAAATTTACGCCGAACTCGCCCGGGCTTTCGGCAAGACCGGTATCCAGGCTCTCCTCATCGAGACGGCCCTGCCGGATATTGAGTCCGAGGCTAACCGCCTCCTGGGCAGGATGACCGATAACCGCATGCACCTCAGGTTCGAGACCCAGCGCGAGACCAAGAAGGGCGACGTCCGGGAAACGCTGGATATTGATATCTCCGATGAACTGGGAACGCGTAACTACGAGATGTTCAGCGGCGGCGAAGCTTTCCGCATCAACTTCGCCATACGCATCGCGCTCTCGCGGCTGCTGGCACGGCGGGCCGGCGCGCCCCTGCCCACTCTGATTATCGACGAGGGTTTCGGCACCCAGGACAGTACCGGCATGGAGAAGCTCATCGAAGCCATCAACTCCATCCAGGAAGACTTCGAGAAGATTCTGGTCATCACCCACATGGAAGACCTCAAAGACGCTTTCCCCGTACGCATAGATGTCACCAAGACGGCGGAAGGCTCGACGATTTCGGTGAGTTAAATACTTACAGCCCTAACTCTGATGCAATCCCCTGCATCGCCTCCACTCCGATGGCAATGAACTCGTCAAGCTCCAGCCCGATATCGGCACACTTCGCAATCTGCTCGCGGCTGGCGCCGGCGGCGAAGCTCTTCTCCTTGAACCTCTTCCGCACCGATTTCGGTTCCAGGCCGGCAATCTTCTTATCGGGTCGCACCAGCACTGCCGCGGTTATCAGTCCGGTCAGCGGGTCGGCGCAGAAGAGCGCTTTCTCCATGGTCGTTTTAGGGGAGAGACCGTGGGTCTCGTTATGACAGAGGATGGCGCTGGATATCGCTTCGCTGGCGCCCAGGTCGCGGGCAAGGTCGGCACCGAGCTTGCTGTGGGTATTCATGTCCCCTCCGGTTAGCTCGACGTCGATATCATGCAGCAGTCCGGCCAGCCCCCACTCCGCCTCGTTCTCCCCGAAGCGTTTGGCCAGGGCAATCATGATGGCTTCGGTGGCCAGCATGTGCTTGATGAGGTTCTCGTTCTCGACGTTTTCCCTGATTGACTCGAGTGCTTCCTGTCGGTTTATCATCCCTGCCTCAGGCAAAATATATAATATACCGCCTGGATATTCAAGTCTATCTCGTCGGTCTATTTCTGGCTCTCATCTTTAACGTACAATTTACCGGGCACGGTGGTGAAGTGGAATATGGGCTGGTCGACCCGCTTGAGTATCAGCGGGCAGTGCTTCATTCCCGCCGGCACGAACACCATGGCGCTCCGGGTGATCACCTGCTTCTCGTCTTCCAGCCAGATTTCTATCTCCCCGTGAAGGTTGTAAGGGTCTTTCGGGTCGTTCCCGAAAAATCCGATTATCTCGTCAGAATCGTGGGTATGGGGTACATCTTCTAGGGTGGCAGCGGCTTTAAGATACCAGGCCGTGTTCATGTGGAAAGCCCCCTCCACCACGTTCTTGTCCATCCAGAGAATCCGGAAGGCGTACTTTGCGTACGCTTCCGCGATAGCCTGTTTCTCCGGCGGTATCTTAAGCTCCGTTACCACGTATTTACCGTAGTCCGCTTCCAGCTTTCTCGCCTCGTCCATTTTCTGCTGGATATACTTCCCGCCGGTCACGGTGGAATAGTGGAAAATGGGTCTATCAACTTTTCTTAATATCAGGGGACAGTGGTTCATGCCCGCCGGTATGAAAACCATCGCCGTTCTGGTTATGAGAAATTTCTGGTCTTCCAGCCAGAATTCTATCTCGCCGTGCAGGTTATATGGGTCTTTCGGGTCGTTGCCGAAGAAGCCGATGATTTCGTCGACGTCGTGCTGGTGCGATTCCGCCCCGTGCGCCCAGGGCTTCAGGTACCAGGAGCAGTTCATCTGGAATGCCCCTTCCACCACGTTCTCGTCCATCCAGAGTATGCGGTTGGCGAATTTCTTATACGCCTCGACGAACTCCGGACGAAAGTCGGGGGTCTTAAGCTCGGTTACCACGTATTTCCCGTACTTGGAATCGGTCATTTTATATAAACTCCTGATAAATCAATTTTTATAAGTGCGATATTATTTTATCCCCCTGATGATATTGTCCTTCACGTATTTTCCGGTCAGGGATATTGCCAGAAACAGAAAGGGTCGCTCCACTCTCGTTACCCTCAGGGGACAATGCCTCAGTCCGGCGGGGGCGTAAATAAGACAGCTCCTGGTGAGGAGATATTTCTCGTCTTCCAGCCAGAATTCCACCTCTCCGCCCAGGTCATGGGGATTTTGCGGGTCGCTCCCCAGAAAGCCAACTATCTCGTCGAAATCGTGCGTGTGGGAAGGGGAACCTTCTTCCTCCGTGGCTTTCCAGTACCAGGAACAGATTACGCTGAAAGCCCCTTTTATTATCTCGTCTTCCAGCCACAGTATGCGGGTCGCTCTATCGTTATAATGGTGCTCCTCATCCAGTTCCCGTGCTCCTGTAGGCAGTACTAAATCACTCAGGATATATTTCTCGTATTTTCGTCCGGACATATTTTTACCTCCTCGACTATTGGAATAGCGTATGCCTATTGTAACATCTTTTCACATTTAATAGTTAATCTCTTCAGTCACTCTTGACTTGCCGTACGTTTGATGTTATCATTCCACTGACGATATTTATCTGAGAAACGTTGAAAAGGGGGTGTTGATGTTAATTCAAGTTGTTGCCCAGCTCCATAGCGTCTTCACGCCCGCACGGGTTTCCGGCTAGAATCCTCTTCCCATCATCGAAATCCGGCCGTTCCGTCGGGAACGGCTTTTGTATTTTATTAGGGCCGCGGGTGTGATACGCCGCGGTTTTTTCTTATTCCCCGTAAGTTTATTGGAGGCAATGTGAATATCCCTGATTTTATAACCAGATATTACCAGAAGGGTGAATATCCCTTTATGTCCCTCAACGACCTGCCCCTTGGTGAAGCTAATCGGGTGAAGGCGGCCTATTGCTGGAAAAATAATATCGGGCGATTCTATGCCCAGGAAGACTACCTCATACACCGTAAAGAAATAGAGGACTGGATTTACCATGAATTGATGAGACTCGGTGGCCGTCCCGTAGATACGGTGCCGGTCTACATGACACTGGGGGAATCGCCACAAGGTGAACATGATATCCGGGAAGAACTACAGCAGAATGCCGAGGAGATAAGGATTCCCCTGGCGGAAATCGATCTGTCGGCGGTCAGTTTTACCTATCCGGATAGCATGTACCGGCATATCGTCGATGACCGGGGCAATATTATATCGCCAGGACGTACCAACACCCCCGTGGTATATACTTATAATGATTTGCCGGCGGTGGTGGGAAAATACAAGGTCTATGATAACTACCGGTTCAATATCGAAGCGCAGGTCTGGGACCGCGCCGCGCTGCACCGGTACTGGCTGAAGATTAAAGGAGAAAAACAATGAATATAGATAAAACAAGAATGGCCGAATTATTGCGTAATGATAGGTATCCGCGTTCGGCCAAGTACGACCCCGAGTGGGTACTGCAGGGATGGATGGGCCCCAACGTGCTCTGGCTGACGGAGTGGCTTTGTGAGAGGATGGAGTTCAGGCCCGGTATGCGTGTGCTGGATATGGGCTGCGGCAAAGCGCTGAGCTCGATATTTCTGGCGAAGGAATTCGGCGTGGAGGTCTGGGCTAACGACCTCTGGATACCCGCCACCGAAAACTGGCAGCGCGTCAGGGAGGTGGGACTCGAAGACCGGGTGTTCCCCATTCATGCTGAAGCCCACGAGCTGCCCTACGCCGATGAATTCTTCGATGCCATTATCAGCCTGGACTCGTACCAGTACTACGGCACCGACGACCTCTATCTGGGTTATTTCTGCAAATTCGTCAGGCCCGGTGGGCAGCTAGGTATCGTTGTTCCGGGGCTGATGCGGGACTTCGATGGCCCTTTACCCGAGCACCTGACCCGTATTGTCGCCGACGGTAAGCCATTCTGGGAGCCGGAATGCTGGTGTTTCCATACCGCCGATTGGTGGCGGCAGCACTGGGGGAAGGCGGGCCTGGTGGATGTGGAGGTGGCTGATGTCCTGCCGGATGGTTGGAAGGATTGGGTACAATATGAAAAAGCTTGTGGTGAGGCCGGTACGCTTCTCTTCCCTTCCGAGGAAGAAACCCTTGTCGAAGATGCCGGTCGTTACCTGGCCCTGGTGCGCGTGGTGGCGAGGAGGCAGAAAGATGGGTAAATCACCTCAGGGGATTCTACATCAACTGGGCTGGAACTCCTTCTTCGAAGATGAATTCCGTCGCCTGCAATCGGAAGAATGGCAGCCATGCCGGGTTATTTCCCAGCAGAGGGATTCCTGCACGGTACAGGGTGAAAGTGGCGAGTTGAACGTCACTTTAGCCGGCCGGCTCCGCTATCAGGCTGATAACGCCGATGCCTATCCGGTCGTAGGCGACTGGGTGGCGGTGACGGTCTCGCCCCGCGAGAAGAAGGGCATTATTCAGGCTATACTACCCCGGAAAAGCAGTTTCATGCGTAAAGCGGTCGGAGGTCCTACGCGGGAACAGGTCGTCGCCGCCAATGTGGATACGGTATTCCTCGTCAGCGGACTTGACGGCGGGCGGAACTTCAATCTGCGCAGCATCGAGCGTTACCTTACGGTAGCTTGGAACAGCGGGGCGCAGCCCGTGATTGTCCTCAACAAGGCGGATGTCTGCGAGGATGTCCCGTCACGTGTCAACGAGGCTGAGTTCGTCGCTTCGGGCGTTCCCGTTCATGCCGTCAGCGCCCTTACCGGGCTGGGGCTGGAGTTATTAAGTGATTACATTGTTTCGGGTAGTACCGTGGCCCTGCTGGGGCGGTCCGGTGTCGGTAAGTCGGCCATCATTAACGCCCTGCTCGGCGAGGAACGCCAGGCGGTCCGGGAGGTTCGCGAAAGTGACCGGCGCGGTCGACATACCACCACCCGTCGCGAGCTTATCCTTCTCCCCTCCGGTGGCGTGGTTATCGATACGCCCGGCATGCGCGAGATTCAGCTCTGGGGCGAGGAGAGCGCCCTCGGTGACGCCTTTGATGATATCGAAAGACTTGCCGGTGATTGCCGTTTTGCCGATTGTCGGCACGATACCGAACCCGGTTGCGCCGTCCGGGAGGCAATCCAGCGCGGCGATATTGACGATGCCCGCTTTCGGAGCTACCTCAGACTCAAGCGCGAGTTGATGTTCCTCGAAGCGCGCCGCAACGACCGTGTCCGCATCGAGGAAAAGGAAAGGTGGAAGAAAATATCGCAGTGGGCAAAGCGGCTCAAGAAAGATAGATAGCAATTCTTGACCCCCTCCCCCTTCTCCACGTACAATTAAACTGTTATGTTTGAAGTCCTCAGTGAAAAACTCGGCAATGTCTTCCGCCTGCTGGGGAACCGCGGCAAACTCACCGAAAAGGATATCGACGAAGCCCTGCGGCAAGTACGCCTGGCTCTGCTGGAGGCGGATGTTAACTTCAAGGTGGTCAAGGATTTCACTACCCGTGTCAAGGAACGCTCCCTTGGCAAAGAAGTAATGCAAAGCCTGACCCCCGCCCAGCAGATTATTAAGATCGTCAACGAAGAGCTTATCGCCACCCTCGGCGAGGAAGAGCCGAGTAAGCTTTCGGTCTCGCCCCAGCCACCCGCGGTGATTATAATGGTCGGGCTTCAGGGCAGTGGCAAGACCACCACCGCCGCCAAGCTGGCGTATCACCTGAAACACTCCGGGCAAACTCCTCTATTGGTCGCGGCTGATAACCGCCGTCCTGCCGCCATCGAGCAGCTGGTTACCCTGGGCAAGCAGCTTGAGGTTGAGGTTTACCGTGAAGACCCCAAGGTATCGAGCAAGGATATCGCCAGCCACGCCATGTCCCGGGCAAAAAAGATGGGGGCGACCCATGTTATCATCGATACCGCCGGCCGACTCCACATCGATGAGGAAATGATGGCAGAGCTCGTTCGGGTGAAGAAAGCCGTCAATCCCCACGAGGTTATCCTTGTAGTTGATGCCATGACCGGTCAGGATGCCGTCAGGGTGGCGGAGGAGTTCCACGCCAGGGTCGATGTCACCGGGTTGATACTTACCAAGATGGACGGCGATGCCCGCGGTGGTGCCGCCCTGTCGATAAGGTGGGTCAGCGGCGTGCCGATTAAATTCATCGGCATCGGGGAGAAGGTGGATGCTTTCGAGCCCTTCCACCCCGACCGGCTCGCTTCACGTATTCTCGGTATGGGGGACGTTTTAACCTTTATTGAGAAAGCCGAAAAGACTCTCGACGAAGAGAAAGCCCTTGAACTGCAGAAGAAGGTTAAAACAGCCACCTTTAACCTGGAGGACTTTCTGGAACAGCTCAGGGCTATCAGGAAGATGGGTCCCATCACCCAGCTGGCGGATATGCTGCCGGGGATAGGCAAGATTGCCAGTCGCCTGCCCGACGGCGCTCAGGAGGAGCAACTCAAGAAGGTCGAAGCCATTGTCCTCTCCATGACCCCCGAGGAAAGGCAGAACCCCGGTATCATCGGTGGCAGTCGACGGCGCCGCATCGCTAACGGCAGCGGTACCCGCACCAGCGATGTTAATCAGCTGCTTTCGCAATTCCAGCAGATGCAGAAGCTCATGAAGATGGGTGCCAGGGGTAAAGTGCCCAGGAATATTATGAATATGTTCGGGGGATAAAAAGGAGGTTTGTACATAATGAAAGGCCAGAGATATTTCACCGATGAAGAACTGAAGGAAATGGGTCGGCGGACACTGGATGTCCTTATCGAAGCTATTGACGCCGGATATAAGGAAAAGGCCAAAGAACTGGCTCAGCGCATGTATAAGGAGTTCAATTACCTCCATGACGGCTATTTCATTTGGGTTACCGGTCTGCAAACATATATATATGAGAAACTCGGTGTTGATGCCGTCGAAGAAGCCGAACGCTTCGCCCATACCATCGAGTCGAAAATAGCCTTCATCCCCTCCGGCAAGACCGACTTCCGCGAGCGCGTGATTGACATGCTCGGTGGCTTGCGGGGGCACCTGCAACCGATTGAAATTAAAGAGGATGACGAGAAGGTGACCCTTACGATGAAGCCCTGCGGCTCCGGGAAGAGGCTCATTCAGAAGGGCGGCTACGAGGCGGGGCTGGCCAGGGTCAGGGAACCGCACCGCATTACCTGGGGCATGAAGGACTTTCCCCTCTACTGCGTCCACTGTCCGGTGATGGAGGCTCTGGGTATTGAGAGTACTGGCGATTTTGCCTTCTGTCGTTTTGTCTCCGATCCCGTCGGTGAGGAAGACTGCCAGTTCGTCTTTTACAAGGACCCGGCGGATATTCCCGAGGAGTTTTATACCCGGATAGACAAGAAAAAACCAGCAGTTTAACATCGCCGTTCGACTTATCCCGGATTATATCCCTCGTTTGGATTTACCACTCCCCCCTCCAGCCGGTTCCATATTACCGGGTTGAAATACTGGAGAGGGGAGTGTAAAAAGAGGAGGTATTAATCAAACACCGTATCTGCTGCGGAAAAGATCAGTCATCCTTTACCCCGCTTTCAGCCGTGGAATTCTCCTCCACCTTCTGGTATTCCAGATTCATCAGGCTCTTGCTGAATAAAGCCAGGGTAAGAATAATCAGCCATGCCCCGCTGGCGATAAAGTAGAGTGAGCGTATACCGAAAGTGTCTGCCACCGGTCCGCCGATTATCAGTCCCAGTGGAAATGCCGCCGTTACCAATGAACCATATAGCGCGAATACCCGACCCTGCATGTCCCTGGCGACAACAGATTGCATGATGGCGGTACTCGGTGCACCAAAAAACGAACCGCCCACTCCCATGAAAAACATGGCGGGTATAGTGGTAGCGTAGTAAATAGCGGGAGATGTTAGCCCCAGTCCTATACTGCAGGGTATCATTATCATAAGGCCCAGTATGGCGGTATGTATACGCCTTGATAGGCCGCCCCATACTCCCAGTAATAATCCGCCCAGCAAACCGCCGATGCCGCTGGCGGATGTCAGCCAGCCCAGCTTCAGTACGTCCCCCTCCAGGTGTTCGTTTACCAGTACCGGTATCAGACTGGACGCCGGCGCTACGAAGAATATGAGTAAAGCCATCATGCATATTAGTATTACCAGTCCGCGTCGTCCCCAGATATAGTGGAAGCCCTGCTTTATATCGCCGAAGTAATCAGGTTTCACTGCCAGGGTAGTGCGCGGCGGTCGTGGTATTGCCAGCGGCAGCAGGCAGGCAACCGCTATTACCGCCGTGATGATATCCACGAGAAGAACTCCCTGCATCGGCAGCGATTCCATGAGGAAAGCACCTGCGGGTGGCCCCACTACCTTGATGCCGTTGTGTAACATCTGAAAAAGTCCGTTGGCACGTACCAGGTTTTTTCCCGGTACTATCATCGGGATTGAAGCCCCCAGCGCCGGGATCTGGAACGTATCACCGACAGCCCTGGCTATCATGATTAAATAGATATGCCATATTTCTACACTGTCCGTATAGAACAGGACGACCAGCACCAGCGTTAACAGCATGACGTAGAGGTCGGCAAATATCATTATTTTTTTCCGGTCCCACCGGTCCACCAGTGGTCCCACGAAAGGACCCAGAATTATCTGGGGAATCATCGCCACCATTAATGCCGTAGCCAGTACCGTGGCGGAGCCGGTCTCCTTGGTCAGGTACCACGCCAGCGCGAACTGCACCACCGCACTTCCGAACAGGGAAGCCGCCTGGCTGGACCACAATACGAAGAATTTTTTCAACGCGATATACCTCTCGTCGTGTCACACTTTTTATACCGGGAGGGATTTTGATCGTGGTTATTTTACTCTCCGGCGCTTTTTCGGCGGGCCGGAGAAAGTGCCGTTCAGTATTGCTTCGCAGACCTGGCCGTACGCTTTCAGGTTCACGTTAGGTTCCAGTGATTTATGTATCATGATACCGAACACCATGCCCATGATGGTCCGGGCTATCGAAAGGGGGTCGAGGTCAGGGTTGATTAAGCCCGCACGCTGGTTCTGTTCGATGAGTTCGACGAGTGTTTCGTGAGTGGTGGCCTGGTTTCGGAGTACAGCAGCCCGGATGCTGCTGTTGCGGGCAGCCTCCGCATAAAATTCCAGTTGAACGCTGATACCCTTACCGATATCACCCTGTTTAATAGCAGAAAGCCAAAACCGGATGATATTGACAAGCGATTCATCAGGGTTCTCGGAAACCATCGATGTCAGCGAAGAAATAGTCCAATCGGTGACCTGTTCCAGCGCAGCAACTACAATATCTTCCTTGCTGGGGAAATAATTATAAACGGCCCCAGTGCTCAACTTTGTAGCTTTATAAATATCCTGCATCGTGGTATGATGAAAGCCCTTTTCCAGGAAGCATTTAAACGCAGCTTCGAGGATTTCGTTACGCCTGGCTTCCAGGTAGGTTTCGGGAACTCTAGGTGACATCGCTGCCTCCAATAAATCGAACGCTCTGTTTATTTATAGACCAAGCAGTCTATTTTGTCAAGAGGAAACTAATAAAATGTGATGAATATTCTATAAAAAATCCCCCTCCAAAATGGAGGGGGAATGAGTAATCCGAATCCTGAAGTGTCTTTATTCCAGATAGTCCTTCAGTTTCCGGCTCCGGCTTGGGTGACGCAGCTTGCGTAAAGCCTTGGCTTCTATCTGCCGTATCCGCTCGCGCGTCACGTTGAACTCCACTCCTACCTCTTCCAGGGTACGGCTGCGCCCGTCTTCCAGCCCGAACCGCAGTTGTAGCACCCGCTGCTCGCGCGGTGTCAGCGTACCCAGCACATCCTCTATCTGTTCCTTCAGCAGCTGCTTGGAGGCTATGTCCACCGGCGGCAGGGCGTTCCTGTCCTCTATCGAGTTGCCCAGCGGGCTGTCCTCCTCCTCCCCGATGGGTGATTCCAGCGATATCGGCAGCTGCGATACCTTCACTATCTCCCTGACCTTGTCCGAGGATACCTCCATCTCCTTGGCTATTTCGCGAGAGCTGGGCTCTCGTCCGTACTCCTGCGCCAGACGCCGACTTATCCTGAGCAGGCGGTTAATGGTCTCCACCATGTGTACCGGTATGCGGATGGTGCGGGCCTGATCGGCGATAGCCCGGGTCAGCGCCTGCCGTATCCACCAGGTGGCGTAGGTGCTGAACTTGTAGCCCTTGCGATAATCGAACTTCTCCACCGCCCTCATCAGCCCGATGTTCCCCTCCTGGATGAGGTCGAGGAGCGACATGCCCCGCCCGATATGCTTCTTGGCTACGCTTACGACCAGGCGCAGGTTGGCTTCAATCAGATGTCTTTCGGCGTCTCCACCCACCCGGATGATATCGACGAAATATTCCGAGAGCTGGCTTTCATTCGCCCGGATGGAATCGAGGAAAGCCGGGTCCGTAATCATTTGCTCGATGTCGCTAAACTTTACGTCCTTCTTAATCGTCTTACGGACTTCCTCCGGCACCAGACGACTGCACAGCGAGAGTTTGACGATTTTTTCTTCTATATCGGTTGTCGGTTCGTCGAGTTTATTGGCGATGCCTTCTATCAGTTCCGGTTCGATGGCGTTGTCGATTTTTTCTTGAAGCGATTCATCATAAAGACTCTCGATGATTTTATCGTTCTTCTTGAGGCCGAGATGATCCCGGATGAGGCGCACGAGCGGTGCCGTGTCGGCCAGTTTCTGCAGCATGGCTGTTATCGTGTCCGTCGCCGAGGGTTGTCGCCCGTGTTGCTGAAGGTAGTCCTGCATGACATCCTTAATAAGTTTACCTTCTTCCATTTGCTTGGCTAACGTCTTTTCGCTTTCGGCGGTAAGGAGGTGTACCCTGCCTATCTCGTGGAGATAGATGCGCACCGGGTCGTCGGTGATATCCTGCTCGGAGAGTTCGTCCGCGCTCATGTCGATATCTATTTCCAGTGAGTCGGACTGCTTGCTGTCCGCGTGTTTCTGTTTCGACCATATTGCTTCCGAGTCCGAGATTTCTTCGTCGTCTATATCTTCATCTTCATCCTCTTCGGAATCGTCGCTAAAGTCTTTCGGTTCGTCTTCTTCTTCGTCTTCGTCCTCGGTTTCCTCGTCGTTATCGTCGTCCTCTTCTTCAAGCCTGTCTTCAAAATCTCTTTTGTTGTCCATGCCTCATCTCCTCGCTTCTCTTCGTTTCAGGTTCTTCTGGCTGTATACTTCTCTGAGCTGGGCGCTGATTTCTATGTCTTCTTCACCCGGTTCGCCCGACTCCGCTTTACGGGCGGCCAGGTTTTTCAGGTATTTCTTCCTGAGTTCCATAACGCTGTCAGTAAATCTCTGGTCAATATTGTTTACGGTGGGTAGTCGCCTGTTGATTATTTTATCATAATGCTCGTGGAGGGCCGGGTCAAGTGTTTCCTTTACGTTTGAGATATCGTCTGCATTTTGCCATGCCAGGAATATCTCTCTATTTTCACTGATTTCAAAGTATTCTTTGGACAGTTCTTCCTGCCGGTCTTTCATCTCCGGATACTGCAATAACAGCTTCAGGGCGTACTCCTCCAGCGGACTTGACAGGTAAGAACGCACTCCGGGCGTGGTCGCCGGTTTTCTCTCGGGGGCTTTACGCCTCACCGGGGCGGGTTTGAGCCGGTTCAGGGCTGCTTCGAGGGTGTTTACCCCAACTTTTACCAGCCCCGCCAGCTTCTGCATGTAATGTGCCTTCCGTATCGGGTCTTTTATCTCCGCCACTACCGGCAGCAGCCTGTCCACCGCCAGCGACTTATCGCGGGCAGTCGTTAAATCCAGCCTTGATATCACCATATCGAAGGTATAGTCCACAATAGGTACCGCCCTGTTCACAAGTTCTTCCCACGACTTCACGTCTTCTTTAATGACGTCATCGGGGTCTTTGCCTTCAGGCATGACGACCACGCGTATTTCCGCGTTCAGTATGTTTTCGTAGTCCACGCCCCGCAGCATCGCCTCCTCGCCGGCGGCGTCGGCATCGAGGGCAAGTACAAGGTTCTTGCTGCGTCTTTTCAACGCGTTCACCTGCGACTCCGTAACAGCTGTCCCCATCGAGGCTACGGCGTTGGTTATTCCGTTCTGGTGGGCGGTGATAACGTCCATGTAGCCTTCCATGATAATCGCCATGTCCTGCTTCCTGATGGCTGATGCTGCCCGGTCGATGCCGTAAATGATGGAGCTTTTATCGAAGGTCGGCGTCTGCGGCGAGTTGACGTATTTCGGTAGGGAGTCGTCCAGTACCCTCGCCCCGAAGCCCAGCGTACGACCCCGACTGTCGCGGATGGGAAACATCAGCTTGCCCCGGAAACGGTCGTGGGTCTTGCCGTCGTCCGTCTGTACCAGCAAGCCAGCGTTCAGCATAACCTCCTCGCTGTAACCTTTACCCGCCAGGTAGTTTTTCAATTCTTCCCAGCTGTCCAGGCTGAACCCGAGTTGAAAGTCGCTTACGGTCTGGTCGGTAAACCCGCGCTTTTTCACGTAGTGTCTGGCTTTCTCCGCCCCTGGTGACTTCAGCAAGAGGTTATTGTAGTACAGCGCTGCCGCTTCGTTTACTTTGTAAAATTCTTCCTTTTCTTCCTTTTCCTCAGAACGTCCGGAGTAGGCTGGCAGGATGACTCCGACCCTGTCCGCCAGCAGCCTCAGCGCCTCCCCGAAGTCCAGGCTCTCTTTTCTCATGATAAAAGAGAATACGTCACCGCCGGTGTTGCAGGCCCCGAAGCAGTGCCAGCTCTGCTGTTCCGGATAAATGAAGAAGGAAGGGTGGTTCTCGCTGTGAAACGGGCAGAGCGCCATCAGGTTCTTGCCCGCCTTCTTTAAGGTGGCGTACTGTCCCACTACCTCGACGATATCCGTTTTCTGTTTTACTTCGTCAATAACGCTCATAATTTATTGTAAGTAATATAAAAGCGGTAATTTCTATTTTAATACTCTTTGTCTCAGAATAAAAGAGGGTTAGTGTATATATCACGCATGATTCTCGTGATACTGGAGAATTATTTCAACATCTTAAATAAGGATTTTTAACGTTTATTTCAGCTCTTCCGCCAGCCTCATCGCGTACTGGTCGGTCATGCCGGCGATATAGTCCACAATCCTGCGTTCGGTGGTGTCGCGGTGGAGTTGGTATTCCTGTGGCATTTTATCCTCGTGCTCTGTAAAATACCGATAAAGAAAGCGTACGATTTCCCTGGCTTTTTCCGTTTCCTCTCGGGCTGAATTGGGATTATACACCCTCTCGAAGAGAAAGTCGCGCAGAGTATTGGCAGCCGCCAGCACCTCCGGACTCATTTTTATGGCTGGCCTCTCTTCTATTATATCACATGTACGCACGTCCCAAGAGCGTTCGATGATATCCCTGACCATGCTGTTGATGCGTTCTGAATGAGATTTTCCCAGCACTCTGGATGCTTCACGCGGTAAATCGGCCTCGCTGAAAATTCCGGCGCGTATCGCGTCGCCGATGTCGTGATTAATCCAGCCGATCGTGTCCGAGATTTTGACCATTTCCCCCTCGATGGTGCCCACCTCGCCCCAGTCTTCTCCCAGCACGGCCACCCCCGATTTTGAGTGGTTTTTGATGCCGTCTCTCACCTCCCATGTCAGGTTCAGTCCCTGCCCGTCCTTCTCCAGGAAATCGACCACCCTCAAGCTCTGTTCATTGTGACGGAAACCCTCTTTGTACAGTTCGTCGAGGACGTCCTCGCCCACGTGCCCGAAGGGCGTGTGCCCCAGGTCGTGCCCCAGGGCGATTGCCTCCGTCAGGTCTTCATTAAGGTTCAGGGCGCGGGCTATGGTGCGGGCTATCTGTGAGACCTCCAGTGTATGCGTCAGCCGCGTGACGTAATGGTCGCCCGTCGGTGCGATGAATACCTGCGTCTTGTGCTTTAACCGCCGGAACGACTTGCTGTGGATGATGCGGTCGCGGTCGCGCTGGAAGGACGTACGAATAGGACACGGCTCTTCGTATCGCTCGCGGTCCTTCGATAGTCTGCTCCTGACCGCATGAGGCGAGAGGCTTTCCTCTCTAGCCTCGCTCATTTCGCGGATGTGCAGTTTTTCAATCACTTGGTACCTGGTCTGGCTCTGGTCAGCCCTTTATTTATTCCCCCGGCACACCACTCCTTCAATCATTACCAGGCAGTCGTCATCGACGAATTCGGTGGTGGCACCCATCCTGGCCGGATACTTGCCTTCCTCGAAGTAGTCCCGGAAGAGCTTCTCATAAATGCGTATGTCCGCGACGTTCTTCAGCCAGACGTTTATTTTCACCAGGTCGGTCAGCTTCATGTCGTAAGCCGCCAGCGTCCTTTTCAGGTTGGCCAGTGTGTCGTGAAATTGCGTCGTAAAATCTTCGCCGGAGCCGCGGTGCATCGCCAGAAATAAATAGTTGCCCGCTTCGACTGCCGCCGAATAGCTCCAGGGTGTAGGAATCCGCTTCAGTTCGGTCATTATGCCCTGTGTATCTGGCTGTTACTCACTTTACGCCCAGCTTCTTCTCGGCCGCGGCGATAATGTCGCGGGTAACATCAATCATGTCCGGACTCACCGAGACCGACGTGCAACCCCACTCCACCAGCTTCTCTGTAATCTCCGGATAGACGGAAGGCGCCTGGCCGCAGATGGAGCAGGTTACACCCCTGGCTTTGCAGGTCCTGACGACCTTTTCGATGGATATCATCACGGCTTCGTTACGCTCGTCGAAGGTCTCCGCCAGCTTTGAGCTATCACGGTCGATGCCCAGTGTCAGCTGGGTGAGGTCGTTGGAGCCGATGGATATCCCGTCGATGCCTACGTCGATGAATTCATCCAGGAGAATCACATTGGAGGGTACCTCACACATCATCCATATCTTGAAATTTTCAGCGCGCTTCAGCCCCTCTTCTTCCATGATTTTCAGCGTGCGTTCCAGCTCCGGTACCGTCCGCACGAAAGGAATCATTACCCAGAGGTTGTCGTATTCCTCCCGTACCTTTTTAATGGCATTTAGCTCCAGCTTGAATGTCTCGATGTCCGTGATGTACCGGGAAGCGCCGCGGTAGCCTATCATCGGGTTTTCTTCGTCCTCTTCGTACTTCTCGCCGCCTTTCAGCGATTTGTACTCGTTCGACTTAAAATCGTTGGTGCGGTAGACCACCTGGCGGGGATGAAATGCCTTGGCGAACTTTATCAGCTCGCGTGCCAGTTTATCCGTGAATTCACCACCGCGCCCTTCGGCAATCATGGCGCTGGGATGCTCCCCGATTTCAGCTACCATGAACTCGGCGCGCAGCAGCCCTATCCCGTCGACGTCCCGGTTGGCTATCCTGTCGACGATGTCCGGCTGCGCCAGGTTGGCCAGGAGCTTGGTCTTGGTGACCACTTCGCCGCGAGCCCTTATCTTCACGTCCGACTTTATTTCTATCCTGCCGGGGTAGACCTTGCCGTTGCTGCCGTCGACGGTGATTATCTGTCCGTCTTTCAGTGTGGTAGTGGCGTTTTCGCAGCCGACCACGCACGGGATGCCCAACTCTCGACTGACAATCGCCGCGTGGGCGGTCCTGCCGCCGCGGTCGGTAACGATTGCTGATGCCCTCTTCATAGCGGGCACGAAGTCCGGCGTTGTCATTTCCGCCACCAGGACATCGCCCTCCAGTACCTTATCTATCTGCGAAGGGTCGGGCACTATTTTCACCGGCCCCGAAGCCACTCCCGGGCTGGCGGCGGCGCCCGACACAAGAATCGGGGCGTCAATATCATGAGCTTCGCCAGTTGCTTCTTTGATGGTAGTTATCGGTCTCGTCTGGACGATATAGATTTCACCTTTCTCCGTGGCCCATTCGACGTCCTGCGGGAAATCGTAATGCTCTTCCAGCTGTTTGCCGATTTTGGCCAGGGTAATAATTTCTTCATCGGTGATTTTTTGCCTGGCCTGCTCCTCGGGCGTCAGGTCTATCTTGATGTTGTCTGCCTTGCCGTGAGCGCCCGCTTTCTTGACCAGTTTCCATTCCTGTTTCTTGATTTCTTTTACCAGAATTTTTACATCGGCTTTGCCGACGATATAATGGTCCGGGGTAACGTCTCCGGAAACAATCATTTCACCCAGTCCCAGCACGGACTCGATGGCGATTTTATCACGGTCATTGGTCGTCGGTTCCACGGTGAACATCACCCCCGCCGCTTCCGACTGCACCATGTGCTGTACCGGTACGGCGATTCCGACCCTGAAATGGTCGAAGCCCTGCTCCTGCCGGTAGAAAATGGCTCTCGCCCCGAACAGTGATGCCCAGCAGTCCTGCACCGCCCTTACTACGTCCTTCTCACCCTCGACGTTGAGGAAGGTGGCCTGCTGTCCCGCGAAAGATGCCTCCGGCAGGTCCTCAGCCGTCGCCGAAGACCGCACCGCCACCAGTCCCTTGCCCATTTTAACGTAAGCTTCCTCGATTACTCTGGCAGTCTCGGCCGGCATCTGTGCTTCCTGTATTAACTTCTGTACTTGGATGGCAGTGTCCTGTAGCTGGCGGCTGTTGTGGACATCGACAGGCTCCAGTAATGCCTTGATTTTTTTCTGAAGGCCTGTCTTTTTTATGAAATCATAGTATGCGGCGGCAGTGACTATAAATCCGCCCGGAACGGGTATGCCCGCGTTGGTCATCTCGCCAAGGTTGGCCCCTTTTCCGCCAACAAGTGGTATGTCTTTTCTGGTAACCTCTTCAAACCATACTACGGCTTTCTGCCCTTTATCCATCATACCTCCATTATTTGGGGAAAATTTGTTATTGTTGTTTTATTATACACACAAAAATAAAATTAAAAAAGGGGGAATACCCCTGCTATCGATGGATACTGCTCCTTGATTATTCTCAAATTTTTACGTATTTCATACATTTATTTTATGTATTATTAACCTTGACTTCTTATAATACTTATGTAGGTATTGTCAGGGGAGGATTGGCAGGATGTGGTGGTTGCTGACGAAAAATGAGGGAGGCAGGAGGTTAAAAATAAATCCTTCTGAATGTCCTGTATTACGTTTGACGGGAGGACAATTGCCATTTGACAGCGCTAATATTTGGGTTTAGAATTAAGACGATAGCTGTAAAAGGCAATACGGAGTAATGTCTATGATCGAAATGACGATTGACAGCATAAGAGTAAGCCTGATGAATTACCAGCGCGTGGTGATTCTTAAAGAGAAAATATCTGACCGTTATCTCCCTATCTGGATTGGCCCCGCCGAAGCTGATGCTATTGCGGTCAAGTTACAGGGTGTGGCTGTTCCCCGCCCCCTCACCCACGACCTTCTTAATTCTGTTATTGATACCCTCGGAGCCGCCATCAATTCAATTATTGTTAACGACCTCAAGAATGATACTTTCTACGCCAAGGTTATTCTTGATATTGACGGCAAGCAGATTGAGGTTGATTCCCGCCCCAGTGACGCCCTGGCGCTGGCGGTAAGGACCGGCGTTCCCATTTATGCTGACGATTCTGTCCTGGAAAAAGCGGGCATCATGCTCGACGGTGAAACCGGCAAGCCGATATTTGAAGAGGGTGAAGAGATTAAAGGCAAGGACAGCAAGGTAAGCGACGCCGAGATGAAGAAAAAAATGTCGGCTTTCTATGATTTTATCAATACCCTCGACCTGGATGACTTCGATAAGCGCAAGTCTTAGTCAGGCTTACCTTGCGGGTACCGGGAACCTGTATTTATGGACGAACGTCTGATTAAGCGATTGATTGCCACGATTAAATGCGGTACCTGTGGGCAGAACTACCAGGAAGACCATGTCGAAATTGTTGAACATGACGATGACGTGTGGTTTCTCAACGTCTTCTGTTCTTGTTGCCAGGTAAAATCCCTCGTGGCTGCCGTCATCAAGAGAGAGAAAGACCTCGAAGCTGTCAATGACCTGACCGGTGCGGAGGTATCTAGGTTCCAGCACATTGATGCCGTCAATGGTAATGATATGCTGGATATGCGCGATTTTTTAAGAAGCTTCGATGGTGATTTCTCCGGCCTTTTCAGTAATAAAGAATCCTGATTTCAATTCTGCTATCGCTAAAAGCCCTCGGATTTCGGGGGTTTTTCTTTGACTATCAGCGCTCGTTATGCTAATATTCCTTACGCCTGTTTATAAATAGAGGTAGCTTATTTCCTGATACTGATAAGGAGGACTGATCATGGCGGTAGACGGCACTTACGAAATCACGATAGATACTCCCATGGGCGCTCAGAAAGCCACCCTTACCCTCAAGACTGATGGTGATGCTCTCAGCGGCAAGATTGATAGCCCTCTGGGTGCGCAGGAATTCAGTGGCGGCAGTGTCAGCGGCGATGATATTACCTGGCAGATGGAAATTGATAGTCCCATGGGCAAGATAAACCTCGAGTATAAAGCTAAGGTAACCGGCGATGATATCGCCGGCGAGGTCAAGGCCGGGGGTTTCGGCTCGTCACCCTTAAAAGGTAAACGTGTGTAACTCTCGCCCTTTAGGTTCTGACTTGACCATTGCTACCGCCTTCTGCTATCATTTTCTTGGTCACGAATTTTGAGGTTGGCATGAGCAGGTGGGCAGCGGCTCTGAGGCTGACGGGTATCGGGTTTTTTATAGCTGCCTGTATCCTGGGTGGTATTCTCGCCGGCCTCTGGATAGATAACAAGCTTGATACAAGGCCTTTATTCATATTGCTCGGTTTAGCGGTGGGATTGGCGGTGGCTTTTACTGGTGTTTATCGTATGATTCGGTTGGTCATCGACAACAGACAGGACAAGGAGAATAACCAGTGACTCAGCCCAAACGCCGGGGCTGTCTCGGCTGTTCTTTCCCTGTATTAGTCATTATTATCATTGTCTTCCTGGCTTTGGGTATCTTTGGTTTTCTCTCCGGAGCTATCGGACAGGAATTATTGCAAAAATACGGCGTCGATATCAAATTCCCCGACTGGATGGTTATCGGTCAGCCCGAACCCCACCTCCCCGCCCCGGTTCTCTTCAACGTGTTCGGCATACCCATCACCAATACCCTCATCGCCAGCTGGATAACGGTGGTTCTCCTGGTTGTTATCAGTTACGTCGTCACCCGCCGCATGAAGATCATCCCGGGCAGGCTCCAGACCCTCTTCGAAAGCTTTCTCGGCTGGATTTTTGACCTCTGCAAGAGTATTGCCGGCGATAAAAACGCCCGTCGTTTCTTCCCCATCATTGCCACTATTTTCCTCTATGTTCTCCTCAATGCATGGCTCAGCCTGATACCGGGCTACGGCTCTATAGAGTACACCGAATACGAGCCGGTCGCCACCCATACAGAAGAGCTCCCTGCTGGCGGTCATGAAGGAGAATATACTATCGTCACTAAAGACGGCGTCGATTATATTGAGCACAGGCATGAGCTTATCCGTGGTGCCAATACGGATGTCAATACGCCCCTGGCCATCGCTATTATCTCATTCGTTGTCGTCGCCTATTTTGGCTTGACTTCCCTCGGCATGGGCTGGCTCCGCCAGTATTTCAACTTCGGGCCGTTGTTCCGCAGCCTCGGCCAGACATTTAAAGGCAAGCTCAACGTCATGGGGATTTTCTCCGGGGCTATAGATATTTTCGTGGGCTTCCTGGAACTGCTCAGCCGTTTTATTACGATTATCAGTTTTACTTTCCGTCTCTTCGGCAACATGACTGCCGGGGAGATACTGCTGTTGATAACAGCCTTCCTCGTTCCCTGGGTGCTGGCGATACCTTTCTATGGCCTCGAGATACTGATTGGTTTTGTCCAGGCGTTTATCTTCAGCGGGCTAACCCTTGTCTTTATTACCATGGCGGTAACGCCGCATGAAGCAGAAGCACATTAATTTACATATACAGGAATAAGCTAAGGAGGATATGGAATGGACGTTGAAGGAATCAAGATGCTGGCAGCAGGGCTGGCGATCGGTCTGGGTGCACTGGGACCCGGTATCGGTATCGGTATTCTCGGTTACGGGGCAATGCAGGCTCTGGCACGCAACCCCGAGGCCAAGGGCCCCATACAGACCAACATGATGATAGCTATCGCCCTCGCCGAAGCTATCGGTATTTACGCCCTGATTGTGGCCATTATTATCGCTATGGTAGCTTAAAAATTCTCATTATATGGAGAATAGAGGAGTATTAACATGGAAGAAAGTGGGATACCAGTATTCATTACCGTAATTGCTGCCGCGGTGATGGTTATTGCCGTCATCGTCGGTATGGCAGCCATCTCCTGGGTATTCCTCACCGGTTAAGCGGTGGCTGTCGGTAATTTACGGGTCCCGGGAACGATGTCCGTACTGTATTTATGCCGGACCCGTACTGGAGATATGGAGGTATCGTGGGTGATTTATTAACGGAACTCGGAGTAAATGGCGGTGTGCTGATAACGCAGCTAGTGACTTTCATCATCCTGCTGGTTATCCTGCGCTTTGTCGCCTATAAACCCCTGATGCGTATGCTCGACGAGCGCTCGAAGCGCGTCAAGGAAAGCATGGAGCAGGCCGAATCTGTCAAGGAGCAGTCGGCCCATGCCGAGGAAGAGGTGAAGAAGCAGCTCGTCGAAGCCAGCCGCGAAGGACAGGAAAGAATTGCCAGGGCGGTTAAGGCTGGCGAGGAGATGAAACAGAAGGCGCAGGAAGAAGCCAGACATGAGGCGGAAGCGCTTATCGAACGGGCGCGCGGTGAGATTCAACGGGAGCGTGATGAGGCTATCGGTGAGGTACGCCGTGAGTTCGCCGACCTGACGGTGCTGGCGGCGGGCAAGGTCATCGAGCGCACTCTGGACAAGGAAAAACACCGCGAGCTTATTGATAAGGTTCTCGAAGAAAGCTCAACTGAAAAGAAGGAACAACCGTAAAAGCGGGAAGTTATCATGCCTAAAAAAGCCTACGGTCGGCGCTACGCTCAGGCTATTTTTGAGCTGGCGCTGGAGAAAAATGAACTGGAACGGTGGCAGTCTGATTTACAGCAAATCAGCGATGCCGTTGCCGATAAGGAGTACCTGGCGGCTCTGGAAAGCCCCAAAATTTCCTTTAAGAAAAAATCGGAACTCCTATCGCAGCGCCTCTCCGGTCTGAACCCACTGGCGATGAACCTGGTGTATTTACTCATCACCAGGTCGGGCATCGGCATGGTCGCGGATATTGCCGCCGAATACCGGCGTTTGCTGGATAGTTACCGGGGGATAGAGCAGGCGGAGGTCATTACCGCCGTCCCCCTCGATGAGAATGATATTAAAAAGCTTACCGATAATCTGAGTGCTGTGGTGGGGAAACAGGTGGTGGTTAAAGCGGAGATTGACCCCGAGATACTGGGCGGGATTATCGCCAGGATTGGCGGTAAGCTCCTCGACGGCAGCACCAGCAGCAAGCTGATTGCTCTCAAGCGGGAGCTCGTCGGCACTGAAAAGAAAAGATAATCGGTATGGTTGGTTTAATCTCGGGCAAAGGAGGTAGCTAAGGTGACAACTAGAGGAGAGGATATTGTATCCATACTCAAGCAGCAGATTGAGCAGTTCGGTACGGCCGTAACCATGGTGGACGTCGGTACCGTCATCGAGGTCGGTGACGGCATCGCCCGCATCCACGGTCTGGCGGCAGTAAAGTACAACGAGTTGCTTCAGTTCCCCAAGGATATTATCGGTATCGCCCTTAATCTGGAAGAGGATAGCGTCTCGGCGGTGGTCCTCGGCGACTATACCCAGATTAAGGAAGGCGACGAGGTCAGGTGTACCGGACGCATTGCCGAGGTACCTGTCGGTGAAGCCATGATAGGCCGTGTTGTTGACCCCCTCGGCCGCCCTCAGGATGGTAAGGGCGATATCAAGACCGACAAGACCCGTCCGATTGAGAGGGTGGCTCCCAACGTGGTCCTGCGTGCTTCGGTGGATACCCCGGTGCAGACCGGAATAAAAGCCGTCGACAGCATGTTCCCCATCGGTCGCGGCCAGCGTGAGCTTATCATCGGCGACCGCTCCACCGGCAAGACCGCCATCGCCCTGGATACTATTATCAACCAGAAAGGCGGCGACCTTATTTGTATCTATGTCGCTATAGGCCAGAAGATATCTCAGGTAGCCCGGGTGGTGGCGACACTATCGCAGTACGGCGCCCTGGAGCACACCATCGTGGTAACCGCCAGTGCCGCCGAGTCTGTCGCCCTGCAGTATCTCGCCCCTTACGCCGGCTGTGCCATGGGCGAGGAGTTCATGGAGCAGGGCCGGGACGTCCTCATTATTTACGATGACCTCTCCAAACATGCCTGGGCTTACCGCCAGCTTTCGCTATTATTAAGACGGCCCCCCGGACGTGAGGCTTATCCCGGCGATGTTTTCTACCTGCACAGTCGTCTGCTAGAAAGGTCGGCCAAGTACGCCAAGGAATACGGCGGCGGCTCGCTTACCGCTCTCCCCATCATCGAGACGCAGGCTGGAGACGTTTCCGCTTATATCCCTACCAACGTTATTTCCATTACCGACGGGCAGCTCTACCTGGTGTCTGACCTTTTTAACGCCGGTATAAAACCCGCGCTGGATGTCGGTATCTCGGTGTCCCGTGTCGGCAGTAAAGCTCAGACCTCGGCGATGAAAAGTGTCGCCAGCCGTCTCAAGCTGGATATGGGACAGTACCGTGAGGTTGCTACTTTTGCCCAGCTCGGTACCGCTGATCTTGATAAAGCCACTCTGGCTCAGCTCGAACGCGGCCAGCGCATCCAGGAGGTTCTCAAGCAGGCACAATTCGTGCCGGTGACTCTGGAAAGACAGGTTGTGATTCTCTACGCCGTTATCAACGGTTACCTGGATGATATTCCGGTTGCCAAAGTAACCCCTTTCGAAAATGATTTCAACCAGTTTATCGAGACCAACTATGCTGAGCTGGCAAAAACTATCGCCGATAAAAAAGAGCTAGACGATAGCAGCATCGAAACTCTGAAGAAGGCTATCGGAGAATTCAAGAAAGGCTATTCAACGGATTAATGTGGGAAACCTTAGAGGGGATGAGGTAGACAACAGATATGGCAGATATTCGTAAGGTAAGAAGACGCATCAGGGGAGTCCAGAACATCGCCAAGATTACCCGCGCCATGGAGATGATTGCCGCCTCCAAGATGAGGCGCGCTCAGGAACGCGGCCTGGCAGGGCGCCCTTATTCGGAGAAAATCGAGCAGGTCATCGCCGATCTGGCTGCCTTACCCGGTATCGGCCTCCAGCACCCCCTCCTCCAGCAGCGCCACACCGAGCATATTGCCGTTGTCCATATCACCCCCGACCGCGGACTCTGCGGCGGACTCAACGGCAATCTCAACCGCAACCTGGCGGCTTTTATCCTCAAGCAGGAAGTACCCGTCAGGGTGGTTGCCGTCGGACGCAAGGGGCGTGATTTCTCCGTACGGCAGGGCTGTGATATGGAGGCTGAGTTTACCGAGCTGGGTGATAGGCCCAGCCTGCTGGATACTCTGCCCATATCACATATCATCATCGATGATTATGCCAATGGAAGTATCGATAATGTCTATATCTCTTACCCGCGATTTGTTTCCACCATGGTACAGACGCCGGTAGTCAGGCAGCTTCTCCCCGTCCAACCGGCGGAGATACCAGCTGTTTCCAACGTCGACTATATTTACGAGCCCGGTGCGACGGACGTCCTAGGTGGGCTTCTTCCCCGCTTTGTCGAGATGCAGATATACCATGCCATTCTGGAGTCCATCGCCAGCGAGTATTCAGCACGGATGGTCGCCATGAGAAATGCCACCGACAGTGCCAACGAGCTTATCGGCGACCTTACTTTGCTGTATAACAAGGCGCGCCAGGAAGCCATCACCACGGAGCTCCTGGATATCACCGGCGGCGTTTCCGCTCTGGAAGGATAAAAATTAAAATTTACAATATGTGAGGTTGTTATGGCTAAGGGAAAGGTAGCACAGGTAATCGGAACGGTGGTCGATATTGAATATCCCCCCGATGAACTCCCCGCGCTCTATAACGCTATCGAAATCGGGGAAGGCGACTCCAAAATCGTCCTGGAGGTTCAGGACCACCTCGGTAATAACTGGGTGCGCTGTCTGGCGCTGTCGCCCACCGACGGACTGGCACGCGGCGTCGAGGCCGTTGATACCGGTGCCTCGCTGCGGGTGCCGGTGGGTCGCGCTTCGCTGGGTAGGCTCTTCGATGTTATGGGTAATCCCCTCGATGAACTCGGCGAGGTCAAGGCGGAGGAAAACTGGCAGATACACCGCCTGCCCCCTTCTTTTGAGGAGCAGGAGACCAGCACCCAGGTCCTCGAGACCGGACTTAAAGTTATCGACCTTATCGCTCCCTTCACCAAGGGTGGTAAAATCGGCGCCTACGGTGGTGCCGGCGTCGGCAAGACGGTTATCATCCAGGAGCTTATCCGCAATATCGCTGCCGTCCACGGCGGCTTCTCCGTCTTTACCGGTATCGGCGAGCGTTCCCGCGAGGGCAACGACCTCTGGAACGAGATGAAAGAAGCCGGTGTCATGGACAAGATGGTCATGGTCTTCGGCCAGATGAACGAGCCCCCCGGCGTGCGACTGCGTGTCGGGCTGACCGGCCTGACCATGGCGGAGTACTTCCGCGATGTTGAGGGACAGGATGTCCTCCTCTTCATCGATAATATCTACCGTTACACCCTGGCTGGCATGGAGGTTTCGGCCCTGCTGGGCCGCATGCCCTCGGCCGTGGGTTACCAGCCCACGCTGGCAACCGAGATGGGCGAGCTCCAGGAAAGGATTGCCTCCACCAAGAAAGGCTCGATTACCTCTTTCCAGGCTATCTACGTCCCCGCCGATGACTATACCGACCCCGGTGTCGTTACCACCTTCGGCCACCTCGACGCCGTGGTTGCCCTCGACCGCGCTATCGCCGAGCAGGGACTCTACCCTGCCGTTAATCCCCTCACCTCCACGTCCCGCATCCTCGACCCCAACGTCGTTGGTCAGGACCATTACCAGGTAGCCCGCGAGGTCCAGAGGGTTTTGCAGAGATACCAGGACCTCCAGGATATCATCGCCATCCTCGGCATCGAGGAGCTCAGTGAGGAAGATAAGACGACTGTTGCCCGCGCCCGCCGTATCCAGCGGTTCCTATCGCAACCAATGTTCGTCACCGAGGTCTTCACCGGCCGGCCCGGCAAATACGTCAAAATCGAGGATACCGTGCGCGGTTTCAAGGAGATTCTGGAAGGCAGGTACGATGACCTGCCCGAGCAGGCTTTTTATATGGTCGGCGGCATTGAAGAAGTCCCCGAAGCCGCCCGTGCTTTAGGAGTTGAATCTGATGGCTAGCATCAGGCTGGAGATTGTTACCGCCGAGCGCGTCGTCTACACCGAGGATGTCGATATCGTTATCGCTCCCGGTGTGGAGGGACAGCTGGGTATTTTACCCCACCACGCCCCCCTGATGACTATCCTCCAGTCCGGCGAGATTCTCGCCCGCCGCGGTAACGAAGAAGATATTATGGCTATCTCCGGCGGCTTCCTCGAGGTCAGACCCGACCGTGTTATTATCCTGGCGGACAGTGCTGAGAGGGCCGAAGAGATAGACGAGGCTCGCGCCGAGGCTGCCCGCGAACGTGCCGAGAAGAGGATAAGGGAAAGAGGCACCGTTCCGGATCTTGATATGGCTCGCGTCGAAGCGTCCTTACGACGCGCCATGGCACGCCTCTCGGTGCTGGAAAAGGTCAAGCGCCGACGCCAGCGCTAGCCCCAGGAAAGCGTACGGTTCGGACGGTTCTCGCTGAGCATTATTTTGCGGTTACAGCTCCGCTTCCTTGATTACTTGGGGTACCAGTTCGTCCCAGCCCAGCGGCATTATATGAACCCCCTGGCATAGCGGTTTCACCTGCCGGATTATCCGCGCCGTTATCTCCACCGCCTGCTTCTTGCGGTCTTCCTTCGGGGTATCGGACATCTCCTCGATGATGCTGTCCGGCACGGTAATACCGGCTACGTTCTGGTTCATGAACTTGGCCATGGCGGCGCCCTTGAGAATCACTATCCCGGCGATAACCGGTACGTTGAATCCCTGTACCCGGTTCATGAAGTCCTCGAGCTTATCCGGTTCATAAACGGCCTGCGTCTGGAAAAATACCGCTCCGGCCTCGATTTTCTTCTTCATCTTGATAACCTGAGGTTCCACAGGATCGGCTCCAGGGGTTACTACCCCCCCCAGGAAGAAAGAGGGTTTGCTGTCCAGTTCGTGCCCGGACATGTCCTGGCCCTGGTTCAGAGTGCTGGCTGCTTTGATCAGTTGTACCGAGTCCAGGTCGTACACCGGTTTAGCCTCGGTGTGGTCGCCCATGGCAGGATGGTCGCCGGTCAGGCATAGAACATTCTCGATACCCAGAGCCCAGGCGCTCAGCAGGTCCGACTGCAGTGCCAGTCGGTTACGGTCGCGACAGGTAAGCTGGTAAATTGGTTCCAGTCGCCGCTCTACCAGTTTGCAGGAGACCGCCAGCGATCCGATTCTGAACACCGCGCTCTGGAGGTCGGTAACGTTAATGGCAGTGACGTAGTCCCGGAGTTGTTCGGCATCGTGCAGGCACCCGCTGATATCCACGCCCTTCGGCGGGCCGATTTCACCGGTAACCACGAATTCCCGGCTGCTCAGTTTATCTTTCAGTTTACTCATTATCCGTTAATACTCCTTGTTATCTCTTTTATGTGCCTCGGCTAGTCTTTCCTGGAGATTGACAGTTCTCCCGCCAGTGACTTGAAGGTCGCCCCCGATTCAACCATGGTCAGGGAGCGCGGTCGACTCCACCGGGAGTTATTTTTCGGTGTCTGGTATTTATCCATCTCTTCCAGTCGGCCCAGTTCCTTCAAACGGTCGTAGATAAGTTGCCAGCCACAGTCGCGCGTGCGGTCTACCTCGCACTTTCCGTCCTTGGCACCGCCGCAGGGACCGTTAAGCAGGCTCTTGGCGCAGAGTGTTACCGGGCAAAGGCCCCCGGTGTATTCCACGATGCATTCTCCGCATAATGAGCAGTATTCGGTAATGAAGTCGTCCGTTACCGTTTCTCCCCCGAAAATGGTATCGCACCCGGGATGCACCATGCCCCCCTCAGTGGCGTCCATGACGGTATGGATGCCCTGGCCGCAGGCCAGAATGAGGAAAGAATCGGCTTTCTCCGTCTCTGTCTGGTAGGTTTCGTTAAGCATCTTTTTCACAATCGCCAGCTTGCAAAGACTCACACCGCTGTCGGTGCAGGCCCACCCCGCCACCTCCACGCCCTTCTTTTTCAGGCGTTCCGCCATCTCCTCCGTCTCCGGTGCCCCGCCCGAGTGGCACTTGGCGGCACAGTTACCGCACCCCACCACAAAAACCTTCTCCCCGGGCCGCAAATACCCTGTTATCTCATCGATTGGTTTTTGTATTGTTGCGTGCACGTATAGTCCTCCTCTTTTTCTTGTTTTTTGCCCACGGGAGGGCAATGCTGCTGGATTCGATAGGGGATACGGGACGTTTAATCCGATTAATATTACCATAGGGGGGTATAGTATATCAATATCGGAAAGAAAAAGAGGTTGGTAAGTCCTGAATCAGCTTGTCATCTAGAAGCAGCCCGATTATCTGATAACGGGCATACTTTTACCCGGGCAGGAGGATTTATCGGTTTGGTTCCATTCGCATGAAACGTTCGCTTTGTGACCCTGTCTCCCGTAATAGAGAGTCAGTACTTCTGGAGGGGCATACTGGCGTTTTCCGTCTGTAAGAAGTTGCCTGTTGGCGGAAGATAACCTACATTATTTCCAGTCTGACTCTGGTGGCGGCTTTCGCTGCTTTTACCCTGAGCAGAGTGCGCATGGCCTGGGCTATCTGGCCTTGCTTACCGATGATTCGCCCCTTGTCGTCGTCCGCAACGGTGAGTTTGAGTGTGATGCCGTCATCGTTTGTTTCCTCTTCGATGCTTACTGCGTCCGGATCATTGACGATCGACTTGGCGATGTACTCCACTAGGTCTTTCATCGTTTCTCCTTAACAAGTTTGAACTTCTCCAGAACACCTGCCTTGTCTAGCAGTCTGGCGGTAGTATTAGTTGGTTTAGCTCCTTGTTGCAGCCAGTGCAGCGCTTTCTCTTCTTTTATCACAATCGTTTCCGGTTCTGTTAACGGATCATAGTGCCCCACTATATCTATGAAAGCACCGTCTCGCGGTGCCCGGACATCTGCTACTACCAGTCTGTAACTGGGTTTCTTCTTTGCTCCGACGCGTCTCAGTCTGATTTTTAACATTTACTCCTTGCCACTTATGGTTTTATTTGATATACGTCACATATTATGCACCATTAACATTTGGCTGTCAATGGGGGAGAATTTAAACTTTTCTATCAGATGATATATATTGATAAATTATTCTTGAATAGCTATACTGCATATACCTCCCGGAACCGATAATTTAAGGATGTCCATTTTTTCTTTTTGTTCAATTCTAGTCCTTGGGGTGTTAGATCTGACGTGCCGGACTCCGAGCATAATCCGTCGGCTTTTACCCAGGAAACTTAACATAAACCTGAAGACGATTCAGAATTCATCAGTCCCTTTACACCGCTGAATTGTTTCCCGGGAACAATACCTTGCCTCGTACGGGTTTATGCGTCTATAATCAAGATATGAATATAGTCAGGTTACATGACTGGCATGTAACCACCTCTCGAGCTATACAGATACAAACGGAGATGGCGGGTCAGGTATCGCGGACTGGTGATGTGAATCCGGAACTCATAGCCGGGGTGGATATATCCGTGGACAGACTATCGGGTACGGGGACGGGAGCCGTGGTTGTCCTGAGCTACCCCGGACTTGATATAGTTGAAGTGCAGGTCGTGACAGACCGGATAGAATTCCCTTACGTACCCGGCCTCCTGTCATTTCGGGAGGCGCCGCTGGTACTGGCTGCCTGTGAGAAGCTAGCGGTAAAACCTGACCTGTTCATCGTGGACGGGCAGGGGATAGCCCATCCTCGACGTATCGGACTTGCCTCTCACCTGGGGCTGTTTTGGGATAAACCTACCATCGGTTGCGCCAAGTCGCGATTATGCGGCACCCATGAACTGCCCGGTGATAACGCCAAAAGTTATACTCAGCTGATTGACAAAGATGATGTAGTGGGGGCGGTACTGCGTACTAGGACGGGGGTAAAACCCGTATACGTGTCTATCGGTCACAAAATCGGTTTAGCTTCAGCGATTAACTGGGTGCTGGCCTGCTGTCGGGGTTATCGCCTCCCGGAACCAACACGTCTCGCCCATCAGGCAGCCGGAGGTAATCTGAAAGCGGGGTCGATAACTGCTTATTTTGAGATGTTAAAATAAAACATAAGCCGAAGCGAGGTTTTATGCCAGAGCTAAAAGACAGGTTAGAAGAACTAAAAGGCCGGGTTTCCCAGGCTATGGAGCATCTTTGACATCGCTGGCCAGGAAAAAGAGATAACCGAGCTGGAAAAGCAGTCCATGCAACCGGATTTCTGGAATGACCAGGCTACTGCTCAGAGTGTTATGCGTCAGCTGGCCGAAAAATCCCGGGTAGTGCAGCGATGGCGTGAACTGGAAAGCAAGCTGGCTGATTTATATGAGTTGTCTGACGTAGTGGAAGAGGATGAAAAATTCCAGGTTGAAGTAGAAAAGGAAGTAGATAAGCTGGCCAATTCCCTGGATGATATGGAATTTGAGCTAGCGTTCAGCAGTGAATATGACGCCAGAAATGCTATTCTGGCAATCCACGCCGGGGCTGGCGGTACCGAATCACAGGACTGGGCGGAAATGTTGATGAGGATGTACCTGCGCTGGTCGGAGCGCCGCGGTTACCAGGCCGAGGTGCTGGATACTTCGCCGGGAGATGAAGCCGGTGTTAAAAGCACGGTAATCGCCATCAACGGTGAATACGCCGCCGGGTATCTGAAATCGGAGCATGGTGTCCATCGGCTTGTCAGGCTTTCACCGTTTGATGCCGATCATGCGCGGCATACGTCTTTTGCTCTGGTGGAGGTAATGCCCGAAGCTGAGGATGATATCAATGTGCAGATAGAACCTGATGATATCAAGGTGGAGACATTTCGTTCCAGCGGTCCCGGTGGCCAGCATATGCAGAAGACAAGTAGCGCCGTCAGGATAACACATCTGCCCACGGGTACGATGGCCAGCTGCCAGAGTGAACGTTCCCAGTTTATGAACAAGGACATCGCTATGAAAATATTAAGGGCGCGCCTGCTGGAAATGGAACTGGAAAAAAGAGAAGAAGAAAGGGCTAAGCTAAAGGGGAGAAGAATTGACGCTGGTTGGGGTAATCAAATCAGAAGCTATATATTGCATCCCTACAAAATGGTAAAAGACCACCGTACGGGTTACGAAGCAAGTAATCCTGAAGAGGTGCTTGATGGGGATCTGGATGACTTCATTACCGCTTATCTCCGGTCTTTAATGGGGAAAGAAGAATGAAACATAAAATAGGATTGTTGATAACCCTGGGTTTGATACTGGTAGTAGCATTATGGAATCCGTGCTTGGTCCAGGCTAGTAGCGAACTCAGCATTCTGGATTATTCGGCGGAGATAGATTTCCCCGCAAAGATTATTTTCGAAGTTTCTGCCCGGAGCGATGTGGATATTGATGATATTCGTCTGCATTACAGGATTAACCGTACTGAACTTGCCCGGATAACAAGTGAGGTATATATTGAGTTTACACCATCGAAAACGGTATCCATCGATTGGGTATGGGATATGAGAAAAACGGGTGGATTACCACCTGGTTCCAGTCTGTATTACTGGTGGACGGTGACTGATGCCGACGGCGACAGCGTGCAGACCCCTCCGGTTGAAATGCTGGTATCCGATAAGCGTTATGATTGGCAGGAACTTACCGAAGGTGAGATAACCCTTTATTGGTATAAGGGTGATGATTCCTTTAGCGGTGAACTGATGGCTGCTGCCCAGGAAGCACTGGCACGTTTGTATGTGGAGACCGGAGCCGAACTGGAAAAGCCGGTGAGTATCTATATTTATGCCAGTTCTGCAGACCTGCAGGGTTCGATGATTTTCCCCCAGGAGTGGACCGGTGGCGTTGCCTTTACACGGTACGGAATTATCACGATTGGTATCGGCACGAGTTCCGGTGACATGGAATGGGGTAAGAGGGCGATTGCTCACGAACTTACTCATCTGGTCATTCACCAGATAACCCTGAATCCTTACAACGATTTACCTGTCTGGCTAGATGAAGGCCTGGCCATGAATACCGAAGGTGAATTACTGTGGTATTTCATGGATGAACTCAATAAGGCCAGAGAAAACGGTACCTTTTTCTCGGTGCGCAGCCTGGCAAGTCCCTTTCCCACGGATACCAATGAAGCACTGCTCTCTTACGCCCAGAGTTATGAGCTGGTAAAATTTCTCATTGATGAGTACGGGCAGGAAAAGATGTTCGAGCTGCTCAGCACTTTCCGGGAAGGTGCTGGCTATGATGAAGCATTAAACAGGGTATACAACTTTGATATGGACGGGCTGGATGCCCGGTGGCGAGCCGCTTTCGAAGCTATGGTGATACTCTGATTTTAGTCGTGACGTTCGGTAATCAACTGCGGGCTGGCTTTTACCGCCGGCGTATCCATCTCGGTGCCGTTCATGAATTTAATTTTCGGCATTTTCTGATACCAGGTAGCGCCGCATTGTATGCACTCGGCATAAACACCGTAGACATCACATTCCAGTGAAACGTCACCCCCGCATCTTTTGCAGGCTTTTATTCTAACGAGACAGAGCATTTTTCTCCTTGCGCGTAATTCTAATGTTTATTCACAGGCCTCTATTTCCTGATGATAGATGTTGTGGTATCAGTTTAAAATCCTGTAAACCCTTATTCTAGCAATACTACACTCCCAAATATGATAATGGTTAATACCCAGTAATAAAGTAATATGGTCAAACAAAGGAAAACTGCCAGGTGGTTGCCATATTCTTCGTATTGGTGTTAGACTAGGCTGATATGAGTACACCAGCGGACTCCAAGCCAGATGGGTTGACCATTCACGACCTTCCGGTTTCCGACAGGCCGAGAGAAAGATTACAGAGGTTAGGAGTCGAGGCTCTATCAGCCCAGGAAATTTTAGCGGTTATTTTGGGCAGGGGTATTTCCGGAGAATCGGTGATGGTCACCGCCCAGAGATTACTCAGCAAGTTTGGTGGTCTTAAAGGAATCTCTAATGCTTCTCTTGAAGAGCTTGCCAGCATCAGGGGAATAGGTATCGCCAAGGCGGCGCAGATAAAGGCGGCGGTTGAACTTGCCAACCGCGTGGATGGTTATTCAGAGACGGGGACCAGGCTTCTTATAAAAACCCCCGAGGATGTAGCTGCACTCGTAAAAGGCAGATTGAAAGAGAAAAAAAGGGAGTATTTCCTGGCGGTGTTACTCGATACGAGAAACCAGTTGATAAAAATTGCCGAGATATCTATCGGCAGTCTTGATACCAGTATTGTCCATCCCCGCGAAGTATTTAAGGAAGCGATATCCGCCAGTGCCGCGGCAGTGATTTTGGTGCATAATCACCCATCTGGCGATACCGAGGCGTCGGAAGACGATATTCAGTTAACTAAACGACTGGCGGAAGCCGGTGAGATTGTCGGCA
>SMTZ1_10000267_pt1 | contig 50158 bp, 33 predicted proteins | sample DeeMarSWOR136_30_FD_25667 | JGI IMG/M metagenome (IMG submission 25667) | reverse complement strand
ACTTTGAGTTCAGGCTCTTCGACGATCCCAACGTCATCCTCGGCAATCAAGTGGGAAGTACAATCGATGTGAACGACCTTGACGTAATAGATGGTTATTTTGCGGTGGAATTGGATTTCGGAAGTGACGCCAATATATTCGATGGTAATGACCGCTGGCTGCAAGTTAGTGTCCGACCTGGAGAGCTTAATGACCCCAATGAATATGTGATTTTGTTGCCGCGTCAGCAGATCAGGCCGACGCCATACGCGCTCTATGCTGAAAGAGCAGGCTCAGGACAAGGTGGTGTTCCGGGGCCTCAAGGGCCGGAAGGACCTCAGGGCCCGAAGGGAGACAAGGGCGACCCAGGGCCAATGGGCCCTCAGGGACCCGAAGGGCCTCAAGGGCCGGTAGGTCCACAGGGGCCACCTGGGACCGGCGGGTCACTATGGACGCTGGCCGGTTCGAACATCTACTACAATGACGGCAATGTCGGTGTTGGGACCACAGCGCCGGAGGCTCGACTTCACGTGACCGGTGGAATCCTGAAGGCCGAAACTGATATTACGTTGGACAACGCCAATATGCCGGCTGATGTATGGCACAATCATCTGTACAATGGGTTAGGATTCTGGGGCACGCAAGGCTCACATCGGTCCAGTTGGGCGTGGAATTACTACAGAAGAGCGAGCGATAACCGAATAAGCGTTGTCGGCGTTCATGGATACGACAACCTTGCAGGTATCGAACTTGGCAATGACGGCATTCTCTTTCGTACAGAACAGGATGCATCGAGTGGAGGCTCGCATCCACCGGTGCGCATGCAAATAAGGCCGGACGGCAACGTCGGCATCGGCACGCCGACTCCGAGTGAGAAGTTAGAGGTTCAGGGCGGGGCGATAAAGGCAAGCGGCGGACTGATAATAGAGACACGAACGTCCGACCCAGCCAGCCCGGTTACGGGTCAGATTTGGCTGAGGACTGATATACCGTAGATTTCTCTCCCTGAAGGGGACCCTTTTTGGTGAGGCATGAAGATGATTACAAATAATTCAAAAAGAAGGAGTAGGGCGGCCAAGCCAATCCTTGGCGTTACGGGTGTTGTGCTCGTCGTTGCTATGTCCGGGATAGCCAGCGGGCAGGTCTATGTGGCGGACGATTTGCGGGAAAACTACTACGCAGGTTATGGAGACGCCTACCTCGATCCACTTGGGCCGTCGCTGGGATACCTGTCAACAACGCCGCTAGCTTCCCGCTTATACAGTGATTGTGGAGAAGGCCCGCTGAGTTTTTCGTCGGAGGATGACACTTGGCATGTCCGTTCCGATGGAGCGATTCCGCGCGGCTACCCTGACTACTTTGGCGCTGTATGGTTCGGTACGCTCACAGTAGGTCCTGGGCTCTTGCTAGAGGAGGGCGACGTTACCTTTGGTACGCGCAGCGACGACGGCAGCGTTATCTGGATTGATGGAGAACTTGTTGTCAACAATCTGGAATTTCGCATGCCGTGGCCGTGGACCAGGACTGGAACGATAGACCTCCAAGTGGGTAGTCATGACATTTACATTGGCTGGTTCAACGGCGGTGGTTTTGGCGAGATGGAAGCCCGGTTCTGTCAGGGAGGGGACTTGTCTTATGAAGAGCTGGAGCCCATCGACCCCTGTGACCCGAACCAAGCGGGGCTTTGGAGCGCCCCCGCATCGAACCCACCGCTTCCTGCTGCGGAGTTGTTAGCGCGTTGGAGGCTGGATGAGACCAGCGGCAATGCCGCCTACGACAGTGCGGGGCACCACGACGGCGTGGTTCACGGTGATCCCACCTGGATGGGCGGCTCTCTGCTATTCGATGGTGAGGATGATCGTGTGACCTGCGGAACCTTCAACCCATCAGAAGGTACCGGACAGATAACAGTCGCTCTCTGGGCCAAGTGGCACGGAGCGAACGGCGAGTTTCAAGGGCTGATTGCTAAGCGCGATACATGGAACGCGGATGACATGATGTGGCAATTGGAGGCGTACCGTGACACTGGGGCGCTCGGCTTCTTCCGCGAGGGTTCCTACCCCTATAATGGGTCTCAACAGTCATCTTCGGTTCTACCTGTAGGAGTATGGACGCACGTTGCAGCCACGTACGACGGAGTTACGACGAGACTATACATAGACGGCGCAGAGGAGGACAGCGGATGGCTTTCCTTGGGTTCTGACACTTCTGCGAATATTACGGTTGGTGCGTGCGAGCCGGATGGTTCCTATCCCTTTAATGGCGAACTGAAGGATGTTCGCATTTATGACCGCGCCCTCAGTTCCAGCGAGATAAGAGATCTGGCCGGGCCAACAGGACCCTGGATGATCGATATTGGCCTTCGGGTCTATGATGGGACGAGCGTCGTCACCATTGCCTGCGAAGAAGGTGCTGCGGCTTCGCCGCTTCGAATAGCAAAGAACGGCACAGTCTATGGAATTGTCCTCGTAGACCCTTCAGATGCTAATGCTTCCGGCATAAGAATAGAGACCAGCTCAGGAGTTAAGGCTTTGAGAAAAATGTAGGAAGAGGCATGGCGTTGAGACCCTCAATTGATTATCGATGATTTACTATTGGCTATTCAGAGGGTGGCGGATGAGTCCGCCTTAAGGCGGCGGACGAGTGGATGAGTGTATGAGTGGATGCGCAGATGGGTCCGGCCGGAGGACGGGGGTAAAACGTGGGTGGGGCGGAAAATTTGGAAAAAGGGAGGTCAGGGGCTTGCAATTTTGAGGGAATTTTGGCAATATAGTAGGGTAGTAAGTCGCAAAAGCGTTTCCCAAGACGGTAAATGGGAAATGTCAGGGTAAATGCATTTGGAGGAGGATATGATGAAGGTAAGGGTGATAACATCTATTTGTGCTTGTCTTGTTGTTTCGGGCGTCTGCACTTTGCGAGGGGCGATAATTATCGTCGATGCCGGCGGGGCCGGGGATTATACGACAATCGAGGAGGCGATAAGTGACTCCAACACCGGCGACGAGATAATTGTCCGGCAAGGGACTTACTATGAAACCATCGACCTGGGCGGGAAAGCTATTACGCTTCGCAGCACGAATCCCTACGACCCCAACGTGGTAGTTAATACAATCATCGATGGTAAGAGCCGTGGCAGTACGATAACGTGCAAGAGTGGTGAAGATGCGAATACAATAATCGAGGGCTTTGTAATAACGGGAGGGAGGTCATCTTATGGTGGTGGCATGCACTGCGATGGGACAAGCCCCACGGTGAATAACTGTACGTTCGCCGACAACACGGCTTCCAGCAACGGGGCCGGGATGTATTGTGCGGACAGCAACCCTACGCTGACCAACTGCCTCTTCAACGGCAACGACACAATCTCGGGTGACGGCGCGGGGATCTATTGCTTACGCAGCAATCCGGCGCTCGCCAACTGCACGTTCATCGATAACGAGGCGACCGCACAGTTGGGTGACGGTGGTGGGATGTGTTGCTCAGACAGCAGCCCTACGCTCAACAACTGTGCGTTCACGGACAACTGGGCGACGAGAGGCGGCGGTATATCCTGTGGGGACAGCAGCCCCATGCTGAACAACTGCACGTTCACCAGTAACGGGGCAGAATGTGAGTGCGCGGCGGGCGCAAATACGGGCGGTGGAATGTATTGCTATAACAGCAGCAATCCCACGCTTATCAACTGCACTTTTATTGATAACAAGGCAGATAATGATGCCGGCGCTGTGTATTGTGACCACGGCAGCAGGGCCGAACTCGCAGGAACTGTTATCTGTAGAAATATCCCCAACGAGATAGTTGTATTGGGCGACCTTGACGGTGACCGGGTGGTTGGGTTTGCTGATTTTGCCATTTTGGCCGACAACTGGCTAAAGGGAGATTAGGGGATTTGGCGTAGGTGGTCTTTAGGCTGTCCAACCGCAATAGAGCGGGATGGGCTTCGGAGAAAACCGGATGGGCCAAAGGCCGTCTTAGGGGACTTTTCACTTTTGTGCGTGGGCGCGAAGAGCCTGTCAGTATAAGCCGTGCGGCAGAAAGTCCGTTACTCCTTTCGCTTTTACTGCCTTAAGTCTATAGAGACATAAATAAAGACGAACAAATGCGAATAAGGAGTGCTAACAATGAAACGGCTAATATTGACCATCGTAGTTGTGATACTGAGTGTATGGGTTAGCGGCTGTGTTGTGGTCAGCGAGCACCGCCACGAGCACGTGCGTCACGCAGTGGCCACAGGCCATAGACAACCTGTGGTTATTCGTCCGGTACCTGCGCCGCGTCCCCCTATTCGGCGCCCCGTAGAAAGGCGTCAGCATCGCGGGTCCAGATACACGCACCGCTGAGTCAGGCCGGCGAAGGACGAGGGTGCTTTTTGGGCGGATAATCGGCGAATAAATATTGCCAGACAAGCAGTGAAACGTGATTCAGGAGCGTATATCTGTCGATAAGAGAATAGGACCTTCAATCGATTGTGCTGTGCTTGAAGGTAGGTGCGGTGAGGATTATGCTTGACGGGGGTGGGTGCAAGACGTAGCATTTGTGAAAATGAGGTAACACAAAATGGGCTCTTCTGACCACCCAGGCTGGAAAGATGCCTGGATTTGCGCTTTGGTGGGAGTGAGGTGGTGGTAGCGGAGTGGGGCGCTGTGTGTCGCTGATAATGAAAGAGCAATAAGTTGCCGGCCAGTATGAGCAGTGTCAATCGAAAGACCGCTTGGGCAGTAGCAACGTTCCTTGTTGCTCTGCTTGCGGGTAGTTGTGCTGAGCCGAGACCCGGAGTTTCGAAGGAACTTGTACGGACTGGGGAGCTGGGGCCTACGATAGGGTCGCTGGCTGAGGTATTCACGGCTGAATCGATTGTGGTTGAGGGGTACGGCTTGGTTGGCGGGCTTAGCGGGACAGGTTCGGCTGAGTGTCCGCCTGAAATCAGAGCATACCTTACGCGATATATCCTGACGCAGCTGCCCGAGCGCAAGGTGGACGTTGACAGACTCATCGGGCATCGTGACACGGCGGTGGTGCGGATTGAGGCAATGGTGCCGGCGGGGGCGTGGAAAGACCAACACTTCGATGTGACCGTAGCTGCTCTGCCGGGCACGCAGACCACTTCTTTGGAGGACGGCTGGCTGTATACTGCTGAGCTAAAGGCAAGGGGGACGTTCGGTGCAGCTACGAGGGTCATAGCTCGAGCGGAAGGGCCTGTCTTTATGGATAAAATCAGTACTTCCAAGACAGATAAGAAACTGGGCTACGTTCTTGGCGGCGGGAAGGTGCTTGATGAGTACAACATGGCGATCGGACTTCGCCGGCCCGATTACCGGGTGGCGAGCGTGATTCGTAACCGTTTGATCGAGCGATTTGGCTACGGAACGGCTGTAGCGATCTCGCCGAGCCGGATAGAATTGGCGGTGCCGGCCAAACACAGAGAGCAGAAGCTGAGGTTTGCCTCGATAGTCAAGGCATTGTATCTGGACGAGTCACCGGAAGTTACAGAAGAAAGAGTAAAGACATTTGTTAGAAAGCTCGCAGTTTCTGACGAGAAGTACGCATGTGAAGTTGCTCTTGAGGCTATAGGCAATGCGAGCGTTGAGAAGCTGTCTGTTTTGTTGAATTCGTCCAATGAGGAGGTGCGGCTGCGGGCGGCCAGGTGTGTGCTGAATTTGGGCAGCGATCTTGGCTTGGAGACGCTCAGGCAGTTAGCTCTTGGTAAGAATTCAACCTATCGAGTGGAGGCGTTAGAGGTGATAACTGCGGCGGCTCGGCGGGGCGACGCGACTGCCATATCGCGAAGGCTGTTGCGTGAGCCGGATTTCGAGGTCAGGTTGGCGGCATACGAGCAGCTACGAAAATTGGGTGATGTTGCTGTGGGACAAAGGCTGGTGGCGCGCAGTTTCTATCTGGAGCAGGTCACGCAAGGCGAGAAAAAGGTTATTTTTGTATCGCGCAGCGGTCAGGCGCGAATTGTGTTGTTCGGTGGACCGATATATTGCCGGAGGAATATCTTTGTGCAGTCAGCCGATGGCAATATAACAATAAACGCTCTGGCTGGCGAAGGATATGTCTCAGTGATGCGTAAACATCCCACGCGACCCGTCACGGTCGGGCCGTTGAAGAGTTCTTTCAAGCTTAGCGATGTCATTTTGACACTCTGCGAGGAACCTGCGAGGGCGGAAGAGCAATTGCATGGGGGTTTAGGTGTTTCTTATTCTGATATGATAGCTCTTCTGCAACAGATGTGTGACAAGGGTGCAGTGGAAGCGGAGTTTCGAGCTGGTCCCCCACCAAAAATCGGCTAATTATCAAGAGAAAACAGACCCCCGGCCGATAACAATACTGCGTGTTAGCGTGAGAATAGAGCGCAGAGTCTGCAATAAAAGTTATTGGACGTTGATGGCAGGGCCGAAATGAGACTTACGAAAGTTGTTCTTGATGGATTCAAGAGTTTCGCGGACAAAACGGACTTTACTTTCGATTCATCCATAACTGCCATTGTGGGGCCCAATGGGTGTGGAAAGAGCAACGTCGTTGATGCGGTAAAGTGGGTACTTGGTGAGCAGAGTCCCAAGAGCCTTCGAAGCGATCAGATGGCTGACGTAATATTTAGCGGCAGCAGCAGCAGAAAGGCGCAGGGCACAGCCGAAGTGAGCCTGTTTATTGCCAACCCTGACGGAAGCCCGACAGGGCGGCTGCCAATCGATACTGACGAGGTGCAGATATCACGGAGGGTATACAAGAGCGGCGAGAGTGAGTATCGGATAAACAACAGTATCTGCCGACTGAAGGACATTCGAGAGCTGTTCATGGACACGGGGGTAGGTACGCGAGCGTATTCGATTCTTGAACAGGGACAGATTGAGCAGCTGGTGAGTGCCTCGAAGACAGATAGAAGGGTGATATTTGAAGAGGCAGCGGGCATAAGCAAGTACAAAGCACATAAAAAGGAGGCACTTCGCAAGCTGGAGCGAACCGAGCAGAATCTGCTGCGGCTTGCAGATATCCTGGGCGAGGTGACAAAGCGACTTAGAAGCGTGAAGCTTCAGGCGACAAAGGCTCGGAAGTATCTTGAATACACGCGGCGGCTCAAGGAGCTGCAAGTTAATTATTCGCTGGTCGAATATGCAAAGTATCATGGACAACTGACAGAGAAGAAGGCGGCACTTGGAGATCTGGAGCAGCAGTTGGAGCAGTTAGCGGTGGAGGTTGCGAAGAATGAGACACTGATGAGCAAGCTGGGCGAGGAAAGGATTGAGACCGAGCACAGGTTGAACAGGACAGATAATGCGCTGGTCGCGGTTCGCAGCAAGATTGAGCAGCACCTTCAACGGATTGAGTTCTTGCGAGCGCGAATTACCGAGCTACAGCAAAGCAAAGAGAATGCGAGCCAGCGAGCTGGAAAACTGCATGAGCAGAAGCATGTTTTTGAAAGAGATTTGTCCCAGTACAAGCAGGAGCTGGCGCGCTGTGAAGCGCTGCTTGAAGAGAAAAGCCAGGCTGCCGAGCAAATTCAAGAGACCATCCAGCAAATAAATGCCGAGTGTGGCATGCTTGAGGCGGAGCTTGAAGACAACAAATCGGGTGTCATCGATATAGTCAGACGGACAGCTCAACTTCACAATGAAATCCAAAGCATTTCGGTCTATCGGGGCAACTTGTCAAACCAGAAAGATCGTCTTGCCGGTCGTGTAGCAACCGCCAGGGCGGAACTGGAGAGACTGCTTACAGAGAAGGCACGACATAGGGCTCGTCTTGACGATATTGGAAAGGTGTTGAGCGAGCTGCATCGCAGCCTGGAATCCAAACGCAAAGAAGCAGAGGATATCAACCGTGCTTTGGCAGCGAATAACGAGCGCTTATCCCACAGCAAAGAAGCACGGAGCGCGCTGAGTGGTGAACTTGCGATATTGCAGGACATGGAAAAGAGACGCGAGGGGCTCAATAGCGCGGTTAGAAGTATTCTGCAAGATCCATCGAGTGAGAGAGGCGGATTGGATTACGTAGAGGGGATACTGGCAGAGATTATTACAGCCGACATCGAATATGCAAGCGCTGTCGAGGCCGGCCTTGAAGGCAAGACCGACGCTATCGTAATCAACGATACAGGCAAACTGCTGGCCGATAAGCAGATAATCGAACATCTTGATGGCAGGGTGAAGTTCATATGTCTTGACAAGACGGAGCTGTTTGTGGACAGAAACGACTTCTCTGCATTGCCATACGTTAAGGGCAGACTAGTTGAATTCGTAAAATACGATAGTAAATACGCCCCATTGGTTTGGAAGCTGCTTGGCAAAACGATAGTAGTGGAATCAGTTGGGGCAGCAATGGAATTGGCAAAGAGCACAGCAGGAGAGTATCACTTTGTCACTGTAAAGGGTGAATTTGTTACCGCTGACGGGACCATAAAGCTTGGGCCATTGAGTAAGACAACAGGTTTGATATCGCGCAAGAGCCGGCTGCGCCAACTGGAGGAGACCATCGGCGGTATTACATCTGAAATCGCGGCTCTGCAAGAGCAGCTTCAGAGGAACAATCAGACAAACGCGCATCTGAACAAATTGTGCAAGGACCTGCGAACGTCTATTTACGAAGCAAATACAGAGAAGATGCAGATGGGTTCAAAGCTGGCAGTTTTTGAGCAAGACATACGCCGGCTGAAGGAAGAGGAACCTTTGATAGCCAGCGAAATTGGCTTACTCGAAGAACAGATCGCCCAATCAGTGCAGAAGGAGTATGATTCGAAACAGAAATTGGAGGAGCTGGAAGCTGTAAACAGGCAGCGGTCGGCGCACATAAAAGAGCTGGAGGCAAGACATGCCGAACAAAAGGCAGAACAGCAATCTCGGATGGTGCAACTGACGGATCTGAAGGTTGCTCTTGGTCAGATTACTGAACGAGGCAAGGCGCTGGAGCAGACAATCGTGAGCCTGGGCGATCAGATGAATGCAAACTGCGCATCTACTGAGGCTGCCCAGAGGGAAATACAAACCTGCAGCGAGCAACTTGAGCAGGCGGCGAGGAGTATTCTTGGCAGTGAAGCTACAGTGTCAGAACTGTTTGTCGAAAAGGAAAAAAGCCAGGAAAGCTGCCAGCTCTTGCATAGAGAGATACAAAGTTTGCTGGAAAAGCAAGCTGAGGTCGAACAACTTGTTCGGCTGAAGAAAACCGAGAAGGGTGAGGCGGAGCAACAAGCTAATGAGCTCAAAATAGAATTGAGCCAATTAGAGGTAAAGGCGCAGGACCTGGTTGAAAGAGTACAGGATGAACTGCAGATTGATCTGGGTGAAGCCTACAAGAATTATCAGGACCAGGAAGTTGACTGGGACCAGGTAAAAGAAGAGATAGCTGAGCTTCGAGGTAAGACCGAGCGGCTTGGGAATGTGAATTTGGACGCGATAGATGAGCAGGAAAGCCTTCAGCAGCGACATGACTTCTTGGGTAGCCAGCTCGAAGACCTCAATAGCGGCAGAGCTCAGTTGCAGCAACTGATAAACCGTCTGAACAGGAAGAGCAGGGAGAAATTCAGCCAGACTTTTGAAGAAATCAGGGTTCATTTCCAGGGACTTTTCCGCAAATTATTTGGCGGTGGCAAGGCAGATATAGTTCTTGAGGACGCTGAAGATATTCTGGAAGCAGGTATAGAAGTCACAGCTCGGCCGCCCGGCAAGGAGACGAGGAGCATATCTTTGCTCAGCGGTGGTGAGAAGTCGATGACGGCGATTGCACTACTATTTGCGGTTTTTAAGGCGAAGCCTTCTCCGTTCTGTTTTCTTGACGAGATAGACGCGGCATTAGACGAGGCGAATAATGAGCGTTTCAATCTGCTTCTGCAAGATTTTCAGCGGGACTCGCAGTTCATAGTAATCACTCACGCCAAGCGTACAATGAGCGTTGCGGATGAGCTGGTCGGGATAACGATGCAGACGCAAGGTGTCAGCAAGAAGATAAGCGTGCGGTTTGACCAGTACGAAGAGGAGACTGCTGCGGCGTAATCAGGGCATGTTTGTGACAAGGGTGATTTTCAGAAAATATGCCTTTATAGTGCAGGTAATTCACATCTGATTGCATCAGGGGCCGTAACCGCAGCGCGGCCGGAGTTTAATATTCCACTTGATCCGTTGAGATTAAACTGATAGAAAACGGAATGATATTTGGCGGAGTAGAGTGAGAATGGACCCATTTGAACGCCGCGGTTGAAAATATTCGTCTTTGCTGGTAGAATTCAAATTCTGCTTTATGGATATTCAAAGGAACTGGCAGTGGTAGAAAGACTTGACAAGCATGTGCTGAGGAATGGGATGGTCCTTCTTGGTGAGCGTATGGAGGCAGTTGAGTCGGTGGCGTTTGGCTTTATGGTGCCGGCAGGTGCTGCTTTGGTGCCGGAGGGCTGTTGTGGGGCGGGCAGCGTTATCATTGACTGGATATTCAGGGGCGCGGGCGATAGAGACAGCCGGCAGCTTGGTGATGCGCTTGACGGATTGGGGCTTCACCGTCTTGGCTCGGTTGGCAGCTCTCACATGGTTATTGGAGCGGCTCTGGAAGCCAGCAACCTGACGGGGGCTTTGGATTTGTACGGCGATATCCTACTTAAGGCGCACTTGCAAGAGGACCAGTTCGAATTGGCCAGGCAACTTGCGATTGATGGTGTGCATGCATTGGACGATGACCCTCGTCAAAAGGTTATGCTTAAACTGCGAGAACAATTTTATCCATCTCCTTTGGGGCGTAGTACGGTAGGAAATATCGATGAGTTAGAGGCTTTGACGACGGAAAAGGCGAGGCAGATTATAAAGGACGATTTCAATCTTTCAGAGACGGTTTTTGCCGTTGCGGGTAAATATGACTTCGATGCGATTTGTCAACAAATGGAGGGTCTGTTTGAAACGGGCGAGAGGGTAAGCCTCGAGCCAGTTGTGCTTGGTGCCCGAGGGGGCAAATATACACATATAAATAGCGATAGTGCGCAAGTTCATATCGGCTTGATGACCGAGACAGTGAAATTAGCTGATGAGAAGTACTACGATGCCAGAGTTGCGATATCCGTTCTTTCTGGCGGGATGAGTGCCAGACTGTTTACAGAAGTACGAGAGAAGCGGGGCCTGTGCTATGCAATCGGAGCCCGCTACCACGGTCTTAAAGATGAGGCGGGTGTGATGTGCTACGCAGGGACAACTCCGGAAAAAGCTCAGGAGACAGCGGAGGTGATAGTGCAAGAGTTTAATCGGCTCAGCGATGGGATCAGCGAAGAAGAAATCAAGAGGGCTAAAGTTGGGTTGAAAAGCTCTCTGATTCTGCAAAGCGAATCCTCCGGCAGCCGGGCCGGTGGGATTGGAAGCGATTATTATATGTTAGGCAGGGTCCGAAGCCTGGATGAGATTAAGGACAAAATAGAGGCAACAAGCGTTGACTCTGTTGCGGGTTTTTTGCGCGATAACAAGTTCAAAGATTTTACGGTTGTGACAATCGGTCCGAAGGAAGTAGCTGTTAGTTAGAGTGAAGTATGGAATTCAAGAGAAAGACGTTGGTGAACGATCTGGATTTGATCGGGGAGGTTAACAAGGCTGCCAAATCGGCGGCGGTAGGTTTTTTCGTGAAGACGGGCTCCCGGGATGAGAGCGCGCAGGTCAACGGGGTGTCACATTTCCTCGAGCACATGCTGTTCAAGGGTACGGAAAGACTAAGTGCGTTTGAAGTCAACGAGGCGTTTGACAGGACGGGCGCGCAATTTAATGCCATGACGAGTGAGGAAAACACGGTTTTCTATGCAGCTATCTTGCCGGAATATTTAGCAGAGGTGACAAAACTTTGGATAGGGCTGATGAGGCCGGCCCTTAGGGATGAAGACTTCATTATTGAAAAGAATGTGATCAAAGAAGAGATAGCGATGTACAAGGACATTCCGAGCTTCGATGTGATGGACAGGTGCAGGAGTTTGCACTTCGACGGGCATCCGTGCGGCAACAGTGTTCTTGGCAGTGAGGAAAGTATAGATAATATGACGGCCGAGCAGATGCGCTGTTATTTTGCGCGGCGCTACGCGCCGAATAATATGGTTCTGGCGTGTGCCGGCAACTTTGACTGGGATCGGATTTGCTCCATCGCGGAGAGCTCGTGCAGCAACTGGCAGAAGCAGACAGTCGAAAGAGAAGTGGCACACTTTGCGGGCAGCAAGAAGAAGGAGAGAGTTGAGAAATCGAATCTGGCTTGCGAGCATATATGCCTGATGAGCCCATGTGTGTCGGCCCAGGATTCCAGGAGATTTGCAGCGGCGCTTCTGGCGGTTGTAATCGGTGACAGTGTGGGTTCGCGATTCTTCTGGGAGCTGGTTGACAAGGCGTTAGCCGAAGCAGCAACGATGCAATTCGCGCCTATGGATGGGACGGGGGCATTTTATAGTTATATTCGCTGCAGCAGTAAGAATGTATCGAGGGTTCTCGACATAGTCGGGAGTATATTCAGCAGTCTGTCAGAAAGCGGCGTAACCGAAGACGAATTAAGAAAGGCAAAAAACAAGGTCTTGAGCGCGCTGGTAATCAAGAATGAGCTGCCAATGGGTCGGCTGGTTGATCTTGGCTTTTGCTGGACTTATCTGCGGCGGTACCGGACAATTGAGGAAGACGTCAGTGCGGTAAAGGCTGTCACGGTCGAAGATATCCATTCGCTCATAGAGCAGTTCGATCCGGGCGCTTTTACGCAGCTATCTATAGGGCCTGGCCCGTCAGATTAGGGCAGGCGTTGTTTGTGAAAGGTCTTTCGAAACTAAATTAGCTTGGATAATCAATTTGCGGTATCTATCGACGGGAGGCGCAGTATGAGAACATACAAGCATGCCATGATTTTGCTGGTCGTTCTGTCGTTCTTGTTGCTGACGGTTTCGGCGTTGGGGGTACCGCCGAAGGTTGTCGAAATCATTCCGGAAAATGGCGCACAGAACGTCGATCCTAAGTTGAAGCAGATTCGTGTAGTCTTCGACCAGGATATGAACACTCGCGGCTATTCAGTATGCGGGGGCGGGCCAAAATTCCCGAAAATGACCGGTAAGCCCCGGTGGCTTGACAGGCGCACGCTTGTAATGAGCGTGAGCCTCCTTGCGGATCACGAGTATCAGTTTAGCATTAACTGTCCGAGTGCTCGGAACTTCCGGAGTGTTCGTGGTGAATCGGTTGTGCCTTACCCAGTACGGTTCAAGACCGTTTCAGGCGCTGGTGCTGCTCCAGCCAAGAGGCTTACGGCTTCTGAGAATGAGGATGCGATTAAGCAGTTACGTGAAGCGGTCGACCAGAAATACTCGTATATGGACATGCGAAAGGTTGACTGGGACAGGCTCTTTGCTGAAAAGCGCGATGCTTTGCAGCGAGCGGAGAGCCCGGAAAGGTTCGCAACTGTGGCCGGGGAGCTTTTAGCCAGTGCGAAGGATAAGCACATCTGGCTTATGGTCGGCGAGGAGAGGTTCGGCTCGTATGTAAGCCCCGTGACAGCAAATATGAACTTCTCGAAACTTAAGGATTTGATACCGCGGTGGCAGAAGCGCAGCGCCGTGGTTTATACCGGTAGGTTTATTGACGGCATAGGTTACGTTCATATAGGCGGCTGGGAGACAAGGCACGCCGAAGCGTTAGAACAGGCGTTTGTGGCGATTTGGGAGTTCCACGATGCTCCGGGTCTCGTCATAGATGTGCGCGGTAACGGCGGCGGAAGCGAGCCTTTGGCGGAAGACTTTGCGGGGTGTTTTGTTGATGAGCCAAAGGTGTATGCTCGGCATGTGTACCGGGCGGCTAATGAACCGGGTGGCTTTGGCAAGGTGCGTGATCGGATACTGGAGCCGAACAAGCGTCGGCCGCGATACCGCGGTAAGGTTGCAGTGCTCATGGGACCGGTCAATATGAGCAGTTGCGAGGCATTTCTGCTTATGATGAAGCAGGTTCAGGACTGTAAGCTAATAGGGGTGACATCGCAGGGTAGTTCGGGCAACCCTAAGCCGACCGAGCTTGGCAACGGCGTGACAGTATATCTGCCATCGTGGAAGGCTATGCGTCCGGATGGCACGTGCTTCGAGGGGGAAGGTATCGCACCTGACCTTCGTGTTGAGGCGACACAGAGTCAACTGGCAAGCCGAGACCCTGTTTTGGAGGCGGCGCTAAAGCTGCTGCGTGAGCACTGAGAACGTGACTGGGTTGAAGAACTTAGTGGTAAAGAGCTGCTTTGCCAGTCATGGTGGTACAATTGATGTGCAAAATAAGGGAGGAATATGAACATGCAAACAAGGAGGCAATTCCTCAGGTCGATGGGTGTGACCGCAGTTTCTGCAGGGGCACTGTCGGTGCTGCCGTATCGCGTCGGCGTAGGCCAGACAAGAGGGACGCGAACGAAGGGGCCGAACGTTGTTCTGGTGATGACCGATGACCAGGGCTACGGTGATCTGGGCTGCCACGGCAACCCGGTTATTCAAACGCCAAATCTGGATAGGCTCCATGCGCAGAGTGTACGCTTGACGGATTTTCACGTTGACCCGACGTGTTCACCGACACGGTCGGCTCTGATGACGGGGCGTTATTCATCACGAACGGGTGTGTGGCATACTATCATGGGTCGATCGCTCCTGCACAAGGATGAGGTGACGCTCGCTGATGTGTTCTCGGCTGGTGGTTACCGCACGGGGATATTCGGCAAGTGGCACTTGGGTGACAACTATCCGTTCCGGCCACAAGATAGAGGCTTTGAAGAGGTGCTAATCCATGGGGGCGGAGGAGTCGGACAGGGTCCCGACTACTGGGGCAACGACTACTTCGATGACACGTACCAGCATAATGGCAAATGGAAGGGTTTCACGGGCTACTGCACGGATGTGTTCTTTGATAACGCGATGAAGTTCATCGAAGCGAATAAGGACCGGCCGTTTTTCTGCTATCTGCCGACGAATGCACCGCACGGGCCATACAATGTGGCTGAGAAATACAGCAAGCCATATAGGGACAAGGGCGTAGAGACCAGACAAGCCAATTTCTACGGCATGATTACGAATATCGACGAGAATATGGGCCGGCTCATGCGCCTCCTCAGGCGGCTGGAGCTGGTGCGGAACACGATTGTTATCTCTATGACCGACAACGGGACGTCCGGAGCGTATAGCGCCGGGATGCGGGGCAAAAAAGGCTCGGAGTACGACGGTGGTCATCGCGTGCCGTTCTTCATCCGGTGGCCGCGTGGCGGACTCAAAGGGGGTCGTGACGTGGACCGGCTGACAGCACACATCGACGTTTTGCCGACGCTGATTGAGCTCTGCGGGCTCAAGAAGCCAGAGGGCGTGAAGTTTGACGGCACGAGCCTCGCGGGTCTACTTAGGGGTGGGGTGAGCGATTGGCCTGACCGTACGCTGCTTGTGCACTCGCAGCGTATCGAGCATCCGGAGAAGTGGCGAAAGAGTGCGGTTATGACGGATCGCTGGCGATTGGTTAACGGCAAAGAGCTGTATGATGTAAAGGCGGATCCGGGACAAGAGAACGACATTGCCGGCGACAACCCGCAACTCGTTGAGAGACTTCGCAGCTCTTACGAAGAGTGGTGGGGCGGTATTTCCGAACGTTTTGACGGCTACTGCGAGATCATTATTGGATCGGACGAAGCTGCTTCGGCGAGCTGCCGGTTGATGTCCCATGACTGGCACAGCCCAAATCCAGCGTGGAGCCAGGGTTCCGTGCGCAGCGGGAGCAAAGCGAACGGCTTCTGGGCGGTTGAGGTGGCGCGCGACGGCACATACGAGTTTTCGTTGCGGCGCTGGCCGGTCGAGGTGGATAAGCCCATCACCGCCGCCATTGCGGGCGGCAAAGCCATCGGCGCGACCAAGGCCAGGCTCAAGGTGGGGGACGTTGATGTTAGCAAGGCGATTGCGGAAGGTGCGCATGCCGTGACGTTTCATGTCGAGCTTAAAGCCGGTAAGACACGCCTGCAGACATGGTTCATGGATGACAATGGTGCGTCGCGCGGTGCGTATTATGTTTATGTGAAACGCTTGTCTTAAGGTGTAACGGGAAACGTATGGGCAGGCAAACAAGAAGGCAATTTTTGAAGCAGGCTGGTGTAGTGACGGCTTCGGCAGGGACACTATCGGTTCTGTTTAGCCGGGCCGGTATGGGTCGGGTGAGAGGTGCAGAAAGAAAGCAGCCGAATGTTATTTTGATAATGACCGACGATCAGGGCTGGGGTGACGTACATTCGCACGGCAACGACCGGATCGATACACCCGTGCTGGATAAACTTGCTGCTGATGGAGCGCGCTTCGAGCGGTTTTTTGTGAGCCCTGTTTGTGCACCGACGCGAGCAAGCCTGCTGACCGGTCGGTATTATTTGCGCACCGGCACGCATGGCGTGACACGCGGCTATGAGAATATGCGCGGTGAGGAAGTCACGGTCGCCGAGGCACTCCGGCAAGCCGGCTATGCAACGGGCTGCTTCGGTAAGTGGCATAACGGTGCGCACTGGCCATATCATCCTAATGGTCAGGGTTTTGACGAATTTGTGGGCTTTTGCGGGGGTCACTGGAACAACTATTTCGATACTACGCTGGAACACAACGGCAAAGCTTTTAAGACGAAAGGTTATATCGCCGATGTGCTGACCGATGCGGCTGTGGAGTTTATCGAAGAGCGTCGAAAGGGGGCGTTTTTCTGCTATGTTCCTTACAACACACCGCATTCGCCGTTCCAGGTGCCGGACAAGTATTTCGACAAGTACAAGGGGCGCGGGCTGGATGACAAGCTGGCTTGCATCTATGGGATGTGCGAGAACCTCGATGATAACATCGGGCGTATTCTGCGGCGGCTCGATGAGCTAAAGCTCAGCGGCGACACAATTGTTTTATTCCTCACGGACAACGGTCCTAATTCGGACAGATACAATGGTGACATGAAGGGTCGCAAGGGCAGCGTACATGAAGGTGGGGTTCGCGTGCCGCTGTTGGTTCGGTGGCCGGGGCATATTGAGCCGGGTAGAAACGTTACTCAGATCGCTGCTCACATCGACATATTTGCCACAGTGCTTGAGCTGTGTGGGGTGGCTATGCCCAAGACGCTGCCGCAGGACGGGAGGAGCCTTGTGCCACTGCTTAAAGGGCAAGGTGCAGACTGGCCTGACCGTATGCTGTTTACGTTCAAATGCCCTGGTGGGCGTACAGCAGAGTTGACCGGCGCGGCTCGTACTCAACGGTGGCGAGCGGTGCAAGGTCGTAAGCAGTGGGAGCTGTACGACATGATGCGCGACCCGGGTCAGAAGAATAATGTGGCGAAGAAGCATGCAAACATCTTGAAGAAGCTAAGTAATGCTTATGAAGTCGCAGCGAGGGACGTGACCAAGGCTGGTTTTGAGCCACTGGCGATTCACATTGGTCATCCGGAGTGGCCGGTGGTGACAATGTCCGGTCATGAGGCTTTTTTGCACGCGCCTTTGGGTGGGGGGATCAGTTATAAAGGCCGATCTGGCTGGGCTAACGATTATGTGACCAACTGGATTAGCACGGACGCATACCCTTACTGGGAAGTGGAGGTGGTTCAGACGGGTCGGTTCGAGGTGACGTTGATGTATGTATGTGCAAAGGAAGACGTTTGCGTGAAGTTGCGAGTGGAGATAGGAGGCAAGAGCTTAGAAGGGAAAGTGGGCAGAGCACATGACCCCGACCCCATTGCCAGCCCCGACCGTGTCCCTCGGGGGGAAGTGTATGAGAAAGTCTGGGCACCGCTGACTCTGGGCACTATCGAGCTGAGCAAGGGGCGCACGAGACTGGCGGTTAGGGCCGTGGAAATTCCCGGCAGCAGGGCGTTCGATCTTAAGGCAGTACAGTTGCGGCGAGTTGATTAGCGCTCTGTATCGGATAAGACGGAATAATTGACCTATCCGTTACATGGAGGTCTAAGGATGGATACATTCAACGTTACACGGCGAAACTTCCTAAAAGCGGCGGGTGCCGGTGCAGCATCGCTGGTGGTTTCCGGCAAGGCCGGTGTCGGCCGGGCAGTAGGGTCGGAGAGTAAACGGCCCAGCATACTATTTTTCTTCACCGACGACCAGCGGTTCGATACGATCCACGCACTTGGGAACGACCACATCACGACGCCAAATATGGATTACCTTGTTCGTAATGGGACGACGTTCACGAACGCCTACATCATGGGGTCGATGGGTGGAGCGGTGTGCGTGCCGAGCCGTGCCATGCTGATGACGGGCCGGACGCTGTTCAATCTGGAGCTACCGGGGAAGGTAATTCCCGAAGACCACGTGACATTACCGGAAGTGCTGCGTGGGGCCGGCTATACAACCTTTCACACGGGAAAGTGGCATCAGGATTCTAAGGCGTTCGCGCGGTGTTTTTCGGCCGGTGCCAAGATATTTTTCGGCGGCATGAGCGATCATTACAATGTCCCTGTTCGGGATTTCGATCCTACAGGGAAGTATGCCAAAAAGAATATATATCGTGATGAGGGTAAGCACTCCAGCGAGCTGTTCAGCGATGCGGCGATACGGTTTCTACGTGATTACAAGGATGATAAGCCCTTCTTCTTATATATTGCTTATACCGCGCCGCATGACCCGCGTGACATGTCGGAGAAATACCGGCGGATGTACAAGCCTGAAGAGATGCCTCTGCCGGAGAGTTTCATGGCGGAACATCCGTTTGATAATGGTGATCTGCGGACGCGGGACGAGAAGCTGGCGTCGTGGCCTCGGACGCCGGAAGAGATACGTAAGCACATCGCTGCCTATTACGCAATGATAACACACTTGGACGCTCAGATCGGCCGGGTGCTGGGTGCGCTGAAGGAGACAGGCAGAGCGGATAATACTATCATCGTGTTCGCGGGTGATAACGGATTGGCGGTGGGACGTCACGGCCTTTTGGGTAAGCAGAACATTTACGAGCACAGCGTGCACGTGCCGCTGATTATTAGGGGGCCTGGCATCGGTAAGGGCCAGAAGCGAGAGACGTTCTGCTATCTGCTGGATGTCTTTCCTACGCTGTGTGATTTAATCGGGGTGCCGACGCCAAGCACGGTCGAGGGGCGCAGTCTTGTCGGTGTCATTCGGGACGGAAAACGTAATATTCGGCGGGTGCTCTTCTTTGCGTACAAGGATGTTCAGCGAGGTGTTCGTGACGAGCGCTACAAGCTTATCGAGTACTGTGTAAATGGGCAGAGGACGAGGCAGCTCTTCGACCTGGAATCGGATGTGTCAGAATGTAACAATTTGGCGGAGAAGGCGGAGCACGCCGAGCAATTGCGGAGGCTGCGAAGGAGACTGCTGAGATGGAAAGACAGAGTCGGCGATAAAAGTGGGTTTTGGCAGGGCTATGAGGCTTTGCTTTAGCCTGGCGTATACGCCGTTGTACAGACTTGAGCAGGTGCACTTAATGCTTGATGAATTGTCGCGATTCTATTAGACTGGCGGAGTGGTTGGGGAGATTGTGGTGATGAGCAAGGCTGATAGCAACAAAAAACCTGTTGGTGACACTTCACGGCGAAAGTCGGATGCTCTTCGCGCAGAAGATATAATGCCGCCTTACGGGGCCGGTTCAAAAAAGGCGAAGAGCGGGAAGAAGAGCTCATCATCCAAAGGGCAGAAGGAAAGCGAGATACCTAAATTCGATCTGGCTGAGCAGATTTTGGCCGAGCACCGAAAGGTCGCCTCAGCAAAAAGAAAGGCGCCCGGCAAAAAGACTGGGGCGCCGAGGCAAGAGCAGCAAGTCGAGGCGGTCGGCCATTCTATTGAGCAGCCGACGCCGGCACCGTCAGAAGGACAGCAAATTATTGCGGAGATTGTGGCACGGGATATTGAAAGGCTGTGCGAGGGAAATAGCTAAAGGATAAGTCCTAAATCCTAAGTTCTAAACAATGTCGGGTGTTCGAAATGCCAATTCTCTCCACAGGATGCCCGCGACAGGGATCCCTTAGGGGATTACGGCAAAAATACGAACTCGGTCCGTGAAAACGGGCACAGTCTTATAGGTATTTTTTTGACGTTTTAGCTGCGTTAAAGTAAATTCGTGGGCGAAGAGTCTTGTATGTTATTATGTTGTGCGGGGCAATGAGATATGCGATTGCTGGAGGAAGTAATCCTGACAGAGTCGGTAGAGATCAAAACGACGCCGGAGAAGATCTTTGATTTTTTCTCTGGTGTTGTTGACGACGAGAGCTATCGTGCTTGGCATCCTGATGATCATGTGGCCCTTAGGTGGATAAAAGGACGACCCTGCGAAGAAGGATCTGTCGTGTATGCCGAGGAGTATGTCCACGGAAAGCTGCACAAACTGAAATTTGTTATCACCAAGGTAATTCCAAATAGGAGGATCGAATTTGCCCCACTATCCCGTTTTCTGAGGATATACTTTCCGAAGAACATATTCGCTATAGAACAAGAAGGGGATATGTGTGTTTTCACTGCTTCGGCGTGTCTGCGAGTTGGCTGGTTGGTCAAGACTTTTGCAGCAGGCAAACTTAAGCGTGGACTTTCCAGTGTCAGGAAGCACATGAAAGAAGAGGGAGAAAATTTGAAGAGGATACTTGAAGCGGAAGTAAAGGCACATGACAACCGAATGGATCGGGATGGGCAATAGCGGCACAGCCAAATTGCGTGCGCGTCATACTGGATCTTATCATCCGTTGGTTGTCCGCGTGAGGCGGATAGACTCCAGCGGCGCGGCCAAGTAGAAAAGGTAAATCCTAACTTCTAAACAATATCGAATGTTGGAAACACCAATTCTCTCGACAGCATGCCTTACGGCGACGAGAAAAGGTGCGCCCGTGAAAATATGGACAGTCTTTTACCCAATTTTTGTTGATGTTTTCTAAGTGCTAAGGTAAATTCGCAGGCGAAAGTGGTGGAAGTTGGGATTTTAGCTGGATTGTGTCGGGTCAGATGAGACCGGAAATGGACTGATGGGTTGAAAACAAATATCATCCAACTCGCGCGCAGTTCACCACCTGTCCTGCTTGCCGGGGCCTTTAGCGGGCTTAGCGCGCGGATTGTGGAAGAGGTTGGTTTCGCTGGGGTATGGGCGAGCAGCTTCTCGATCTGCGCCTCGCGTGGACGACCTGACATGAGCATTCTGGGCTTTGCGGATTACTTTGACACTCTTGCCGACATGCGGCTTCTCAGCCAGCTTCCTATCATTGCGGACTGCGAGTCAGGATTCGGGGGGGAGCGCCAGGTGCGAGAGGTTGTTAGGCGACTGCGACTTTTGGGTATCGATGGGATTTCGTTGGAGGATAACAGGTATCCCAAGGTATGCTCACTATATCGAATGCCCGCGCGAGAACTTGAGCAACCTGAGGTCCATGCGGTGAAGATCAGGGCAGCCTGCGCCGCAACCGGCACCGCAAAGCAGGATATGCTCGTTCTCGCCAGAACGGAAGCTCTGGTTGCCGGTCTTGGAGTAGGTGAAGCTCTATCTCGTTCCAGGGCGTATGCAGAGGCTGGCGCAGACGCGATCATCGTCCAGACTACGGATGCAGACGGCGTGGAGTTGTTAGAATTTGGGGCGAAGTGGGACTTGGCTGTTCCGCTCGTGGCGATTCCTACAACCTATTCACAGATACCCGCTGACGAGTTGGCCCGTCATGGTTTCGGCATCGTCATCTATGCCAACCAAGCGATCAGGACGGCGGCAACAGCGATGCGCGGTGTCCTTGCGCGAGTGGTGCAGGAGCGGCGGCTGCAACCTGGCGACCCCTGCATGGCGTCGATAAACGACATGATGAAGTTGACTGAAACGCGGAAGGAGCGCCCATGAAAAAGGTGACCGTCTACAATTGCGCTATTCCTCAGCACTACGCATTCTGCAACCTTCACTACCGAAGCATAATGCGGAAGTGCCCCATCGAAATCGTGACGTCGCTTAAGGGGAAACCCGTTGACACGCGGGACTGTGTCACTGCCCTGCAACAGGGTGCAGCGGATGTCGCTTCCTTCCCGTGGCTCGAAGGCCACGCCGAGGAACTGCCGGAGGGGGCTTTCCGGAGCACGGAGCTCTTCAAAGATCCGCTTTCGCTTCTACTCCCGAGGAACAAGACGTATGAGGAATTCCTGCGTGGAAAAGGCGTGAAGGAAGGCGAACAGCTTACTTCGGGGCAACTGCTTGACTTGCTGGAGAAGTGTGCTGAGACTCAGAAGCTTCTGCTCAGAGAAGAAGCGTCCGGTACGAGACAGCAGATTGAGCAGATACTCAATTGCTCGGTAGACGAGAACGGCAGGTTGCATGGCACTCAGGTTGATTCGGAGTACGACAGCACCATTCACATCTACTGCGAAATTCTCTCGAGCGCGCGTCTGGAAGAAAAGCCATTTCTGATAGGATTCGTGTCAAAGAAGATCCAGGTGCTTGCCAGCGCGCCGCATGAAGATACCGACAGGATCTTCTTTCTGGACTTGGAGAAAGGCGAGCGGGAGTTCCGAGTCGTTTACCGGAGAGACCAGAGAGATGCCGATCGAGCCGCCATCCTGATGGCGGAGATGGCGCGGCGCATTGAGGTGCCCGCAGCCGAGCCCCTTGAGACGCCCGCAGTCCAGCCCGTTGAGATGCGCGCGGGCCGTCGGGTATGTTGTCCGCTCTGGGGCATCCTAGTTCTGGTCGCCATCTGCGCTGGGGTTGGGTTCTCGGCGAGTATGATTGTTGGGTGCGTCAAGACGCTCTGGCCGGCTGTAACGGTCCCGTTGTTCCTCGTGAGTGGAATAGCGAGCGGATGGTACTTGGTAGATAAGTTCAGGTGCAGGAAAAGGTAGGAGCGGATGCACTTAGTGAATTGTCCCGCACACCACAACAGAGCTAATCGTGTGCCAAGCGCCATGCTGGATGATGATCAGGTTTGTCTTGTCTCTCTTAGAATCCAGGGAATTTGCTGTTAAGTAGTATCGTTGCGGAATACTGGATTCCTGCTTTCGCAGGAATGACAAAGGTTGTATCCGCAAGACGAACGAAACAACGCTGAGGATTGTTCTGAGGGTTGGTTACGGATCGACGTGAGTTTTTGGGAGTTGTCGGTATGGGGGCGGTCGGGGGATTTTTGGCCGGGCTTTGTCAAGCATCTTAGCAGGGTAGATAAACGCTGGGGGCGGCCAGACTAAAACAGATGGGAGATTTTAGGGTGCATTTGTGAGAGTGGTTCGTCGAAGGCGTACGATACGCCAAGCGAAGGGGGGTTCGAATGCGGTGAGGTGGCCAAATCGGCCTTCTTGCCGGGTCAAGCTGTGTTTGGCTTTCTGACAGCTTTTACCGCAAAGACGACTTTGTGTTGGTGTTTTTACCACAGTTGGCAAAACAAGCCCTTAAGAATTTTGCATGCACTTGCCGATAGATTAGTAGGTGTTTAGATGAAGCTGGAAAGGCGCAAACCTTCTGGACGAGAGAAAGACGGGGCGGCTGTAAAGCTTCTTGCGAAGCTGCGAGAACAGCTATATTCGTCCCACGCGCTAACCAGACGGCGGGCCGCTTCTCGCTTGTCCTGGATGCAGGAGGATGGTTTGGATATTTTCAAGGAAGCCTTATTCGGTGACACCACGAGGAGTGCCAAATCTGCTGCTGCGTACGGACTTAGAAGAATGCAGGGCAGGATGAAAAAGGCGGCGATAGATACTTTGGAAGAAGGCTTGAAGCACAAGGATAGTGAGATAAGAGTTGTGTGCGAAAATGCTTTGTTGGTTTTGAGCACGAAAAGCCCAGGCAAGTTTCCCATCGCGGAAAAGGTCCGCGGTCGTGCGTCCAGGATTAGGGAGATTCCAAGGCGAGGTCAGAAAAAGAGCAGAATCCAAGGAAGGAGGCCGGAAGGACGAAGGCGGCAACCAAGGTGAGACTTTCATAGGAACTTCAAAAATATGGAGGGTTTCCGGTCGAGGCGCGTGAGACATCGTTGTGGAGCTATTAACGGCCGTTGGTTTGTCAAGTTTAACGACACAGGGCGATCAGTGACACTGAAGGGCCACATTTTTTGTTCTTTCAGAGGGGTGCTATAAAATGGCAAAAGAAATGAATGGGCCAAAGGGGGGGAGAAATATTTTCAACCGTCGGAGATTTATCAGGGGCATGGCGACAACGGCGGCATCCTTTACTATTATGAAGCCGTCACTTGTTCGCGGGTCAGAGGCTAATTCAAAGGTGGAGGTTGGCTGCATTGGTCTTGGCGGCCGGGGTAATTTGATTGCGGACATGCTGACCAAGCACGAGGGTTTCCAGGTCGTCTCGGTTGCGGACTATTTTGCCGAAGCGGTGGACCGAGCTGGTGACAGGCTGAACATTCCAAAGCCTCGGCGGTTTTCGGGTCTGTCGGGGTACAAGAAGCTCGTTGCGAGCAAAGTGGATGCGGTTTTTCTTGAGACGCCTCCGTGTTTTTTCCCAGACCACGCGACCGCTGCGGTCGATGCGGGCTGTCACGTGTATGTCGCCAAGCCGGTGGCGGTTGATGTGCCAGGATGTCTGACGATTGCTGAGCTGGGCAAGAAGTCCACACGGAATAGGCGGGTCTTTCTGGTTGATTTTCAGACACGGACCGATCCCTTCAATATCGAAGCTGTCAAGCGCTGTCACGAAGGACTCATCGGTAAAGTCGCGCTACTAAGCTCAATTTACACGGACGACGGATTTGCCGATCCGCCTAAGACCGAAACGGTCGAAAGCAGACTGCAAAGCTTGATTTGGGTCTACGATATTGAGCTTGGCGGTGGGATGATGGTCAATTGCGATATTCATGCTGTTGACCTGGCGCTGTGGATTGCGGGTGCACGGCCGAGGAGTGCGATGGGCTGTTCCAGAAGAGCCAGACGCGAGCCTCACGGGGACACATTTGACGTTTATTCTGTCACCTACGAGTTCGAGAACGGGCTGGTACTTAGTCACCGCGGGGAACATCTCAGGAATACTCACGGCTTTGTCTGTAGGTGCCTCGCTTACGGAGAGCACGGCTACATGGAAACGGGCTATGATGGACAGGCATGGATACGAGGCAATCGCGGGGGTTACAAAGGTGGAACTGTCGAGAACCTGTACGTCGGTGGAATCTCCAGGAATCTCGACACGTTCCACAAGAGTATTGTGAATGGAGCATACGATAATCCGACGGTTCAATCCAGCGTCGACAGCACGCTCGCGACTATTCTGGCTCGTGAGGCGGGCAGGAAGAATACGATGATGACGTGGGATCAGATGATCCAGGAGAACAGAAAGATTGAACCGGACTTGAGCGGTTTGAGGCAGTGACATTGTGTTCTGTTCACGTGCCGGTACCACGGCTTGCATCGGAGGACCGTCGAAAACATGAGCTGTCCGTTTACGATATGCCAGGTAATAGGAATCATAGATAATTTTGGCACCGTATAAGACGGTTCTTCATTGCCACCGAGCTATCCGAAAGCTGCGCCCTTCGGCTACGCTCAGGACGAGCTTGAGGCTGGGCACGGCGTTGGTTACATAGTTGTCTTGGGAGAGTTGGCGAGCAGCGGCGCACTTAATTTTTCGTAACCTTGTAAATCCGTCTACAGTGTCACGATGCAAGTGGGGGGACTTACTGCGAGCGCTTCAAGGCTCTATTCAGATCGGCTATCAAATCTTCAACATCCTCGATTCCAACTGCGAGTCTGAAAAGCGTGTCTGTGATTCCCAGCTCATAGCGTTCTTTCTTGGTATAGTCGTAATAACTTACCAATGCAGGATGTGTTATCAGCGTTTCGACGCCGCCCAGGCTTGGTCCGATGTAACACAACCTCAGAGAGTCCAGGAATCTTTTGGCGGTATTGATGTTTCCCTTTATTTCGAACGTGACAACGCCGCCACCTCCTGCCATTTGCTGCTTTGCTATCTTGTAGTGAGGGTGACTCTCAAGAAAAGGATAGTAAACTTTCTTGACTTGTGGGTGGTCTTCAAGAAATTGGGCGATCTTCAGGGCGGATTCATTTTGCTTTTCAACGCGCAAGGCAAATGTCTTCATGCCCCTGAGAAGCAGGTAACAGCAATGAGGGTCAATCAATCCGCCCATTGACTTGTGGAGGTTCCGTACCTTTTCGATGAGGTCCTGCCTTCCAAGTACGGCGCCAGCCAGGATGTCATTGTGGCCTCCAAGGTACTTGGTTGCACTTTGCAAAACAAGGTCCATTCCGAACTCTATGGGTCTCTGATTGAAAGGGGTGCTGAACGTACTATCAATAAGCGTGAGAACACCGTGTCTGTCAGCTATCTTCTTGATTTTGACCAGGTCAAATATATTCAGATAAGGATTAGTCGGTGATTCAGAGAATATGAAACGTGTGTTTTTCTTGATGGCATTCTCAAAGAGTCTGTAGTCTCCGAATGGGACAATTGTGCACTCTATTGCAAACTGCTTCAGATATGATTTGCAGAATTCGAGCGTTTTTTTGTAGCTGTCGTCGGTTATAACAATATGGTCTCCTGACTGGACCAAAGAAAGAATGGTCGTAGTTATGGCGCTCATTCCGGAAGAAAAAACGACACAGTCTTCAGCTCCTTCGAGATCGGCAAGGCGAGCTTCGGCAATCTTTGCAGTGGGGTTGCCATACCTGCCATATTCAAAATGCTCCTTGCCCTTTTTCGTATAATCTTCGATTGCCTTGCTACTTCTGAATGTGAATGTAGAGGTTTGGATAATGGGGGTCGTCAATGAATCAGCATACTTCTTCCTGGGCTCACCGGCATGGATTGACCTGGTTGAGAAGGACTTTAGGCGACGACCGAGGTTGTTCTTCTTTGGCGATTTAGGCATGATCCCTTCTTTCGGCTATCAAATTGTGACCGCTCACGCGCTTCGCTCCACCGAATATTCTGTTTGCATAGTATTCGTTTGGCTGGACAACTGAGCCCAAGGCGCAACTCAACTGAATTGTATATCTAAAGAACGGGACTACATCAAGCAATTTTTGTTCAATTTCACTTTCTTATTGAAGACTACCTCACTTACTATAGTTTCCGACACAATCTTTTTCGACATATTTCTGATTGAGTGTATGCTGCGCTCGATTCGGCTTGGCAAGGTCTTGGTTGGCTCATGCGACGCTATATCGATTGAATGACCGGACCAGAGCCAATTAGCGTCTGCATCAGTCTTCAAGTTGCATGTTCTTGTTAGCTGGCTTAAGTTCGGGGGTGCTGAGAGGGAAAATTGAGTGACAGGCAGTGCAAAGAATATTACTGCTGCGAGTTGTGTATGCGAGAGATTATTGGTATGTTAGAGAGATGGAAAGGCTTGGCAGTGTCGCCAAGCCTTCGAAAGTGATTTCCTGAGACAATGATTGTCACTATGTATTGATGGGAGCGAGTCATGAATTGGCGAAAAATAGCTGCAGTGATGTTATTATTTGTTTGTGTGCAGGTTTGTGGATTGCCGGCGGCTGAGCCGGATTCCACGAACAATGCGCGGCTGCGGAAGATGCTGGAGCGGTTTGGCGAGGCGGATGCTGATGGTGACGGTGTGCTTACGATGTCGGAGGCGCGGGCCTTTCAGAAGAAGCAGCGCAAGGCGCGTCAGAAAGCGGAGGACAAAGTGGGGGCTGGCGGCAAACGTCTGACGCCTACGTTTGCCGATGTAAAGTATGGGCCACACGAGCGAAACGTGCTCGATCTCTATCAGGCCAAATCGGATAAGCCGACGCCGGTGGTCGTATATATCCACGGCGGGGGATTCAAAGGCGGCGACAAAAAAAGCTTGAGTCCCATTGTGGTCGACAAATGCTTAGAAGCTGGAGTATCGGCTGCGGCGATCAATTATCGGTTTCGGGAGCAGGCGCCCATCCAGGATATACTTCGTGACGCCGCCCGCGCGATCCAGTTTCTGCGCCACAAGTCCGGCGGCTGGAACATCGACAAGAAGCGGATAGCTTCCTTTGGCGGCTCGGCTGGGGCGGGGACATCGCTGTGGTTGGCCTTTCATGATGATCTGGCTGACCCCGACAATAAGGACCCAGTCTTGCGTGAGTCGTCGCGTTTGGCCGTCGCAGGGTCGCTCAACGGGCAGTTCTCGTATGATTTTGAGCGGTGGGCCGATGTTATCGGTGAGTATCCCGAGCGTGCACAAAGCCCGGTAGGGGAACTGCATCGCTTTTATGGCTTGAAGGACCCTAATGACCTGTATAGCCCCAAGGGCAGGGCGATTCGGGCGGACGTAGATATGCTCGGCCTGCTGTCAAAAGGCGATGCCCCGGTGTTCTTATTTTCAGGCGGAAAGAATGTTGACCCAACCAACCACGGTCACTACGTCCATCACCCCAGGCACAGCATAGCCGTCAAAAGAAGGTGTGACAAGGTCGGCGTGGAGTGTCAGATGCTTTTGAGGTCCCAGGACGCAGCGTTGCCAAGTAAGCCCTTTGAGCAGATGCTCGAGTTCTTTTTCAAGCATCTGAAGGTGCCGGATTAGTCTTTGCCACAAGCTGTTGGCTGCTGCCTGTTGGGTTAGAGTAGAGGCCGTGGTGACGCTGACAGTGGGCGATGTTGTAGGCGGGATGTCTCCAGATTATACTCAAACGAGTTGCATAAGACAGCCCGACTTCGGTAGAATTGCGAATCACAGGTGGATCGATATGCCTAATGAGTGGTGGTACGGCGGTTCCGTACAGAAAAAGCAGGAGTTCTCAGGGGAGCGTGGATATGAACACATATAGGTATACGCGTCGCGAGTTCCTCAGAGCAGTGGGAGCAGGCGCCGCGTCACTTGCTATTCCGTGCCAATGGCAGAGGGCTGCGTGCGGGAAGCCAGATCGTGGGCTGAAAGAGAGACCCAATTTCCTTTTCATTCTGATCGACGACATGGGCTGGTCAGACCTGGGCTGTTACGGCAGCAGGTTCCACGAGACGCCGAACATCGATCGGCTGGCCGGGCAGGGGATGCGGTTCACCGATGCATACGCGGCCTGTCCCGTATGCTCTCCGACTCGTGCCAGCATCCTTGCGGGGCAGTATCCGGCGAGGGTTGGTATAACCGACTTTATTCCCGGACATTGGAGGCCGTGGGCTAAACTGAAGGTGCCGGAGAACCGCCTGCAATTGCCGCTGGAATCTGTGACCATCGCGGACGTGCTCAAAGAGCATGGCTATGCCACCGGCTATATCGGGAAGTGGCATCTGGGCAATAAGCCCTATTTGCCTGACAGACAGGGCTTTGATAGTGTCATTGCAAGTGTTCGCAACCGCAACGACAAGCAGGTTGCCGGCTTTACGGATGGCGCTATCAGGTTCATCGAGGAGAACAAGGACAAGCCGTTCTTTCTGTATCTGTCTCACCACACCGTACACATCAAGCTTGAGGCACCGCAGGAGCTAATCGAGAAGTACCAAAACAAACCAAAGCCCTCTGGCGGGGTCAACAATCCTGTGTACGCGGCTATGGTCGAGCATTTGGACAATAGTATCGGGCGAATCCTCAAGCGCCTGGATGAACTCGCTCTGGACCACCGGACGGTTATCATCTTTTTCTCCGACAATGGTGGGCTGCGGCAGCGATTTGACGGCAAGGGGGAGATTGTCGCAACCAATGCACCACTTCGAGACGAGAAGGGCACGTTATACGAGGGCGGTATCCGTGTGCCGCTGATTGTGCGCTGGCCGGGTGCGGTCAAATCCGGTAGTACGTGTAGCGTGCCCGTTAGCAGCGTTGATTTCTATCCCACCATGTTAGAAATAGCAGATGCAAAAGCTGACCCGAATCAGACCCTTGACGGCGAAAGTATAGTTCCGCTGCTTACACGGAGCGGCGAGTTGAAGCGCGATGCCATCTTCTGGCACTACCCACACTATCACCATTCTACGCCTGCCGGCGCGATTCGGGATGGTGACTGGAAGCTTCTGGAGTTTGATGAAGATGGCCGAGTCGAGCTTTACAATCTCGCGAACGACATAGGAGAAAAGAATAATCTTACGACAGAAATGCCAAGCAGAGCACGCCGGTTGAAACGAAGACTTGCCGCGTGGCGTACGTCGGTCGGAGCCAAGATGCCGACGCCGAACCCAAATCATGACCCAGCCAGGGCGCACGAATGGGGCAGGCGCCAGCGCAAAGAGCCACGCAAATGATTCGAAGGTTTGGTGAGGTTGTGGGTGTCAAAGCAGAAGCCAAATTATTCTTAGTGTGACAGGGACGATGTTAGCGAGTCGAGCGTTAACCTTTTTATTTGTTTTGCCAATCTTTCTGGTGTCTCTGACCGTGCATGAGTATGCGCATGCCTGGATGGCCTACAGGTACGGTGACGACACGGCCAAGAGGATGGGGCGACTGACTCTAAATCCGTTGGCGCATATCAGTCTTTTCGGCACGATCATTATGCCGCTTCTGATAGGCTTTGGCTGGGCAAGGCCCGTGCCGGTCAACTTCTGGGTTCTCAGCAAGAAGCAAATGTTCAAGGTGGCGGCCGCGGGCCCCGCTGCTAACATACTGCTGGCCCTCGTCTTGATCTTGGCTTTTCACCTTTTTCATCTGAAACGGGTGCCGGTCTTAGGTTTCCCTGTATTGCTGGCCATACTCCTCAACATTATCTTGGCGATATTTAACCTTATCCCCATACCACCGTTGGATGGTTCGCGGATGGTTTATGCGAGGTTGAAATCGCCCGAGGCTATTAACAGATATAGAAACTTCGCCCGGTATGGAATGTTCATTCTGATAGGATTTTTGCTGCTCGGAGGACTCGACCGGATTGTCTTGCCCATTCTTGGGCTTTTGTACGCTCTGCTTGGGCTGCCTTTACCTGCTTTGACGATTGAGCAAGCGAAAGAGACAACGAGTATGGGAGCCGACTAATACTGATTTGTGATAACGATGGTGTCTAATGTTGCAGTGAGGCTTTTCTGCAACTGTTTTGTCGAAAGGAGCCAAATTGAAAGATGATATTATCACATTAGCAGTGGTAATGGTCTGCGGCGTCGTAGTGGTGACGGCTTGCGGTTGTCAAGAAGCGGCAAATTCGGATGCCGAATCAGCGGCTGGTCTGGATCAGGAGCGGAAGGTTGTCTCACTGGCAGGTCAGTGGCTTTTTCGACTCGACCCGCAGAACGTTGGCGAAGATGAGAGGTGGTATGAAAGGAAACTGGCGGACCGTATCAGACTGCCCGGCTCTACCGCTGAGAACGGCTATGGTGACGATGTTTCGGTTGAGACGAAATGGACCGGGCATATTGTGGACCAGTCGTGGTTCACAGACGCAAAGTACGAAAGGTACAGACAGGCGGGCTCTGTGAAACTTCCTTTCTGGCTGACACCTTTGAAACACTACGTGGGGCCTGCCTGGTATCAGAAGGAAGTTCGGATTCCTGAGAGCTGGAGGGACAAGCGAATCGTTCTGTTCTTGGAGCGCTGTCACTGGGAAACGAGGGTCTGGGTAGATGGTGTTGCGGCCGGTATGCAGGACAGTCTTTGCGTGCCACACACATACGACCTCAGCAGACTAATGACGCCTGGCAAGCATGTGCTGAGTATCCGTGTGGACAACTCAGTCAAATACAATGTCGGGATAAACGCCCATTCGGTGAGTGACCACACGCAGACAAATTGGAATGGGATAATTGGGCGGATCGAACTGCAGGCGACCGACCGAATTTGGGTAAGCGATGTTCAGGTCTATCCGGATGTGAAGAACAAAGTGGCGAAGGTGCGCGTCACCATCGGCAATGCGACAAACCGGGAAGCTGCCGGGACCCTGCAACTTAGTGCGAGTAGCTGGAACGCCGAGCAAGAGCATGCGGTCAGCCCAAGTAGTATTGATTTTACTTCCTCAAAGCCTGACAGCAGCTTTGAAGTGGACTATCGAATGGGCCCAGGCACATTACTTTGGGACGAGTTCTCACCGGCAATGTATGAGCTGACCGTTTCACTTAGGGCGGCCACCGACGGTGAGACTTTCCATGATCAGAAAACAGTCACGTTTGGTATGCGCGAGTTCCGGACAAGAGGCACGCAGTTCACCATCAACGAACGTCTGACCTTTCTGCGCGGGACGTTAGAGTGCTGCATCTTCCCGCTCACCGGGTATCCGGACATGAGTGTTGATGGCTGGCTGAGGATATTTCGGATTGCCAAGGCTCACGGCCTGAATCATATGCGTTTTCATTCGTGGTGTCCGCCGGAAGCTGCGTTTGAGGCGGCTGACCAGGAGGGATTTATGTTCCAGGTCGAATGCGCGACATGGTCGACGGTGGGTGACGGCAATCCGATTGACAAATTCATCTATGCCGAGGGCGATCGCATTTTAGAGGCCTACGGCAATCACCCATCTTTTTGCATGCTTGCATACGGTAACGAGCCGGGAGGCCGAAACCAGAGGAGGTTTCTCGGCGAACTGGTGAACTACTGGAGAGAAAAGGACTCTCGCAGGCTGTATACAAGCGCTGCGGGCTGGCCCATCATTCCGGAAAGCCAGTATCACAGTGACTATCATCCGCGAGGCCATCTCTGGGGGGCGGGGCTGGCGAGCCGGTTTAATGCGACCGGGCCCGAGACGATGACCGACTACTGGGACTTTGTCGAGCGATATGATGTTCCGCTCGTCAGCCATGAAATTGGCCAATGGTGCGTGTATCCGAATCTCAAAGAGATTGAGAAATACAAAGGCGTTCTGCGTGCCTATAATTTCGAGATATTTCGTGATTCACTGGTGCAGCACCACATGCTCGATCTGGCGGAGGATTTCCTGATGGCGTCCGGCAGATTGCAGGCGAAATTGTACAAGGAGGAGATCGAGACCGCCGTGCGGACTCCTGGGTTCGGGGGATTCCAGCTTCTTGACATTCATGATTTTCCGGGCCAGGGGACGGCGCTCGTGGGCGTGCTGGATGCCTTCTGGGATTCAAAGGGTTATATCGAACCTCAGGAGCATCATCGGTTCTGCAGTGAAACTGTGCCGCTTTTGCGGATGGAAAAACGCACGTGGACACGTGGTGAGACGTTTAGTGCCGACGTCGAAATCGCTCATTTCGGGCCCGGTCCTATTGAAGGCGCAAGGCCGGAATGGTCTATCAGATACGCCGATGGTAAAGAACTTGCTTCGGGACAATTAGCTTCGCAGGCTGTGCCGGTGGGCAACGGCATGATACTGGGCAGAGTCGAGGTTCCGCTGGTAGATGTGTCTGCTCCAGCTAGGCTTTCGGTGACTGTCCGGCTGGAGGGGACACCGTACGCAAACGACTGGGACATTTGGGTCTATCCGAGCAAAGTTGACACTGAGCCGCCGGAAGGTGTGATTGTTGCAGAGAGTCTGGACGAGGATGTTTCCGACGCACTGAATGCGGGTAAAAAGGTCCTGCTAATGCCGGTTTTGAGCGGCGTCCGAGGCAACATCCCCGCAGGCTTCACCACGATTTTCTGGAATACGCAGTGGACGGGGAACCAGCCGCCACACACTTTGGGTATTCTTTGTGACCCAAAGCACCCCGCTTTGGCAGAATTCCCGACGGAATTTCATAGTAACTGGCAGTGGTGGGACTTGGTGACGAAGTCCAGATCGATGGTCCTTGATGAGTTCGGGGCGGGATTTCGACCAATTGTACAGGTGATAGATGACTGGAACAGCAATCGAAAACTGGGTCTTGTCTTTGAGGCGAAGGTTGGCAAGGGCAAGCTCCTCGTCTGCAGCATCGACCTACGCAGTAACCTCGACGAGCGCCCGGTAGCACGGCAAATGCTATACAGTCTGCTGCGCTATATGGGTAGTAGCGCGTTTGCGCCGCGTCTTAGCGTGGACACCGAGTTGATACGTAGCCTGCTCAAAGAGCCTCCTCTGTTGAGCCGTGCCACGGTACAGGTTGACAGTGAGGCGCAGGGCTATGAGGGCCGCAACGCTATCGATGGTGACCCAAGCACAATATGGCATACTCCGTGGGGTGGAGGAGCACCGGGGTATCCACACGAGATACAGATTGAGCTGGCAGGGCCGAGACGGATCACGGGATTCAGATACCTTCCGCGTCAAGATATGTCGAACGGCTGGATTGCCAAGTATCAGATATACGTAAGCAGGGATGGCAAGGACTGGGGTGAGGCGCTGGCCAGTGGGGATTTCGAGAAAAATGGCGCCGAGAAAGAGGTGCTTTTTGAAAAGCCGGTGACAGGGCGTTTCATTCGTTTGGTAGCACTTTCCGGCTTCGACGGGCAGGTATTCGCCTCCATAGCGGAGTTCGATATTATTCCAGGTTCAGACAAATGAGGTTTAACGAGACTGAGCGCTGAACCTGAAGGTAAGCTCAAAGAATTGGGATAGGTTTTCCGGTCATGGAACCGACGATTTTGGCAGTAGTGGGGGCGTACTTTACGGTGTCACTTGGTATCGGCTTTTGGGTTGCGCGCAAGGAGAAGAATAGGGCCGATGATTATTTTTTGGCCGGTCGAAAGCTGCCTTGGTACGCCGTGGCGATGTCGATGACCGGTTCCAATATCGGCACCGAACATTTCATTGGAATGGTCGGGACCGCTTACGCCTTTGGGTTGGCGCCGGCAACATTTGAGTGGGGCAATTTTATTCCCTATTCCATTCTGTGCTGGATATTCCTGCCGTTTTTTTTTCGCAAGAAATTATATACTATCCCTGAATTCTTAGAACGCAGGTACGCAGCGTCAACGCGCGGTGTGTTCGCAGCTCTGTCACTGCTGCACATGGTTCTGGGCGTGCTGGCACCGGCACTTTATGCGGGCGGGCGAATCCTATACGAGATGGCGCTGCAGCGACCGGTGGAGTCGTTCAACTGGGGATTCATGAGCTGCGTACTGATCATCTCGACTGCGACGGCTGCGTACTGCATATACGGCGGCCTGTTGTCTGTGGTGTGGACGGACGTGTTGCAGGTGACAATCCTTGTGGTTGGAGGGCTGGTGCTGGTTCTTATCGGCATAAATAATGTTGGTGGTATCACCGAGGTTATCGATAAGAATCTCGCTGCGGATGCGACGCGTTTTAGTCTTATTCAGCGAGCCTCGCATCCGGTCTCGCCCTGGCCCGGCGTAGCGACGTTCTGGTTGACACTTTCGCTCTGGTACGTTGGGACGAACCAGTTCTACATTCAGCGGTGCCTTGGTGCAAGGAGCGAGTGGGATGCCAAGATGGGGGTAATCGGCTGTGCATTCATAAAGTTCTTCCTGCCTTTCATCATTGTGTTTCCGGGCCTGGTAGCCTTTGCCATGTTCGGCCCGGGCCTGGCAGAAGACGCTGTCTATGTCAAGATGGTCAACGAATTCCTCCCACCGCTCGGCAAGGGTGTTTTGCTGGCCGCGCTGATAGCAGCTATCATGAGCACCGTATCCAGCGTGCTAAACTCCGCATCGACCATCTGGTCCGTGGATGTACACAAGCGGCTGCTGCGTCCTGCCGCCGGTGAGCGGGAGCTTGTTACGGTCGGTCGTTGGTCGACGTTTGTAATCATTGTGCTCGGCACGGTGCTGGCACCGCTGTTATTGTGGTGGGAAGGCGGGATTTTCATCTACATACAGGATATGGCAGCGTTCTTTGCTCCGCCGATTACTGTGATCTTCCTGGCGGCGTTTTTGTGGCGGCGTGCTCACGGGCGAGCAGCGAGCTTCACATTGGTCTTTGGCATCCTCAGCGGTATTTTCCTAAAATTCCTCGGATTGACGTATGGTCCCAATGGGATTGCCCAGCTTAAGCCGCTACTGAACCGTGCCGCCGTCAATTGGGCGTTATGCTTCGTCGCCCTGATTGCCGCGACGATGCTAATCCGGCGCGATCCCAAGGAATCGTATGACCCCGACGCCATCTGGAACTGGCGGTGGGCGCACCTGCCCGAATCGGAACGTTCGCTTAACCGCGGCTGGCGGAATCTGATGTTCTGGTGGGTTGTTATGATGAGTATTTCTACCGGGCTTTTTGTGATTTTCCGCTGAAGGCATTTGCCGGCAGTGGCGGTTGACGGGGCCTGATTTGCGTGGAGGGATGTAAAGCATGGCAAGCGTTTGGGGTGTGGTCTTGGTATTCATTCGGCTGTTACCTGCTTATGCTAAGCGACTGCTGCTGCGTAACTTACGTGTAGCGATATTGGGCACAAATCCGGTGGCTGAGCGAAGTATCAGCATGAGCTTGGCACATCATCTGAAGTCCTGCAAAGCTGGCAGAGCAGTATTTCAACCCATGTTTTTCTTGAATTCGGCGTGTGGCGAGTGTATAATTACGTAAAGTTAGTTAGTTTGGTGGCATCGATAGGAAGAAGCTTCATGAGTGCGATAGCCACACATTTGTGGGGTGGAACGGGTTCGATTCTCCCAGTGACAAGGAAGGGTGGTCATCTTCAGCGCTAGCTTTTCTTGTACCGGAGGCAGAAAGGATGGTGTGAAAATGAAATGTTTGGGTGGTTCTGAAATCAAGCTGGCGATGCTCCTTACAACACGGTCCTTCGTGGTGGTCTTGCACACGGGGGCAGAAAAGGAGGTGTAGAATGAAATCATCGAATGCTACGAAGATCGGGCATGCTGTTTGGGTCTTAGCCGGGTTGATGCTTGGTGGGCTTTTCGGTAAGGCTGGAACAAGTCTGGCCGCAGAGCACACGTGGGTCCGGAAAGTGGACATGCCCACCGCAAGATTTTTGCATTCCGCCAGCGTGGTTGACGGGAAGATCTATGTCATTGGTGGTGCAGCTAAAGATATGACGGAAGCCATTTTTCCCGTGGAAGTATACGACCCCGTCATGGACAAGTGGACGACGGAAGCCAACATACCTGCGCCCAGAGTGGCTCACTCAGCAAGCGTGGTGGACGGGAAGATCTATGCCATCGGTGGTGCAGAAAGCCCCACAGTATTGCGTTCGACGGTGTTAGAATATGACCCAGCAGAGGACACCTGGACGACGAAATCCGATATGCCAACAGCCAGATGGTTCTTATCCACCAGTGTGGTGGACGGGAAGATCTATGCCATCGGCGGTGCGTCAAGCCTTACTAGTCTAGTAGGTCTTTCGACTGTGGAAGTGTACGATCCCGTGACCGATACCTGGACAACGAAGGAGGATATGCCTTTCGGAGTTTGGTACTTATGTACCGCTGTGGTGGATGGCAAGATATATGCCCTTGGAGGAAGGCCGGGCTGGACCGCCATACCTTACGTACAGGAGTACGACCCGGCCACCGACACCTGGGCGCAGAAGAGCGACATGCCTGTAGGCACGAGTGGGATGGGCTCTGTGGTATTAGGCGACAAGATAATTGTGATTGGAGGATGGCTATCGAGTTTGAATACTCCATATACAGCAGTGCAAATGTATGACCCAGAGACAGACATATGGACGATAGAAGGCGATGCGCCATTCTTGAGAGCAGCCTTTTCGGCCAGCGTGGTGAACAACAGGATATATGCAATTGGGGGAACGGATAGACCTCACCCCTGCCCCGCCACCTCGACCGTGTATGAACTCACTGTCAGTGGGCCACCACCTGACTTTAACGGCGACCGTAAGGCTGACTTCAAAGATTTTTGCAGACTTGCTCAATACCTGTTCCAGGATGAATTGTCTGTTGACATTGCTCCGCCACCCTTCGGTGACCATTTAGTAGATTTGAGAGACGTGGCTGTTTTGAGTGAGTACTGGCTGAGAGACCTTCGCTTAGTTGCCCACTGGGCGCTGGACGAGTCAGAGGGTGACATTGCCCACGATAGCGCCGGTGACAATGATGGTTTCGTCAATGGGGAGGCAGTCTGGCTGAGCGCTGGTGGCAGGATAGGTGGCGTTCTGCAGTTTGACGGGTCCAACGATTATGTTCAGACGCATTTTGTTCTGGACCCGGCAGATGGGCCGTTCAGTGCCTTTGCCTGGATTAAGGGGGGGGCTGCGGGGCAAGCGATAGTATCTCAAGCTGCTGGCACCGGCGTCGGAAGCAGCTGGCTGTGTGCGGACCCATGTGATGGGCAGTTTATGACGGAATTGAAGGCTGTCGATAAATTCGGCGAGCCATTGGTGTCGGATTTGGTAGTCACCGGCGGCGATTGGTACCACGTCGGGCTTGTTTGGGACGGTTCTCGCAGGCGCCTGTACGTTGATGGTGAGGAGGCTGCAAGGGATAGTAAGCCTCAGGCTGACCTGGAGGGTTCGGACGGCGGTTTGTACTTTGGGGCTGCAAGCACGCTTGACGCCAATAGCTACTGGTCGGGTTTGATTGATGATATTCGCATTTACGATGAGGCGCTGGCTGCGGATGAGGTGAGTGCGCTGGTGAATGTCCCATCGGCTGATGGGACCAGTGGCGTGACTCTTGAACGCGCGGAAGAAGTGCAGGAAGAGTACACCGAAGAGCTTTTTGAGATAGAGGGGGTGGTTGGCACGGCTGTTGGGTACAGTAAGGATTACGAGGTGGTGGTGAAGGTCTTTGTGGTTGATGCCAACGTTACCAGCATACCTGATAAACTTGACGAAGTCGGCGCTGAGACGCTCGTCGCAGGAGAATTCTACGCGGGGCCCAGTCCCGAAGGTGCGGTATCCTCGGACGGAGATGGGGCTCTTAGTCGAACTGGTCGGTTTGACCGGCCGGTGCCAATCGGCGTCTCGACCGGCCATATAGATGTCACTGCCGGCACGATCGGGTGCAGGGTCAAGGATGAGGCCGGAAATGTGTATGCTTTGAGCAACAACCATGTGTATGCGAACTCGAATTACGCCACGTTAGGCGACAATGTTCTGCAGCCAGGTGTATACGATGGCGGGGAAGATCCAAATGATGCAATTGGGACGCTCTATGATTTTGAGCCGCTTGACTTTACAGTAGTCCAAATGAATACGATGGACGCGGCTATTGCTCTGAGTTCGACGGGACTTCTTGGTAATGCGACGCCGGTGGATGGGTATGGCAAACCAAGGTCGAAGACTGCTGTGGCTCGGCTGCACCAGAAAGTGCAGAAATACGGCCGAACAACGGGGTTGACCGCAGGAGAAATTGACGCTGTCAACGCTATTGTGCGTGTTTTCTACCACAACCCTGCTTATGACCCGAACGACCCTGGAAGCCTGCCTTTCCGCGTGGCGCGTTTTTCGGATCAGATTATCATAGTACCAGGCTCGGATTTTGTTCAGCCGGGTGACTCCGGTTCGTTGGTAGTAACGCGAGCAAAGAAACCTGTCGGGCTGCTGTTTGCCGGCAGTAGCACCTACGGTGTGGCTAATCGGATTGACCTGGTGCTTGAGCGTTTCGCGGTCACTGTTGACGACGAATAGCTATAAGTAAGGGGCGAGCATGGGTGACTCAGTTTCGAGCACGCCTGAAGAAGGACAGCGTATGAAGCGCAAAAGGATTGAAGAAGTCTTGAAAGAGAAGACGGATGAGTGGATGAGCATTGCAGGGGTCCAAGGCATGGGGGTGGGAATGTTCGAAGGTGGGCCCTGTATTAAGATTTTCACGTCCTCAAAGCCGTCGACAGTACAAGCGAAGATTCCGTCAACGGTCGGAGACTATCGGGTGATTATCGAACAAACGGGTGCATTTGGCGCGCTGGACCAACGGTAGTTCACACGATCCTGGAGTGTTCTGTCAACGGTTAGCAGATGTTGAAGGAATCAACATCCCACCTTGAAGTGATTAGATTGAGTAACGGTTTGTTAGTTGGAAAACCATGGCGGCCGTGACATCCTAAGAGTCACCAAACATACAGGGCGTGAGCATTAGTGACGGGGCCCGTTAGTTGGTGGGGGTATAACCCAGTCTTCCCCAGACAGCCCTCTGGACACCGTACAAATCCGGATTGCCCGGCGAGGAAGACTGACCTCCGTGACGGGCTGTGTTTTGCCAGTAGTCATAGTCCATCTCGGCTATTTCTACGGTGCGCGGGTCTTTCCACTTCCAGTATTCACTGCGTCCATCCGCGAAGGAGAAATTTGTTCCCTTGCCATGTCGGGCGGTGATCTGGTCCCACCATCGCTCCTGATTATACCAGATGGTCCAGCTGGCGGGGCTTAGCCGACCTTCGTCGAGAAAGACGGCTCTGGTGCCTGGTCTGCGAATCTGGGATCTGTTTCTAAGTACCTGACCTTCGGCTCCGGGTATCGCGTCGTAGCCGTTCATCGCATCCACTATGGCATACGTAACGACCTCCTCAGGTACACCGGTCGGGCACTTGTAGAGTTTTATGTCCGGGACGTAGGGGAATAGGAGTCCGCGTTCGAGGTCATCTATGCGTTGCTGTTCCGGGGCGCTTCTGCCGGGCCAATAGACCCAGCACGTGCCATCTTTATTGGCGCTGCCAGTAGATGTGTTGCCGTTAACGATTTTGTCATCGTTGTCGTCGGCATACAAGGTCCATGCAAGCACTAACTGCCTGAGATTGTTAAGACAAGCGGCACGTTTTCCCTGCTCTTTGGCTCTGTTTAGCGTCGGTATCAGTATCGCCATTAAGAGCGCAATAATGGCGATCACCACCAGGAGTTCTATTAACGTAAATCCTCTTTGTTTGTCCATGACTGTTACGACAATCTCTTTACAAGTCAAGCCGCATTATAATTATATGCTCTTTGAGGCTACGAATCAAGAAAAAGTGTACAAACTTAATATTTTGTTAGCATAGTCTTGGCGGTGCCGGTTTTGGTCCGAGTGCCTTCAGCAGGCGGATCGCCGCCTCAGATATCATTTCACCGCCTCCAGGGGCAATGCGGGAATTGACGGTTTCGTAACTGCCCTCCCTGAAGGCTTTCTTTGTTGGGATATATCCTGGAGCGTCCTGGCACAATTCGATCACCAGCGTTTCTGGGAACGGGCTTGCTTGCTTTATTGCAAGGCCTATATCGACGAAGACCTCGCCGGGCAGGCCGACCACAGCCACGTCATTACTCAGGCGAAATACCTGGACCTCGAGCGGAATAGTCTGGCCACCGCGCATCTGAAGCGCGAGGATTTTGTAGGCCTTGACCTGCTCAAGGAAGGATAGCTGGTTTGTGCCGACCTTCTTGATGTTCTCGCGGGCCCAGGCAATTTCCTGTGGTCCATAGTGTTGGAGCGGTGCGTGGACAATGTCGGTTCGCACGGCCAGTGCAGGCTCAGCGATATGCTTGAGCTCTGGTGCCTTTGCCCTGACTGTCTCGGCGAGCGTCCGGCCAATATAATCGGTCTTCAGTCGCTGGGTCTTGGTGACATCGATATGGTTGATGTCACCGCAGGTGCCGTTGCCGAAGAGCAGAACGAAATCTTCTCCGAAAGTCTCGCGGAGCGACTGCTCCAAATAGAAAGGATAGTCGGCGGCATAGTTTGTTCCCCCGACGGTGTCGAGGTGTAGTGTGAAGTTCACGAGCGCGGCAGCAGTGTGCGCACTGTCCGCCTCGCGGAATAATACGATGCCGACTTGCGGGTCGATTGGGCCGGCAGGCCGGACGATGTCGGGGTTCAGCACGCCCGGATTGAAGCGGACAGTTCCGTTTTTCATGTGGAATCGGCGATTGAACGACAGTCCGCGCTGCTCTGCGAGCCCGGCTTCGAGCCGGATGGGCTTAGCTGCCGTGTCGGCTTCAATAATCGCGCTGACGATTTTCCCTGCGAGTTCCGCGGCGTAATCCACTTTCTCACATGGGTCACTTCCGTGCTCGGCCAGCGCGAGGTCGTGGAAGTGTTTCCTCAAGGCACCAAAATAGAGCGGTCCGGTGTGACTGTGGGTAGCGGCAATTAGCATATTCGCGGGCGGAATGCCGGTTTTTTCCGCGGCCAGCTTACGAGCACGTGATGAGACATCAAGCGACAAACCAATGATGTCACAGAAAACCAGGGCTGCGGATTCATTGCCCTGGCGGAGGACGATAGCCTTGGCATGGAGCGGGTTCAATGTGCCGGTGCTCAGCCGCTCGTTAAAGTATCCGCTCATGCGGTAACCGAATGGAGGGGTGATATCGGCCACAGCGATACCTGCGGTCAATTGACCTTTGGGCTTGGGCGCGGCTCGCGAGGCCGGCGCCGGGTGTGCTGTGAGCTCCTCTAAGAACCGGTGAGCTTTTTTGGCCTCCGTCAGTGTCTGCATGAGGTCTCCCGGCTTTAGACACTCTACCACGAGCGGGCCCTGGGTGAAGCCTCCTTTGTTGAGGCGAGCGAGAACGGCCGGGAAGTCTACCTCGCCCGTACCCGGGGTTACTGAGACATTTTTGGGGTGAACGTAATCCTTGACACACATGCCGGTCACCAGCCCGTCGACGGTAGCGGCATCGGTGACGGGGTCAAGCTTGGCGTTCGAGTAGTAGAGTATGTTGCCCGGGTCATACCAGATGCGGAAAGTCTTGTGGCCGACCATCTCGACGGCTTTGCGGCATTGCGGACCAGTGGCGTTCAGCCCGCCGTGTGGTTTTACACTAATGCCAACACCTTTCTCAGCGGCATAGTCACAGCATTCAGCGATAGCCTTGTAATACGCTTGGTAGAGCTTCTTGCTGCCAGTTCCGCCCATGAGCAGATTTTTCGCACCGCATGCAGCGCAGTTGTCGATGAGCCTGTTTAGACCTTCGATGCCTGCTTCGAGTGACTCCGCCACGGGGATGTCACCGCCATAAACCGATAGGATTGTAAGGCGACGCTTCTCTGCCTCTTCGCCGACGCGCTCCGCCTCTTCAGGGGTCGTAGATACTGAAATTACAAGCCGTGTTTTGGACTTAGTGGTCATCAGGCCGGCGTATTCGAACCCAGCCTCGGCGATGGCGTCAAGCGCCACGCAGTAGTCATATTGGTCCCAGGGACGCGTGTAGCAGCCGATCTGCCATGGACGATGCGAGGCCGGTGCGTTCACAGCCAGTGCTGATGGAGCTGGTGCACAGGAAGCCGCAAAGGTTGCTGCCCCGAGCCTCGCCGCCTGGCGTAAGAAGTGTCGGCGTGACAGTTGGTCAAAGGAATTCATCTGCATTTTCTCCTTAATCCTTACACACGCATTGTTCAAAGGAAGAAAGCTTGTGTCCTCTTAACCAGGGTTTATCTCGCGTGTATCTGGGTCGTAAATCATTCGGCGGCCCGTATCATACGCCCGCATTGCCATGATGCAGGCGACCGCATGCTGGTATCCGGCATCGATTGAGGCGTTGGGCGTCTTTCGTGAACGGATGCACTGAAGCCAATTGAGGAAGTGGTCGGGGCATTGAACCTCCTCGACCGGCTTCTTGCCCCGGATCTGGCCTCTTCGTTTTCCGCCACCTTCGGCTGAAATCATCGGCTCATTCCAGTTGACCATATCGAGCACGCCCTGGTCGCCGAATATCTTGAAGCTGTTGCCGCTGCCGTTGCCAAAGTTAGTGGAGTAACTGACCATAAAGCCCTCCGGGTAGATCCACAAGGCCTGAACATGGTCGGGCGAGGTGAAGTTGTGCTCGTCCTTCCAGATGAAGGTCCCGCCCAAGCAGACGCAGCTTGTGGGGAACCTTGCACCGGTGATATAGTGCACCAGGTCGATGAAGTGACTACCCAGCCCTGGAACCGGCCCATCGGAGAATTCGCGGTAGCCGTACCAAGCGGAGTACGTCACGGGGTCGAATGGGCGGTCAGGTCGGTCCATAAGGAATCCCTTCCAGTCCACGTCTTCTTGCTTGACGTCCTTGATGTAGCCGTACCAGTAAGGACGCTCACCGTTCCGGCACTGCTCGATCCGTCCGACTTTGCCGAGGATACCTGTCTTGTAGAGCTCGCGGCAGCCCGTAAAGGTCGGAAAGCTGCGAAGTTGCGTGCCTGCCTGGAAGATTATGTCGGCCTTTTTGACGGCATCATAGGTGGCCTTGAGTCTGTCGAATCTCTTGGCCAGCGGCTTTTCGCAGTAGACATCCTTGCCGGCCTCGGCGGCGGCCGTGAGGTGGGTGGTGTGCTGGTGGTCGCAGGAAGCGATGGTGACGGCGTCAACGTCCTTCAGGGCCAGCAGGTCACGGTAGGATGAGAGCTGCCGGGCTTCTCGGCCGTACCACTCCTTCACTTTTGCCGAGGTGGCCTCTCGGCGGAGCCGCCATGTGTCGCACACAGCCGTGATTTCGGCGTTCTGGCTCTCGGCATGTTTATGGATACTTGGCATGTGGAAGCCGGAACCCTGGCCACCACAGCCAATTATGCCAATTGATAGCCGGTCGTTGGCGCCAATTACGCGGGAGTAACTCGTGGCGGACAGGGCCATGGCGGCGCTTCCAGCGGCAGCCGTCTTCAGGAATTTTCGGCGGGAATATGATTTACGCATTGCAGATCCTCCAGAAAGAGATGAATTGACACGAGACTTCATATAGCGTTTTCCGTGCAGGCTCACTCACTATGGAACGAGACTCAGTTTGCGGCATTATAGCAAACGAATCTTGAGCTATACAACCATTTTGGCTGCTTTCCGCATAGGGGCTGGATTTATGACATATATGTAGTACTATACATACAATCTATGAACGGCGGTTGGTGAGAGAATACGGCCGAGTTAAAACGATGCAGGAAGGAGAGAGTTGTAATGAAACACACCATTGTAAACATAGCCTTATTCATTCTCTTTTTGGTCTTTACGAGTGCATGCCACGCTGACAGTGTTGTCAAGTTAAGTCCGCATGTTGGACTTCATCAAGATGGCATCAACGGTGTCTTCATTGAAAAGAACGGGCACATGCTTGTGATTTACGGCGATCCGAGCGGCTCTGTGAAAGAAGCGGACAAAGTTCTTTTCACGCACAGCCGGCGCGATGTAGTTTGGGCCGGACGCGAGCTGGTTGAGAGAGGAGCGGAGTCTGTCGTGCCTCTTGGCGAGACGGACAATTTCACCAAAGCCGATGAGTTTTGGTCGTCATTCGTTAACAAGAGATACCACGATTATGAGCAGCAGACTACAAAAATACCAACGGAACCGTTGAGAGTTAATCAGACGGTGAGCGGGCGGGACACCTTGGATTGGCAGAATACGAAGATAAGGGTGATAGATACACCTGGGTATACGAGAGGGGCGGTTTCTTATTTTGTGACAGTGGATGGTTTGCGATATGGATTTGTCGGTGACATTATCTTTGGTGAGGGGCAGCTCTTCGACCTGTACAGCCTGCAGGATGCAGTCGCACAGGCCAATATAGGTGGCTATCACGGATATGCGGGAAGAATAGGTGAGCTGATAAGAAGTCTGCGCAAAGTTATGGGGCAAGAGCCGGATATTCTGGTTCCCGCACGTGGCCCTGCTATAAGGAATCCGAAAGCTGCTATTGGACTTTTGATTAAGAGGCTGCAGGCAGTTTATGCAAACTATTTGTCGATCAACGCCGGCCACTGGTATTTCAAGGACCGCTACGAAACGCTTGCTGCAAGGGTGCTGGAATCACCTGCCGATGTTAACTGGATGCCGTACGCGCCCGTTATCGAGAAGAGACCGCCACGCTGGATTATTCCCATCCATAATTCGCGACTCATAGTCTCGGAAGATGGAGCCGGCTTTCTGATTGACTGTGGTTCTGAGGCTATCATTCGTGACGTCGCAAAGCTCAGAGAGGAGGGGCGGCTGTCGAAGCTGGACGGCCTTTTCATAACGCATTACCACGATGATCATACCGATAAAGTACCTCAGCTTGTCCGCGAATTTGGCTGTCCCGTATATGCAACCGAAGAGTTGGAGGATATTTTAGAGCGTCCCGATGCCTATCGGCTTCCATGTGTGACGGCAAATAAGATTAGTGACCTGACTGCTGTGGCCGACGGACATAAAATGCGGTGGCGGCAGTTCAATCTGACGTTTTATTATTTCCCGGGCCAGACGTTATACCATGATGCGTTGCTGGTTGAAAAGGATGGTGGCGAGAAGATATTGTTCGTAGGTGATTCATTTACGCCTTCTGGGATCGATGATTATTGCCTGCAGAATCGCAACTTGTTACACAATGGAATGGGGTATTTTTACTGCCTGGATTTGCTGCGGAAGATGCCCAGCGGCTGCTTGCTTATCAATCAGCATGTCCTTGAGCCTTTTCGGTTTGGCCAGGATCAGCTCGCGCACATGGCAATGGTACTACAAGAGCGTAAGCAACTGTTGGCTGATCTTTTGCCCTGGGACGAGCCGAACTATGGGATTGACGAGCGCTGGGTGAGGATATACCCCTACGGTCAAAAAACAAAAGCAGGGCAGCGCCTGGGAATGGCTGTCCGAATCCTGAATCATTCAAACAGGGAGCATGTGTATGCCGTCAGTCTGAATGTCCCTGAGGGGTTTCAGCCAAGGCCTGAGAGGGCTTCGTTGAATATTGGGCGGGGAAAAGAAGGAGAGATGCGTTTTCAAATCGCCGTGCCGAGCCAGGTGACGAACAATGTCTATGTGATTACGGCAGATATAGAATTTGACAGGTGGGATTTACGCCAATGGTGCGAAGCATTGATAGAAGTTAGCCAATGAAACAAGGGGCATGTTGTAAACGGAGAACATTCGATGGAACGACGCTCATTTCTCAAGCTTACGGGCTGTACGGCCACTTCAGCGATATTGGGGTGGCATCTGACTGCTGCTGCTGGTTACAGGCGTAACGTTGCAAAGGACGGCTTGTCAATCGACAGTGAGATGCTGCGGAGCCGGAACCAGAACCGTTCGACCGTGGTATGTCAAAATGGAATTGTCTGCACAAGCCAGCCTCTGGCGAGTATGGCTGGAATCGACATTCTCACAGCCGGGGGCAATGCTATTGATGCTGCGGTCTGCGCTAATGCGATGCTGAGCGTGGTGGAACCGATGAGCTGTGGGCCGGGCGGGGATCTGTTTGCGATTGTCTGGATCGAAAAGGATAAGAAGCTGTACGGGCTTAATGCCAGCGGACGCGCGCCTTACGACTGGAGTCTGAAAGATGCTCAGGGGCTGGGGCTGAAAAGCATACCGGTATATGGCGCGCTGTCGTGGAGTGTTCCCGGTTGTGTCAGCGGCTGGGCGGCGTTGCTTGAGCGAATGGGCAGATTCAGGTTTGGTCGGATTCTCGAGGCGCCAATATATTACGCGCGTGAAGGATTTGGCGTATCGCCCATCATTGCCGGCTACTGGAAATCCGTGAATGCAAAAAAATTCCCAAGTCTGGGAAAGGTTTATGCGCCCGACGGCAGGATACCGCGCTTCGGTGACATCTTCAAGAATCCCGACATGGCTGGTTTTTTTGAGATTATTGCCGAAGGTGGTGCTAAGGCCTTTTATGAAGGAGAAGTTGCCGAAAGAATCGTAAGGTTCTCTCAGTCAAATGGTGGCCGGTTTTCGATGCGTGACTTCAAAGAACATACGGCCGATTGGGTCGAGCCGGTGAGCACCAACTACCATGGATTTGATGTGTGGGAGCTGCCGCCTAACGGCCAGGGTATTGCGGCGCTTCAGATGCTCAACATTCTGGAGAATTTTGATATTTCCTCGCTGAGGCCAAATTCAGCAGAACATCTGCATCTTTTTATCGAGGCGAAGAAGCTGGCCTTTGAGGACCGTGCCGTTTATTACGCGGATATGGATTTTGCGGATGTTCCGGTCAGGCAGCTCATCTCGAAGGAGTATGGCAAGCAGCGAGCCGGCTTGATCGACCGCAAGAGGGCTGCGCAGCAGGTCGCTGCGGGAAGGCTGTCCGGTCCGAGTGACACGATATATTTGACGGCGGCCGATAAAGAAGGCAATATGGTGTCGCTTATCCAGAGCACCTATTACGGATTTGGCTCTCAGATGGTTCCGGACGGTCTCGGATTTGCCCTGCAGAACAGGGGCAATCTGTTCTCTCTCAATCCGGGCGATCTTAATAAACTGGAGCCCCACAAGCGCCCGTTTCATACAATCATTCCGGGATTTATGACCAAGGACGGTAAGCCGGTCTTTTCTTTTGGGGTGATGGGCGGTGATTTTCAGCCGCAGGGACATGTGCAGGTGCTGATGAATGTAATTAACTTCGGGATGTCACCACAGCAGGCCGGCGAGCAGCCGCGGGTTCAGCATTTTGAAAGTTCCACGCCGACCGGAAATAAAATGGTTGGCGGCGGCAGCGTGGGCTTTGAACGGCATATCGCAGACGAGGTTAAGCAGAAACTTGCCGATATGGGACACAAGATGAGGAAAGGCGTGGGTGCGTTTGGCGGGTATCAAGGAATCTGGAGGAAGGACGAGCCTCGTCGCTATTTCGGCGCTTCCGATCCACGTAAAGACGGCTGCGCGATTGGATATTGATCCGAATAGGCGACGCGGGCTTTCGAATAATGTGTGAGGGTCGTGAGTAGGACCTCGCAGTTTCCAAATAGATGTGCTACCATTGATGGGAGTTTTAATCGGAGATGATACGGGATTGTCAACTATTTGGAAGGCAGGTGTATAAATGAAACGGCGTGATTTTTTCAAGGCTCTGGGTTTTGGTGCCGCAAGCGCAGCTTTGTCCGGTTGCGCAGACGCAATGCAACGGATCACTTTGGGTGCGAGCGGCAAAAGACCTAATATTGTTTTTATCCTGGCGGATGACCTGGGTTATGCAGAACTGGGCTGCTACGGACAGAAAAAGATCAGGACGCCCAACATTGACAAGCTGGCCTTGCAAGGCATGAAGTTTACCCAGCACTACTCGGGCAACCCGGTATGTGCGCCGTCGCGTTGTGCTCTGATGACGGGAAAACATACGGGGCACGCCCAGGTCCGCAGTAACAAGCAGGTTGGCGGTACCGGAGGATGGGAGTTAGGCTCGACAATCGGCGGGCAGTGGCCGCTCAAAGCGGGCACCGTCACGGTAGCCAAGATTCTTAAAGATGCGGGCTATACGACGGGTGCGTTTGGAAAGTGGGGCCTCGGGCGTGTCGGCACCACCGGAGACCCACAAAAGCAAGGTTTCGACCATTTCTTCGGCTATATCTGCCAACGTCAGGCCCATACTTTCTATCCCAACCACTTGTGGCGTGACGGGAAGATTCAATGGATTGAAGCCAATAAGGACGGCAAAGAGCAAGTCTATTCCCACGACCTGATAGCCAACGAGGCACTGGAGTTTATCAAAGCCAACAGGGACCAGCCGTTCTTTCTGTATGTCCCCTTTACGATACCGCATGTGGCGCTTCAGGTGCCTGAGGACTCATTGGCAGAGTATAAAGGCAAATGGCCTGACCCGCCGTATAACGGAGACAAGGGATATGTGGCACATCCACATCCACGGGCATGTTACGCAGCCATGGTGACACGAATGGATAGTGATGTCGGCCGGATTACGTCCTTGCTGCGAGAACTGAACCTTGAAGATAACACTCTTGTCATATTTTCCAGCGATAACGGTCCGACCTATGCCGGTGGGGCGGATTCAGCATTCTTTGAAAGTGCCGGGCCTTTGCGAGGTCTGAAGGGTTCGGTCTATGAAGGCGGCATACGGGTACCGTTTATTGCTCGCTGGCGTGGGAAAATTAAGGCCGGCAGCACGAGCGACCACGTCTCGGCTTTCTGGGACTTCTTGCCAACGTGCTGTGAGCTTATTGGCGGGGATGCCCCGGCAGATATTGACGGTATTTCAATGGTGCCTGCTCTGCTCGGACAATCACAAAAGCAGAAGAAGCACGAGCACCTGTACTGGGAGCTTCAAGGCCGGCAGGGTGTTCGTATGGGCCCGTGGAAGGCCGTTCGTCTGAAGCCTGATAAAAAGATCGAGCTTTACAACCTGGACAGAGATCTCGGCGAGCGGCACGACGTGGCTGACGAGCATCCTGATATAGTCGCAAAGATGGCGGATATCCTCGAGACCGGCAGGACCAAGTCAGATGTGTTTCCGCTTTCCAAAGGCAAGGCCACGTCCGAATGAGCGGCATCGATGCGGTCTGTGAGACACGGATGGTCCGCGGCTGATAACACAATGTGAGCACCGTAATTACTGTATTGTCGCAAAGACATGTTCTTGTGGGGAATATCTCATGCACGATACCGTCCGTCTCAGATTTGTTTCCTTCTCGGTTCTGCTCGCCACGGCGAGTATGGTTGTTGCTGAGGGCACGGCGACCATTCCAGCCATGCCTATGCCGATTGAATTCGAAAATACCATCAAACACCGATGGCTCAGCAAACCTGTTCTCAAATCGCGTCTGCTGGATGACATGGAAAGCCCTTCAAACTGGTCTCATAACGGCTTCGGGGAAATGATCTTCGCGCAGGATCGCGCCAAGGATGGCAAACAGTCGATTCGGCTGACTTCGCCCACTGTTGCCGATAAGCCCGGCGCGACGAAGGGGAGGCCATTCGGGTCGGCGACTTTAAGACGCGAGTTCGACGGCGAAAACTGGAGTGGCTACAACCGGCTTTCCTTCTGGGTCTATCCTACGCT
>SMTZ1_10000210_pt1 | contig 50343 bp, 56 predicted proteins | sample DeeMarSWOR136_30_FD_25667 | JGI IMG/M metagenome (IMG submission 25667) | reverse complement strand
AATGATGGCCACCGAGTCGTCCCCGATGAAGGGCGGTCTGCCTGTCACCATCTCGTAGAGTATTGCCCCCAGTGAATAGAGATCGGCTTTCGGTGTTACCTTGCCACCCATCGCCTGCTCCGGGGGCATGTAGGACACCGTGCCCACCATCATGCCCGACTGTGTCAGGCGGGAGAGGTCAACTGCCACCGCCAGACCGAAGTCGCCGAGCTTGGCGGTACCGTCGGCACTGAGCCAGACGTTACCCGGTTTCAAGTCTCTATGGATGATACCCTTGGCATGGGCGAACTCCAAGCCCTGACAGACACACCTGGTAATGTAGATAGCCTGTTCGAGGGGTAGTCGGTGCTCGGGTGCTTTCTCGATAAGCCCCTCGACATCACCACCAGACATCAGGGGTAGAACGATATAGGGCTGGCCCTCTTGCTCCCCGAAGTCATAGACAGTGACGATATTTGGGTGGTCGCCGAGCCTGCCCATCGCCTGGGCCTCACGCTTGATGCGGGTACGGGCCTCGTCGTCGAGCTTTTCGGTCTTAATCAGGGCAAAGGCCACGTCACGGTCAAGGGTGTTATCGTGGGCCAGGTATACCTTTTTCTTACCGCCCTCACCGAGGAACTGCTTGACCTGGTAGCGGCCCCCAGCGAAGGAGGTGGGTTCGGGGGAGGGGGGCGCTTCAGAAACTGGTGTGGGTGCCGGTTCGGCCAATGGGTGGCCACATTTCTCACAGAATCCACTGTCTGCAGGATTGGCATGTCCACACTGAGGGCACTCAAGTTCTGATTGCAGTGACTGGCCGCATTTTCTGCAGAACTCAGCCCCTTCGCGATTCTCTGTCTGGCATTTTGGGCACTTCACGGCTCACTCGCAGGCACAGGTTCAGTGCCCACAGTCTAGAGGTAAACTAAAGTGATGTCAAGTGACGATGAATTAGACAATTTAACTTCAGGTGCAGTATGAAACTAGAAGTTGCTGCAAGGCCAGAATTCTTCTTCCCAAATAGGAGTTCGTACATAAAATAACCGAAATTGGGCTTTGTGTCCTTGCCCTATTCGGCGGCAAGCTCCTGTTTCAGCTCGTCGACTATTCTCCTGACTTTTTTCTTGTGTTCCTCTCCGCCTATAGTGTACGAATGAGGGACCCAGTTCATATCCTGCAGGTTTTCAACCATACTGGGGAGCAGGTCCCAGGGAATTGACATAAGTATCAGGCCTTCCGGAAAGAGTCGCCTCGATTTCATGCCGAATCCGAAGCCGGTGACCGTGAAATTCAGTTCACCGCTTGTGTATGGATAGATGTATAGCCAGGCACATCCTATTACCGGTGTTCCCTTGCTGCACCACAATTTTCCGCTTGTGTAGCTCATGGCTCTCAGTAGTATTTCAGCCTGACTCGTGCTGGCCGTAATAATTAATACGTCTGGCTCGAATGTCAGCTGGTCTAACGGAGAGAAAGCGACATAGTTAACAGTATCTTTGCCGAGTCTCGGAATGGCATGATAGAGTCTTCTATTGGCCCGTGCCTCCTTAAATACTTCCAGCTTGGGCCCCACTTGCCCGGCCTCGAAAATCGGGTCATGTTCCGTCATACCCAGTATCAGCGGCCCTATGCATGTGAAGTTCTCTTTGGTCACATAAAAGGGACTGCTTTTTTGGGCTTCGACAAGCATCTCGCAAAAATCCAGAATCTTGTCCAGCCTCCCGATCCCATCTGGCTTCGTGAATAAGAACTTGACACCTACGGGTTGCGTCTCGAAGTTAAATTTGTCGAGTATGGACAGGTCCAGTTGCTCCGTGCCCATCTCTACCTCCTTTCCAGCCAATCCGGCTCATTTCGTTAGTGAAACAACCATTTGTGTAAATTCACTGGCTTCCACGTCAATATCGTCAAAACGGACATGGGAACCCGGGCCTACGTCAAATGCGAAGCTCCCGAATATAATGGGGAAGTCACTATCGGTGTAATCCAGTTTCAATTCGTCATCAAGATAGAATTTTATATTTGCGCCATCCGAAACTATTTTCACCTCGTACCATTTATACGGTTCCAGAATTAACTGCTCGCCAGTCAGATTGAGATACTCCTCGTTTATTTCCCGGGTTAACCCGAAACCTTCTCCGTTCATGTAGAGTAAATATCGTGAACGAAAGGGAGTCTCACTTCTTCTAAAACCGATGTTGAACTCTCCACTGGTGAGCTTTACTCTGGTTGTGAACGTATAATTAAACCATCCGCTACCCTTAGGATAAGCAGAACTCCACTGCTCATTCGAGCCACTCAGAACATAATTACCATCTTCGTGTATTACTTCCCAACCCGGACCCAGTGTCCAGCCGTCAGCCTTTCCGTCCTCGAAATCTTCAGGAAAGGAGATGAGGGTTGGTTCTTGTAAACACGCCCTGCGAAGCTCCTCCTCATGCCAGGGGGCTGCTATTCCCAGGTCGCTCCCATATAATCCGAAACAAATAACGCCCACAAATATTAGTGCTGCTATGGCGTAAGAGAGGATGCTACGAATGCGGGCTACCCTTAAATAGTTCATCAACGCTTTACGATTCAGTATGATGTGAAAGCATATTAGAACTGCCAAGGCATCACTACTGTAGAAGTGTATCATACGCCACATGCTTTCATTGTTAAGGCCAATCACGAGTCGTATGACGGGCACGAAAAGAATGCCTGTAGCTGCCGCTAAAGCGAAAGAAATGCATAGCAATAAGCTAACAGTGCGTCGGGTTCCCATAATCACCTCCCGTGCTGCTAAATTGTCTGTTTGTGTCCCGGTCGAACTATGGGATGTATTGTATCTCATTCTATTAGGTCAAACAATGCTGTCCGGGCTGGGGAAACGGTATCGCCTCAGCAGGTAGGTGTCGCCTGAGGTCGGTGCTGCAAGTTAGGGGCTGAATCTACAGCCTGCCAGTCCCCGATTTGCTGCCGTACCGCATTGCCCTTTTCAGGGTCGGCTGGTATAATACTAGTCGCTGGTCGTGACTGAATTTTTGCTCTTGACTGACCGGCTTCAACGCTCCCTGGTAGCTCAATGGTAGAGCGGGCGGCTGTTAACCGCTAGGTTGTAGGTTCGAGTCCTACCCGGGGAGCCAGCTATTTTCACCCATTTTGGCTAGTGACTTCCGGTTGTAGGATTGAGTCACATTAACACGTATTTCTTCAAGTCTTTACACTCATGTGCTCATTCTGATGTTCGTTCACTCGCTACTCCCTGAATAATAACGGCCTAAACGAACCCTTGACACTGACAGTGGTAGATGCCATCATTTGAACACTGAGAGGGGGACTATTCCGATGCCGACATGGAATGAGCTATTTACTGATGAGCTATATGTGAACAGAATCCCTGAATCAGAAGTGAATCACTTTGTCGATGTGTTGGAAATGCTCTTCTCAGAGCGTCCGTTACGTCTCTGGGATGTGTGCTGCGGAGGCGGGCGCCATACCATTGCCATGGCACAGCGTGGCCACAAGGTTTATGCCAGTGATAATGCTCCAAACGCCATCCGTCTCACCCAGGAATGGATATCTTCGCTCAATCTGGAAGTATACCTGGAGCTAGCCGACATGACTGTCTGCCCCTGGCCAGAGATGGGCTTTCACGGTGCTATTTCTTGGGATTCGCTGTATCACAATACTCTGGACAATATGAAAAAGGCAGTCAGTGAAATTCACCGTCATCTCCTCCCCGGAGGGCTCTTCATGTGCACGCTTATGTCTACGAAATCAGACAGCTTCGTTTGGGGTTGTGGACAACAAGTTGAACCTCGTACGTTTATCCTTGAAGACTCTGCTGATGCTGGGGTACCTCATCACTTCTGCGATGAGAGCGAGGTCAGGGAACTATTTCGGGATTGGGAATACCTGAGTCTGGCCGAGCAGGTCATTACCTATCTTGAACGCGGTAAAAACTTCTTAGATTACAATCCCTTCCCCTTCACCAAGTGGGGTGTACTAGTGCGGAAAATATCCTGATATCTGTTGCTGTAAAAAATCGCCTAGATACAATAAAAACAGCCTCCTCACCCCAGTTTATCTATCAGTCTGTGCAGGGGAGCGGCAATCTGGTCCTCCTGGACATGTGGCGAGTAACAACTATCAATCTGCACCAGCTTCGCCAACGGCATACGTGAGGCAATAGCTACGGCCAGCTTGTCTACTGTCCCCGATACTATTTCCTCGGAGATTATTTGTGCCCCGACGAGCGTTTTCGTCTTGGCATCAGCAATAAGCTTGTAGTGGGCCGGCTTGCCATTAAATCTATCCCTGAGTCGGGCTGTATCCACCGAAATGGAGACTGCTTCCAGTCCCTTTTCTTTGGCCTCTCTCTCGGTAAAACCGACTGTTCCTACTTGGTGGCCGAATATCTTGGTGACGAACGGCATCACCGTTCCTTCATAGGTAAGTTGATTGCCGGAGACCGCGTTTCTGCCTGCAATGTACCCAGTTCTGATAGCATTGGCAGCCAGCTGGTGCTGCCTCTTCGAGCCGGTCACGACATCCCAGTTTTCCATGCAGTCCCCGATGGCATAGATATCAGGGTCGCTGGTCTGCAGGTTCTGGTTAACCACTATGGCGCCTGTTTCACCAATCTCCAGTATGGCTTTTTGGGCCAGTTCCACGTTGGGTCTGGTACCAGTGGCAAAAAAGACGAAGTCCGCTTCTACCTCTCTGTCAGAAAGCAAGATGTGCTTTCGGTCTCCTTTGGTGGCCATGCTCTCTATCCTGGCCGGCAGTACCAGCTCAACTTCGTTCTGCATAAGAACATCTTTGATTCTCTCTGCCATGTCCTCGTCCAGATAGGCACGCATGATTCCCGCCCTGACAAGCAGGTATACTCTGCTGTAGCCTCTTGCTTTAAGGGCGTCGGCTATTTCCAGCCCGATAGACCCTCCACCGACAATGGCTGCTTCCTTGGACCGGGTGATAGCTTCGTCCAGAGCAACGCCGTCTGTCATATCGGTGCTCAGGGAGAATTCGTTTTTATTATCCAGTCCCGGTACAGTAGGAATGACCGGGACAGCACCCAGGGCGAGAATCAGCTTATCGTAGCCATACTCCTTGCCATCGGCGATGATGCACTTTTTCTGTCTGTCAATATCGGTGACCCGGGCATTCAGGTGAACGGTTGCATTTCTCCTCTCCCAGAAGGAGATTTCCCGAAAACCACGAACAAGCTCGTCCCAGGTGGCAACAGTCCTGCCAAGTACCAGAGGCATCTCGCAGGGAGGGCAGCCCAGGCTGGTCCTTTTGCTGAAGACGTCGATTTGTACCTCGCTATCCAGGCGTCGAACCTGATTTGCGGCTGTTGCGCCGCCATCTCCAGTGCCCACGATGCAAACCTTCATTTTTTGCCTCCAGTCTGTAATCTACCGGTCTAAATACTATTGAACCACCTTTCTCGCCACTTCTTCATGTACTCTTCCTCAGGATAGGTCCTAGCTATGTCTTCCTCGGTGAAGCTGTACTTGTAGTCACCGCAGTAACTCAATAGCAGTTTGTATGCCTCGTTTAATTTCTTCATCATCGAATCATCTTCGGCACCGTCACTGCCGTGCTTATCAGGGTGGTGGCGATGAGACAGCTTTCGATAGGCGCTTTTAATCTCCTTCATTGTTGCTGTCTCGCCCAGCCCGAGTAGCCTTCGTGCCTCATCTATGTCATTGAAGTTGACCACTTTCCCTATCACACCATAGATAATTAGAGTAATGCCTTGATTTTCGGTTGAATCATGCTTTCTGGTACTGCACCCAGGATACCATCGACTTGCTGACCGTCTTTAAATAAGAGCAACAGTGGTATACTCATTACCCGATATTTCTGGGCCATCTCCGGGTTTTCATCTACATTGAGCTTGCAGAATTTGACCCTGTTAGCGTATTCTTCTGATAACTTCTCGGTCACCGGCGCAATGATGCGGCACGGCCCACACCAGGGTGCCCAGAAATCGACCACTACAGGTATATCACTTTTGATGACTTCGTTTTCGAAGCTCTGGTCATTTATTTCAGTTACCATCGTCACCTCCTTTAGATTAATACTATTCTTTGGCTGCCAGGTCCTTTTGCCTGAGCTTTTCAATTCGTTTAATTAAGTCGTCTGCCGTTTGCTTCAGCGAACCAACCTCGGATGCTAGCTCTGCCTCCGAGACGGGGCGGCTCTCTACAATGGCTTCTTGCGGGCAGGCTTCGAGACAGAGGCGGCACTGGTTGCACCTGGCCTGGTTTATTTCAGCCGTACTGGTGATAATTGTAATTGCTTGCCGGGGACAGCTTTCGACACACAGCCCACAGCCAAGACATAGACTTTTCTTTATCCTTAGTATCGTTCCACTTCTCGGTCTAACATTCTCATTCATAGCAGTGTCCACTATTCATAACCCGGCAGCAGCCGTCGTCCCTTTCCCAGCAATCATTATCGTAAATCCAGCATCAGGGAAATAGCCTTCCCGGGACTCTTCCATATACTGCACCTCTCCCGGACTCTGGAAGAGGGTCGAGACAGTCATCTCGTTCACAAAACCTGCCTGAGCCATGAGTCTTACAACCTCATCGTGTCCATAGAACGTGGCGTACTTGTAGAAACGATGGCCTTCTGCCTTCTTCGCTTGGTAAAACTGGCCCCAGGGACTTTCCGCCAGAACCAGCCCCAGTACTATCTTGCCTCCCGGCCTCAGGATGCGGTTCGCTTCCTTCAGAACATCCAGCGGCGAATCAAGAAAACACAGGGTTACAATTAAGAAGACCGTACCGAACGATTCTTCATCAAACAGTTTCTGTTCCCCTTCGCCCAGCAGGGTATTTATTCCTCTCTTCATTGCTATCTCAGTAAGCCTGGCTGACGGGTCAACCCCCGTCTCTATACCAAGTGCCTGGGCGAAGCGACCACTCCCCACACCTATTTCAAGCCAGGGCTTCGGCAGCGATGGTAATATTTCTTCAAACGCACGTACCTCAATAGGGAAGATGAGGCTTCCTTCTCTGTCGAACCAGGCATCATATTCCTGGGCCAGGTCGTCGAAGGGAGAAGTGAGGTCTTTTTGGGATTCCATCCCTGCTAGTGGTTGTGGAGCTCTATATTTGTCTGATGACATCCTCGCTCCTTAAGGATATGCTCGATTTCGTTAACTTGATGAGTACTTCATTCCACTAATACTTTCGGACGTCGCGCTACTCAGCAAAGCTCTCAGTGAACTTCGCTCTTGAAAGCCAAGGAGCCTCTTTATCGGTTTTGAATTATGGAAGAGAAGGATGGTCGGTACAGCAATGACGTGATATCTTTCGGCTATCTCATAGCTCTCTTCCACGTCCAGCCTGACGAATTTGACGACCCCGTGATACTCTCTGGCTAACTGGTCAGCGACAAGGCATGTAGCGAAGCAGGGCTGGCACCACTCGGTAGTGAAGCAGGCGAACACAGGCACTTCACATCCCAGCACTTCTTTTTCGAAATCTATTCCGGTAATTTCAATCATCGTGGTAAATTTCTTCCGGTAATTCGAACCTCATAGCCTCAGATAGAGGTATTGTATTATTGTCATCCTCAGTATTTGCGGTACGCCTTTTTCCAGGGCTCTCGCTTCATTGCGATGCAGTCTCTTATGGCTGCTCTGAGGGTATTTGCCGCCAGTAGTGCGCAGTGCTCACTTTCCTGGGGAAGTCCGTCCAAGGCATCTAAAATGTCCTGTTGACTAATCCTCTGAGCTTCATCAATGCTTTTCCCTTTAATTATCTCGGTGATCATGCTGCCAGAGGCTATAGTTGTTCCACAGCCGTCAGTCATGAAGCTGGTATTGATAATGGTGTCGCCATTTACCTTCAGCCATATCTCCATGGTGTCGCCGCAGGGTCCCGTCACGCTGGCAAAGCCATCAGCATCTTGTATAATGCCTGCATTCCTCGGATTCATGGCGTGGTCAATCACCGTTTCGGAATATAACTTACGGGCATCTGCAGATAATAATTCCTGAAGCTCATCAAATTCGGTAGACATTCTTTCGTCTCCTGCTCAGTTGCCCCCAGCCGTCAACGCCTGGACTAGGGATTCACCTAGCTTGGTAACTATTTCGCTGTCATATCGTTCAATACCACCCTCGTCACAGAGCCTGGCCAGTTCAGGATCTATCGGCAACTGGCCCAGGAGGGGGGCGTTCACAGCACGAGCCATTTCCTCACCGCGGCTCTGGCCAAAAATCTCAATCTTCTTATCTATTTCAGGTACATACAGGTAACTCATATTCTCGACCACACCCAGAACACGCTTTTCCATTTTCCGGGCCATGTTCACTGCCTTACGGACAATCATTTCGACCAGGTCCTGAGGGGTAAAAACGACGACTACCCCCGAAATAGGAAATGATTGCATTAGCGTGAGTGGTGCGTCTGCGGTGCCAGGAGGCAGGTCAACAATCAGATAATCAAGCTTACCCCACAGCACCTCTTCACCAAACTGTTTGATGGCATTGCCAATAAGAGGGCCGCGCCAGATGACGGCGTCATCCTCGCTGGGCAGCAGAAGATTGATAGACATTACTTCGATACCTGAGGTCGAAAGTACCGGTAGTATCCCGCTCTCATTGCCACTTGGTCGGTCGTTGAGGCCGAACATCTTGGGTATACTCGGGCCGGTGATATCGGCATCCAGAATGCCTACCTCATAGCCATTACGATTTAGAGCCACCGCAAATAAGCTCGATACCAGGGACTTACCCACTCCTCCCTTACCACTCATCACGGCAATCATATGGTCAATGTCATTCAGCTCCGTTGCTTTGGCATCGGTGTATTCTGTCTTCACATCATTGACTTCGGGCAGTTGATTTATTGCTTCTTTTACTTTGGTACTTAGCCAGTCCTGTGCGCCTGGTATCAATCCGGTTGATGACAGGGTAACGTTTACTTCGTTATCGGAAATGGTTATCTCTCGCACCAAGTTCATCCCGACGATGCTGCGTTGTACGGCAGGCACCAGCACGGTTTCTAATTTCTCTTTAACCTGCTCCTCAGTTATCATAGTCTATACTCCAATCTCATCCCCTAGTGGTCACAAATGTTATCTCCTGTAGCCAGCTGGCCGTCGAGATGGTTCAGGACCGCCTTCTCCGGGTCGCTTTCCAACGCACCAAGAATGACTCCGATGCGATTTTGCTGGAAAAGGTTTTGTGCCCTGGAGCCCATCCCACCGGCAATCACAAAGGAGACGCCCTGCTCTGCCAGCCACTCTGGAAGAAGACCGGGCTGGTGTCCTGGTGACGGAACAAGCTCCTTCTTTAGAATCTCTCGTGTTTGCTCGTCGATGTCGAAAAGGGCAAAATGCTCGCAATGACCGAAGTGCGGCGAGACTGCCCCATTGCTTACTGGTACTGCATACCTCATAGCAACCTCCCTTTACTCATTTGTTTTCAGTTCGTATTCTGGCTTACCTTCGTCGAAAGATATCCCAACAGTCACTTGTTTCCCCTCAGCAAGGTACCTTTCCGATTCGTCCCGCAGCCTACGTGACTCAGGAGATTTTAGAAATGAGACCAGCATTTCAAACCTCTCGGTCATCTCTTTATCATCTCCTACCGCTCTCAGCAGCGACAGAAGGCAGTTATTTAGCTCCTGCTCAGCCAGGCACTTGATGCACTTTCCGGGCACCTCACTGGTCGAATACCTGGGGTCGAGGTTAATTGTGTCCATTTGACCTATCCTCCTAGTACCGTCGGCAAGTGTCCCCGGTGGAGCAGGGTGGCGCATCGCAACGCTCGTTCCGGCCACAGCAGGTAGTACCCGCAGCCTGACTACCTGACTTGATCATGTAGGACGCAGACACCAGCTTCTCAAGATTACCGCTACCACAATCAGGGCAACGAAGCGCTTGCTCACTACTGCGGACAAACACCTCCGAGACCTGGCTACAATCCAGACACTTAAACTCGTAAATTGGCACCTTCTAGCTTGCCTCCTTCCAGATGATTTTAGGTGAGACACACTGCCTCATGAACTGACACTTCAGGTGGGACCGCTCGGAGTACATGAATTACCAGAAATTGTGAAAAAGGGAGAGAAGATACGGTGCGAATCCTCTGCCCCACACGCGGGACACTTTGCTTCCCGGTTGCTATCGCTCATGCTACGCCGTAGCTCGAAACGCTCACCACATTTAGTGCACTCGTATTCATAGATTGGCATGTCGTATGTCACCCTTTGCTATCATTCTCAAGCATCGCCGAGAGAATGCTCCAGGTCCTTTCTATCTCCTCGGAGACTCTACCATCGGAATGCTCCACTACCGGTATTCCTTTGACAATCGACTGGGTTACAATATTATCAAAGGAAATCTTCCCGGCTATTTTGACTCCTTGGTCCAAACAGCTACTCTCTATATGCTGTGTGTTTTCCTCATTCAGGTCGCATTTGTTTATGCAGACTAGGGGCACTACGCCGAAGTGTCGGCAGACGCCAAGCACCCTCTCTAAATCGTGCATTCCAGAGAGAGTGGGCTCGGTCACCAGTAGAGCCAGATTGACTCCGGATAGCGACGAAATCACCGGACAGCCGATGCCTGGCGGACCGTCACTGATAATATAGTCCAAATTCCTCTCATTGGCAATTTGTTTGGCCTGCTGCCGGACTGCCGCTACCAGTTTTCCCGAGTTTTCTTGGGCGATTCCCAGACGGGCGTGAACCAGCGGTCCGTAACTGGTATCGGAGATGAACCAGTATCCAGACATATTCTCCCGCATAGTTATGGCTTCAACCGGGCATATGTGGGAGCAGAAGCCACAGCCCTCACAGGATACCGGATCAACCCTGAAATCCTTGATGGCATTAAAACGGCAAAGCTCCTGGCACAGACCACACTCAGTACAGCTGTCTTCATCTATACGAGCTACCTGGCCACTCCAGAACTCGCTTTTTTGTTGCTCTGAAGGGCTGAGTAGCAAATGGAGGTCGGCGGCATCCACATCGCAGTCGGCAAGCACCTTCCTTTTTGCCAAGGCAGCAAAGGAACCGACAATGGTGGTCTTTCCGGTACCTCCCTTACCGCTTAATACTATGATTTCTTTCATCCGTCAGTACTCTTCACTCTATTGTAAAGCTTCAGAAAGCTCTCCTTCCACTGCGGGAGCCCCTCGACCAGAGGAATGCCCCGTGAATACAGGCGGGCAATCTCAATGTCCAAGGGAATAGTTAGTAGTACGGGAATATTCTCTTTCTTACAATACTCCTCTACTCTGCTGTCACCGACACCAGCACGATTGAGCACAACGCCGCAGGGGATGTTAAGTTCCCTCACCGTTTTGACGGCAAGGGCTAGGTCATTAAGCCCGAAGGGTGTTGGCTCCGTTACCAGCAAGCAAAAATCACTATCCTTAATGGCTTCCACTACTGGACAGGATGTCCCCGGCGGAACGTCGACGATAGCGGTGTCATCGTTGTTGGTATATTCCTTTACCTTCCTGATAACAGGTGGTGCCATCGCTTCGCCTACAGTGAGTTTACCCTGGACATAGCCCACACCATCCGCATGTCCCCATTCAACAATCCCCGTTTCTCGACTCTCTTCGGAGATAGCATCTTCTGGACAGAGGTAGCTGCAGGCGCCACAGCCATGACATAGCTGGGGGAAGGTCAGCACATGATTGCCCAGGACGGCAATGGCATTAAAGGCACATACCTGTGCACACTTACCACAGTAGGTACACTTGCTTTCGTCTACGCTGGGAACCAGTATTGATACAGCTTCGCTGTCGACGATTTCGGGCTTTAGAAACACGTGGTCATTCGGCTCCTCCACGTCGCAGTCGAGAAGCTGCACCCTGTCAATATTCCTCAAAGAAAGGGCAAGGCTGGTGGCGACCAGGGTCTTACCCGTCCCTCCTTTGCCACTGGCAACTGATATAATCATTCTAGCCTCTTAGACTAGTCCCGCTCCGGTGATGCATCTATTTTTTCTTTTTTTCCAGCTCATCAATCCGGCGCTGGATTTCCGATAGCTGCTGAGCCATTGCTTGGGATTGGGCCTTAAGGGCGTCAAGTTCCTGCTCTGGGGACTGTGGCTGAGGTGCTGGGCCTGTAGGTGGACTCATGCCACCCCCCATCCCCATGCCTCTACCCATGCCACGGCCCATACCCATACCACGGCCCATACCCATACCACGGCCCATGCCCCTGCCTCTGCCCATACCGGAGCCACCTCCCATCCCAGCCCCGCCACCCATACCAAAGTGGTCGGGCACGTTTGCCTGAGCGCTTGCCTGGAACTTGCCTGACTGGTAGCCCTCGATGACGTCCTTTATTTTACCAGAAATACCGGTCAATATTTGGATGCCGGCCGAGGACAACACCTGATAGGCGTTAGGCCCGCAGTTTCCGGTCAGGACAGCCTGCACACCCTTGTCGGCAATTGTCTGAGCAGCGGAGATACCGGCTCCACCGGCTGCCATAGCACTGGAGTTGTCCATCGCCTCGAACTCCATTGTTGCCGGGTTGGCAATGATGAAATACTGGCAGCGTCCGAAACGGGGGTCAACCTCAGCATCTAATCCGGGACCGGTGGCTGAAATAGCAATCTTCATAGCTTATCCTTGCTCCTTCCCACTCTCTATTTCCTGTATCCTTGCCTCTATCTCTTTCAGGTCATCACTCATAGATTGGGACAGACCCCTAAGGTAATCGACCTCGTCTTGTCGGGATATCACTGGCGAGAATGGATAAGCTCCGCGATAAGGCACACCCCACGGCACAGCGTATGGGTAGGGCATATATCGTGCCCTCCAGGCGTATCCCGGCCATACCGGCCGTATTGAGGTGGCGCAGAATCCTCTGCCGCCACCTGTCATCGGGCCTATCCCACGAGGACCGGTACCATCGAATCCTGGCATGGTTGCCTCCTTTATAAGATTAATCTTCCTTTTGTTCGCTCTCCAGACCCCTCATTCTGGACTCGATTTGCTCTAGCTGCTCCTTTACTGCCTCTGCCTGCTCCCTGAGGTAATCAAGCTCTTCTTCCCTGGTCATTTGGGGGGTGAAGGGTGCATATCCCGGGTAGGCAGGTTCTTGGCCGTAGAAGGGTGTCTGGTACGGCCATGGTTGCTCAGCACCAGGGCCACTGAAAAAATACCCGCAACGTGGTAGCCCTCCTCTACCTATCCCAACATAAGGCCAGGGAGGAGAAGCGCCTCGAAAGCCGAAGCCCATGCCTCTACCAAATCCACGGCCAAAGCCTCTTCCTCGTCCAAATCCATTAGGCATTTTTGACCTCCTCGAATGAACTTTTTTCTACCACCGTGGGTAGTAGTGGGGTGCGTACCAGCGCCTGCCGAAACCACGGCCTCTGCCACGGCCCCAGCCTCTCCAGCCAAAGCTGAACCACCGTCTTCGTGGCATCAGGCTGGCAAAACCGGGACGGCCGAAACCGGCGCAGTAGCCGGCACCTCTTCCAGTCATTGGTCCCATTCCTCTGGGTCCAGTTCCATCTCCGAATGGCATTTACCTCACCTCCTCTTCACGCGATTTTTTTCATTTCATCAACACTGACTGTCAAGATGCTCCTAATCGAAGCTGGTGTTTTCCTTGATTTTTGCCTCTGCCCAAAAGGCTGCTCTGACTCACGCTACAGTCAAACCCTTACCAGCCACGTCCTCCTCGATGGCGTCTCTTCCAACCACCTCTGCCCCGGCCCATCCCTGCGGGCAAGAGAGGCATTATACTCGGTGTTTCACACTCGGGGCAGGACTCGGGTGGGGCAGATATCATGGCTTCAAAAGGAACATCCCATTCATGACCGTTAAGGCACTGGAACCGACTCCAGGCCATCTCAAAATTGCCACCCTCAATTCTCATTGCTTTTCCATTAAGGAGAGCGTTGGCTATTTTTTGCCGCGCGGAGGTCAAGACTCTTTGAAAGGTTGGGCGGGAGATATTCATTCTTTCCGCACCCTTCTCCTGTTCCAGACCTTCCAGGTCCTTGAGCCGTATTGCCTCAGCCTCCTCTACCGAGAGAACAATTTCGTCAAGGACTCTCAGTGGCACACCGGTTGGCTTGAAATATGTTGTTTGTGGCAGGAATGCGACTCGGCGGCATTTTTGCGGTCTTGGCATATCTGAATCATTTCCTCGTTTATATTGAGCATATGCTCATAATGTATATTAACATATGTCTATGTGTTAGTCAATATTGTCGAGGTAATGTCCGGGTGAGTTTGAATTACGCCGGATGCGGTGTATTACCTGAGAACACGAATAAGTTGTTAACCGTTAGGTTGTAGGTTGGAGTCCTACCCGGGGAGCCAATTATTTCTACCTAATTTAAGCTAATAACCTCGGGTGGCAGGTTTGGACCGCACCCAGGGGCATTTCTTCTGAGTCATTACAATCATGTCGTCATCCCGGTGTTTGTCTGATATAGAAATGTTCCCTTTATTAATTCATTTGACGCTGAATGTGCAGAGTATGTATATTTGTAGGAATAGTTGCTCTCCGCACTGAAGGAGGCGTAATGCAAAAGACAATAATGATAATTGGGGCTGGCTTAGCTGGCTTATCAGTCGGGTGCTACGGCCAGATGAATGATTACAACACCCGTATCTTCGAAATGCACGACAAGCCCAGGGGACTATGCACCTCCTGGAAACGTAAGGGTTATACCTTTGATGGGTGCATCCATTGGCTGATGGGTTCCGGGTCTGGCAACTTCCACCGCTTATACGAGGAACTGGGGGCAGTACAGGGTCGACGTATGATCAATCACGATGAGTGGATGCGCTTTGAAGGGCTCGAAGGAGAGACATTCATCGTATACACAAACCTCGAGCGCCTGGAACAGCATATGAAGGAACTGTCCCCTTCGGACGCCAGTGTAATCGAAGAGCTCTGTAATACTGCACGTTCCTTAACACCCCGTGATTTGCCGGTAGAAAAGCCCGCAGAGCTGATGGGACTGTCTGACTTACTCAAGGTGATTAAGGCGATACCGATAATGCGAGTCATACGTCAGTACAGCAAGATATCAAATCAGGACTATGCGTCACGCTTCAGCAATCCTTTCTTGCGTGAGGTATTCCCATTGATATTAGATGATATGCCCAACTTGTCATTGATGGCCGTACTGTGGTTACTAACAAATTCACACATACATAACGCAGGTTGGCCTGTCGGTGGCTCACTAGAATTTGCCCGATCCATAGAAAAGCGTTATCTTAGTCTGGGCGGTGAAGTGCAATACCATGCACCTGTTGAGAAAATCCTGGTCGAAAACGACCGTGCTATAGGTGTGCGCCTTGCTGACGGTACCGAGCATCACGCTGACCTGATTGTCTCCACTGCTGATGGTCACACCACCATCTTTGACATGCTGGATGGCAAGTATGTCAATGACGAGATACGCTCCTACTATAATGAGTGGCCTATATACCAACCGATGATCCAGATCTCACTAGGGGTAGCGCGCGACTTCTCGAATGAACCCCGTTCGGTGAAAATTCTTCTCGAGGAGCCGATCAATGTCGGCAACGAGGTTCGCAGCTGGCTACATTTCCATCACTACTGCCATGACCCTGCTATGGCCCCACCTGGTAAGTCTGTGGTCGTGTTTGAATTCCTGAATAATGACTATGCGTATTGGAAAGAGCTCTATGAGGATCGTGAGCGCTACAAGGCAGAAAAAGAGCGTCTTGCTAATGCAGTTATTGACCAGCTGGAACGGTGTTTCCCCGGTGTCAAAGATGAAATAGAGGTCGTGGATGTAGCTACCCCGGTAACATACGAGCGCTACACCGGCACTTGGCAGGGTTCCTACATGGGCTGGGCTGATACTACCGGAAAGTTCGGTAAGTCCATGAGTAGAACACTTCCGGGACTGGGTAGTTTCTCTATGGCCGGACAATGGGTCTACTTTGGAGGCGGTGTACCCGGTGCAGTGATGTCGGGTCGGCACTTGATACAAATTATCTGTAAAGAAGATAAGAAGAAGTTTGTAACCAGCGCTCCATGAGGGTATTACTCCCCCTCCCCCCACCCCACCAGCGCAAATGCTCTGGAGAAATGGCCGGAATGTGACCAATAACTCCTGGATATGCTTAACGCAAGCACTCGAGATTTGGAGAGGTCGGCCTTCAAGCTGCGCGTGTCTCTAGCGCATCGAGGACGTCGGCTGCAAAACGGGTGAGCCGGAAGCCACCCTGTCCTTGTTCGTCCATGATATCGAAACCACGGCGAACGATTACAACATTCCTTGAGGGAATAACCATGGAGTATTGGCCGCGAGCACCGGCTGCGGCGTAAACGCCCTCGGGCAAACCCTGCTTGGGGCCAAAGAGCCAGAATTGAGCGCCGTAGCCACGTCCGTCTGGCATTTGAGGCTGGTCGGGTGCCGGTGTAGCGACATATTCAGACCAACCTTCAGGAAGAATCCGTTCTCCGTTCCAGACCCCATCGTTGAGATAAAGAAGGCCAAACCGGGCAAAATCCCGGGCTGTGCTCCAGGCCTGCCCGGACATCAGGAAGTCACCGTTCCAATCCGTTTCAGTGTTTGTTCGGGTCATCCCAGTCTTCCAGAAGATTTCCTGAAAAGGAAATAGGTGAAAACGGGCATCATTTCTCATGGCAGTGCGTACGGCACGGACCGCCAGAATTGTGTCTGAGCCGGCATAGACCCATCGCTTACCCGGCATGCAGTCAAAGATATTGCGGGCAGAACGTTCAGCGGCAGCCACACCCCCAAAATACAGTTCTTGTTGAGGATTTCCAGCTCGTTCGGTATACAGGCCACTGCACATGTGTAACAGGTCGTTTATCGTGATTTGTCCTCGGGGGTCCCCAGGCGTGTGCCATTCAGGGAGGGGTGCCTTTTCATAGATATCAATTAGTCCCTGCTTCACAGCTGCACCAACAACCGATACGGCAAAGCCTTTGGCCGCTGAATTGGTTCGATGGGGTGTGTGCATGTCGTAACCACGATTATTGTCGTAGTGCTCACTTACTATCTTACCGTCCTTAACGATAACTACTCCCCACGTAATTCCACCATAGACCTCTCCGTCAAACGCGTTTTTCACAACACGATCCAGTGCATCAGCCTGTGTGGAGGGGAGCGTGACTGTCGCATCCTTATCTCCCTGAGGCCATGGTTCGTCATCGGTGTTGGGTATAATAATATCTTCCGATAATCGTGGTAGGTATTTCACTGCATCCAGCGTGGCGCCAATGGGAAGCTGAGTTGAACCCAGACCGGGTCGCCAGGCAGCGATACGCGGTGGCATGTCCGGAAGATAGGTCACCGCCACAGTCTTGTTTCTTTCATCTATCTCAGCGGGCATTTCCGGGAAGAGGCTTTCCCATACGGGAGAAACGCCGGTAAACACATCGGCTTCAATCCTTTCTGGCGTGTGGCCGGCAGTAAAAATACCACTGCAATAATACATGGCCTTGTAGGCTGCGGCCATGGCCCTGACATGACGTCTCGTGTTCATTCCGGGACGTCTTCTTGGCTCTCGCCGAGCAACTGATGGCGATTCAACTGTGTTTATGTTCTCTCTGTCGCTTTCTGTCATCATCTCCTCCCGTATCACCTGTTCAGGACCGTGGAATGGATAATCTGGCCCATATTATACCATTTCCTTCTCTTATAGAAAGCCCTTACTTTCCCTCGCCCCGCCGGCGCAAATGCTTTGGGAAATAGGCGTGTCTGGTCGATAACCCGTTAATGTTAACCTGGAGACCGGTTATGGGCGCTTGTGCTCTCCCTTAGCGGCGGCGTGCACTCTTGGCGGCTACCATCCGCGCCATGGCAGCCTGTGCCAGCGGTTCCAGGGCTTCTTCCGGGAAAGGGTATACTGCCTGGATGTTTACCTCGCACAGCATATAGGTATCCTCGCCGGTCGCGGTCTTTGGCCCGTACAGGAAGTCCGCATCCCAGATCGCCGGAAGCGACTCCGTGTCGATGCCCAGCAGCCGCTGCATCTGGGGGACCCACTCGGATTCAAGTATGGATTTTATCGCCTGAAACTCAGGCTTCTGTGGCCCGTAATACAGGCGCGGAGGGACTTCCGCAGCCTCAGGGCCAGCCTCGGGTGGCGGGGGAGGCACGAGCGCTTTGACGAACTGGAATCCGAAACCGGCTACCCGGTCTTGTACGAGGTAGCAACGAACCATCCCGTCTCCCAAACGTTCCATGAACGGCTGGTCAATCATACAGCCAGAATTGTCGAAGTAGGGCAGACAGCGTTGGACAAAGTCGCCAAGACGCATCTCCTCAATCACACTACCGCGCAACCCGTGAAGTACCCGCACGGCGGCTTCATTGGCAGGGGAGGCGCTGCGTACCAGCTCCACCTTCCAGGTGCCGTTACCACCATTGCCCCGGTGCTGCTTCACCACCCTTGGACCTGATGAGAGAAGCCGTGAAAGCCCCTCGGCTAACTCGTCAGGAGTATGATACAGGTGAGTATCTGTCCCCCACCCGAGGTGGCGTGTGCGGTGGAGGACTTCTTTCGTGCCCATTTTCATGATGATGTCGGGATGGGCACTTACCCACACGCCCTTTGACGCCACGTCCAGAAGTATCGCGTCCAGTCGCGACCGGTCCTGGCCCCTGACAATCGGGTCCACCCATACGAGTACGCCGTCCAGGCCCATCAGTTGCTTGTGTACGTGGTCAGCGGCTTCATCCGAATAGACCACCGGCTTCCCGATGATTTGGAGGGCCTCCAGCGCGTCGAAAACGCCCCTCAACCTGTTTTCCTCGCGGGGCGGAGGTGGCTTTGTGGTATCACCCCGCCAGAGTATACCGATACGCCCGATGGCTGCGTTACTGGTCATGGCATTGCACCCCGTTCAGTAGCAGTATGTAACCAGAGCTAATGGTAGGGCTTGAAGGATATGTTGTCAAGGAGATTCCCGACTTCTAAACTCGGTAGTTTTCAGTGTCATTCCCCCACCCCACCGTCGCAAATGCTCTGGGAAAACAGCCGAAGCGCGATCAACAGGTAAACAGGCTATCGAGAAATAGTTGACAAACCAATGAGAATGGGATATGCTACTTAGGTAGCAACTAATTATTCTTTAATACACAATGATTAGTATAGAGCTAATAATCCTGTGAAACAGGGCGACACTGAGAGACTGGTTCGGCAGATTCTGCAACGAGCCGAGGATATCTATAACATGTTTTCGCCCGGCATACCAGTCGAGTGGTTTTCATCGGACCTGACGGTAGCCCAATTACGTGTTCTACTGGTGCTCCAATCATCGGGAGCTAGTCGGATGAGTGATATTGCTTCGATTCTTGATGTCGCTTTACCAACCGCTACCGGCATTGTCGATAAGCTGGTCAAGAAAGAACTGGTTATCCGAGAGGCCGACTTGCAGGACCGGAGGCTGGTCATCTGCAGGCTGTCAGACGCTGGGCAGGAGCTTATTAATCGACTGTGGACATTTGGTCAGTTTCAGATGGAGAGGCTCCTTAACGGGCTTACTGAAGAAGAGCTTGAGAAGGCAGCCGAAGTGGCCGAAATTCTATTTGACAATCTGACAAGTAATAAATAACCCTCAAGGGTGGAGGTGGGGCAGTGAAGAGACTACCCGTAATATTGGCCCGGTTCATCGCACGGCATCCATGGTGGATTGTTTTGGGAGTCCTGGTACTGACCGCAGCGACAGCACCAGGTATCAGCATGCTAGAAATCGAGACAGGCTTTGACGCGCTGATCTCGAGTGATTCGGATATAGCGCAGGGTGATTCGCGCTACGAGGAGCAGTTTGGGGGAGACCCCATAACAGTGATCCTGACCGGTCAGATACAAGAGATACTTTCGGCTGACAACCTGATGATTTTAAGCCAACTCGAGCAGCAGATTTCCGAGGACAGTCGCTACCGGGCAATTATCAGTCCGTTGACCCTGTTACAGACGGCAATTGAAGAGGCGGATAGAGCATGGCAGACGCTACAGGAACACATAGCCACTGGCCAGGATGAGGCGGCTGCTCTGGCAAGACAGGCCGCCGCCGAGCAGGGCTTATCTGAAATACAACAGGAGGCGGCGGCACAGCAGGCACGTGCCGATGTCCTGCAGGAATTCCAGCCACAACTGGCCCAGATGCAGGCAATAGGAGAACCGTCACTGGGTACCCCGGTTTTTGTAGCCGCCGTTCTCTACAACTCTGACGGCACTATCAGTGACACAATGAGCGCACTCATTCCGGATGACCAGCACGCCCTGGTGATGATTACGCCGACGGGGAACATGGCCCATAGTGTAGCCCTGGAGGCGGCTACGGATATCGAGAACTTTTTCTCCTCCCACCCCCTGTCCGGGGTAGAAATCTCCGTAATCGCCGATACCAAGCTCGTGGAGGCCGTCAGCAACTCTATGGGGCAGGGCATGATGGTCCTTCTCGGCATGTCTGTGGGTGTCATGGTTTTAATTCTGTTCGTCATGTTTCGCGTACGCTGGCGCCTGTTGTCCCTGCTCATGGTGGGTCTCGGCGCCCTCTGGACCTTCGGCATAATGGGCTACGCTTCGGTGCCGCTGTCAATGGTCACCATGGCAGTACTACCGATACTGATTGGGCTGGGAATCGACTACTCGATACAGTTCCACAACCGCTATCAGGAAGAACTCACCAGAAGCAGGTCGGTCGCGGAGGCGATTATCAGCTCCATATCACGCATGTTCCCCGTGGTTGGCATTGCATTGCTGGCAACCATAATCGGTTTCATCACCCTGTATATTTCTCCGGTACCAATGGTACGTGACTTTGGCGTGATGCTGGCTGTAGGGGTCGTCTTCAGCTATGTGGCAGGTCTGTTTCTGCTCTACAGCATCGTGTATCTGGCGGACAGGAAAGTATCCATCACCACACTGGGCAAGGAGGCAACGAAAGCGAGCGGCCGTATCGAACGGTCCCTATCGGCAATCGCGAGACTGGCTGTACGTTACCCGCTCCCTATTTTCTTGATAGCGCTTATTTTTGCAGTTGGCGGCGGTATTGTGGACCACCTGCTTCCGACAGTCACCGACTACGAAGGGCTGGTGCCTCAGGAACTGGAAGAACTAGGGGAATTACGGGAATTGCGTGAGATAGTTGGTAGCGAGTTCGAGATTTACTTCATGGTTGAGGCAGATGATGTGACCAGTCCTGAGGTCTTAAACTGGCTGAAGGGACATCAGGAGGAACTCATGGCACTTAACCCCGAGCTACTCTCGACCAATAGCCTGGCTACCCTCGTCAGTGAGGCGGCGGGAGGGGTGATACCGACTGAGCAGCAGATTGCCGGCATACTTGAGAATCTTCCATCCCTCTATCTTGAACAAGTCCTGTCCGACGACCACCAGATGGCCAGCGTATCATTCAGTATTCCGCATATGTCACTCGAGGAGATACATGACCTTCTCGAGCAATCGACAGACAGTGCTCAACCACCAGATGGGGTGAAAATATCATCGGTTGGCACTGTTGCTCTGACAGCGGAGACCATTAACACCATGGTCGGAACCAGGCACTTAATGAACCTGCTGTGCCTTGGCGCTGTATTTATTGTCCTGCTGGCAGTATATCGGCGTATCGGTCCTGTTATATTTACGGTGTTACCTGTTGGTGCGGTGATAGCGTGGTCATCACTGGATATGTACATCAGCGGCATTCCCCTCGACCCTATTACGGCCGTCGTGGGCATAATCATAATCGGCATTTGCACCGAATTCATGGTGCTGCTGTTCGGAAGGTACGAGGAAGAAAAACGACAGGGCCAATCACCCCGTGACGCCATGGTGACGTCGATATCAAGAATAGGACGAGCTATTGTCACCACCGCCATTACTACCCTGGGTGGCTTCGGTGTGCTGATAATCTCTAACTTCGTAATGATACGTAACTTCGGTATCGCGACGGTGCTGGGCGTCTTCCTCTGCCTGCTGATAACCATCACCGTTATGCCGGGAATAATTGTCTGGTTCGAAGAACGGGTACGCAGGAAAGTCTGATATTTAGATTGTCGGTTGATCTAGCGTGTTGACAACTAATAGTCTAATAGTCTTGGTATTTACGAAAATGCCTGAGAAGCCTCTCCCTTTCAGATAATTGCCGGGTGTGTAGAGGTTACTAAAGACAGGTGAACTGTTCCCCCCCTTTCAGTTCTCAAGCTTGTCCTTTTGGGTCATATAGTTGACCCCTTGGGACTTTCAAACCTGATACAGTGGGTCTAGAATCTTAGTTGCTAGGACAATCCCGGCGCATTTGAAACGGGGAGGATTATGGGGGCTATGAATACTACTGCGAACGAGACGTCCTCTGCGGACAGGGTAAAAGAGTTGATCCAGATAGTGGAGAGTCTCGCCGAGCAGGTCAGGCGTTGGCAAGATAAGCAGGAAAAGACATACTCCTCAGGCCTTGAGGCCCTGAAGAGTCAGGTGGATGAGATAGGGAGTGAATTAAATAACGTCTCTTCATGCATTAATACCTACAATGAAGTGCTGGAATCTGTCCCTAAATCGTCTCTGGGGGCTACCGAGATACCGGTCCTGGAGCACCTGGCGCTTAGAGTTACCCACATGGAGAGGTGGGTTGCCAAGCTGGAGGAGAAGTTTAGAAAAGATGCCTCAATGGCGAGGAAGCAGTTCTATGTCTCTCTGGTTACTTTGGCTGCCGCAGCTGTGTTCTTGGGGGTAGCGGTCTGGCATGGGCTGAGTGGTTGACGGAAAACTTTATTAATGAGCAGGGGTGTACCCTCTAATATATCAATATCAGGGTATAACAAGTATTAAAGGAGGTTTTTGGGGAAGATGGAAATAATGGGTAGAGAATTCCGCCTTGTTAAGAATGGCCTTGACCCGGAGGAGGTCATCGAGTTCCTGAAGGCGGCCACCGCCTCGAGTGATGATGCCTTCAAGCGTTTGGAGGAGTTCTCCGCGTTACAGGCGGTTACGAAGACGATGGAGGAATCGATAACACAGGCGAAACGTCTGGCGGAACATGCCAAGAAACAGGCGGAGGTGGAGGCTCGGCAAGGGAAAGACAGGACAATAAGTGAGGCGAGGCAGCAGGCTCAGGCGATGATCGACCGGGTGAGGGAGAGCTGCACTGCCTTAATTGATGATGTCCGTTCCGTTCTGTCGAGCAATCTAACTAAGGCTTTCGAGCAGGCGAGGGAAACCGTCTCCAACAATCTTAAGGACCTGGACAGGAGTTTCCAGAAGGTGATTGATGCACCGCACAGCCAGTCGGATGTAGAAAGCGAGCAGCCTGACCCGGAACCATCAGACCGGCCGACTGACTCTGCTGTTGCTGCTACCGATGAAGCGGAGGCGGCAGAGCCGGAGGAGCCGGAAGAGGATTCTACCCTTGATCTAGCAGATCTGCAACAGAGCTTGCTGGACTTAGAGAACAGCCTTACGAGTTTGCATAATAGTAGGGACGGCGTAGAGAGTGAGACGGAACTCAAGCCTTCCACTCAGGAGTCTGGTTATGATGTTGAAGACAAGAAGGAGTCGCCTAGTGCAGAGGCACCTGCCGATGAACCGGGCGATGATAACCATCGTTATAGTGGTGAGGTAGTGGTGTCGATTCCTGCCGGTGCTGATGAGTCATGGATGCGGGAACTACGACAGCGTACGCTTGAACTGCCGGGTGTACACATCCGGGCGGAATCAGGTACGGATGACAAAACGACCCTGGTGACACTGTCGCTTGGGGAACCTGTGGCACTGCTTCCCATGCTGCAGGCAATGCCGAAGGTGAGCAGGGTTGTTGAAGACCAGGCTAAGGAAGAATCTTCGGGTAAGTCGCGATTCAACCTGCTGCAGAAGGCCCCGAAGAAACAAAAGCAACCTACCATCACAGTAGAGCTTGACACGGACTCCTACAATGTACCTGTTCTGCTGTGAGGTCCACTAGCAGACCTATGTCAGTACCTTTGATTGTCCGTATCGAGACCCAAAGTACTATTCACATCTTGAGGGCTTGAGCTTAGAATTAGAGTACGAGTATGAGCGTAGTGGATTCAAAGAACAGGTCTGATTCTCCTGCCGAGTCGAAGTCGCTAGGGACGAGGGAGGGAAGTTACGTGGAACTACTTGGCAGAGAATTCCGTGTCGTTGAGCAGGGCCTTGACCCGGAGGAGGTCATGGCATTCCTGCAGGCAACTGCTGGCTCGAGTTATGATGCCTTCAAGCGGCTGGAACAGTTCTCCGCGTTGCAGGCGGCGGCGAAGACGATGGGGGACTCGATAGCACAGGCCAGGCGTCTGGCAGAGTACGCTAAGAAACAGGCGGAGACCGAAGCCCAGCAGAAGAAGGCTCAAGCAGCTGAGGAAGCGCAACGACAGGCTACAGCGATAATTGGCCAGGCGAGAGAGAGCTGTATTAGCTTTGTCGATAGCACTCATACGGCTCTTCTTGAGGCTATCAAGGAGGCTCTTGGGCAGGCCAGGGAAACGGTCTCCCATAGTCTAGCAAGTATACATCAGGGTATTGAGGAGGCCGCGGGGCCGCACCTTGCCCAGCAGCGGGAAGCAGATGTCGAGCAGGCTACGGAACAGTCATCAGGCTCCAAGGAGGGGTCTGCTGATGTCAATCCGGATGATGAAGTGACGGAAGAAGAGGAACTGAAAAAGGCAGTTCCTGACCTGCTCCGTCTCTCCGGAGATTCAACAGGTCCAGGCAGGAGTGAGCCCTTGCCTGATGAGACGCCGGTGGTAGACTCAGAAAGTGGGGGAACCAGCAGTACTGAAGCTCTGGGGTTAGCGGACGGTGAGTTGGTCGAAGCGACTGATGCCCCCTATAGCGGCAGTATTAGAGTGATAATACCCCGTGGTACAAAAGAAACGTGGATGCAGCAGTTTCAGGACCGTATGTCCAGGATACCGGGGGTGCGGATTCAGGGAGAGTCGGAACGTGATAATGAGAGGATCGAGGTGACATTGTCGCTGGAGAAACCTGTTGAAATACTGCCCTTGCTACAGGAACTGCCGAATGTGAGGAAGGTAATGGAGGCGTGGAATAGCAATGGCTCTCCTGAAGAACGGGGTGCAGGACAAGCTCATCAGGTCTCCAAGGATTCGGGAGAAGTGGCTCTGATACTGCAGTTTGCCTAGTGAGATAAAGGACGTTCAAACAGTAATGGATTAAGGGAGTCCCAGCCGGGACTCCCTTTTTTGTGTTAGTAGACCACCTGCCAGCTTGACATGGTCTGGTTTGCCCTCTTAATCAACCTCTTCATATTCTTGGTCGGGGCCACTTTCGGCAATTTGCGGTTGAATTATATATTGCCCACTTTGACCAGCCTTGACGACGGTAACATCGTAGACAAACTCGGTAACTTCATCCTCTATTATTTCAAAAGGATAGGAAATTTGTAGTCTGCCGCTGGGTAGCTTTATGGTGTACCCATCTTCGTTCGGGACCCCTATGATCTCGCTTGCATAGATGAAGACCTTGATATATGTGCCTTCCTCAAGTTGCCCAGTCCAGATTTCTGTGGCTTTGCTCCCCTCTAGGTCGGTCAAGTCTACTATCTCTACCGGGTCAAGCTCAAACTCGAGCCAGGAACCCGAATCCCCGCTCTGGTGCACACCAATCTTGGTGATGGTCACATTTAGCTCTTCGAAATCACCGATGGCATTGACCTCATCGCTAATCAGGAGGCGGAAGTTCACGTCTTCCGGGTTCGTGTTGTCGTATGCCTCCATTAGCGTTGTCAGACCTTCACAGCCTCCGGCAGTTAGTGCAAGTAGCGCCAGAAGTACCGTAACTGCCAGGTATCTTTTCATTTTCGGCCTCCTTGCGAACCCCTCGGACCGATATGCGTTATGGGTTCACCTGCCAGCAGGTTATGCTTGTCGTACCACTCTCCCAGAAGCCAGTCCTGATTGTGGCTATCACCGTACCGTTAGCGTCTTTAGCTTGAGCGGTAACCGTAAACGGACTGCTGTCCGTATCCCAGACGGTACCCTCGTCCTGTCTACGTGCTTCGACGCAGCAGTGGCCTTCGACCCCGGAAACATCGGGAGGACCGCTTAGCTCAAAGAAATGTACTCGTGATTCGGTCATCGGTATAGTGGGATAAGGGTCAAACTGCCAGTAGATTGTTATACCCGTGGTGGCATCACCGACCACCATAGGGTCATCATTATAGAGGTCTCCACCGGTTGAACCCGTCACATAATCGAGGCCCGGAGGGAAATCAATCAGAATCCCCTCTATTTTTATATTCCCATCGCCGTCGTTGGTTATTGTTATAGTGTAGGTGTATATCCCCTCATCATAAGTTATTGATTTGTCAATTATCAGCCAATCGGCATGCACCCCGAAATCCCCTATCTCTACCCCGGCAATGGTGGTAATCTTATCAATCACCACGTCTACCGTCATGCCGTTAATGTCGGTAAGCTCGTAGGAGTGGGGGAAATTATCAGGAATAGCGTTTATCATTTTCCACAGAGCGTCTTCTACACCGGCTTCGGCAGCGTAGAGGGCTTCCATCTTCTCTTCAAAGACCTCCCCGGTCTCGATGCTGGTGGCGGCGAAGTTGAGAGTAGGTATCACAAGCACGCTACCAAGTGTCATCATTATCAGGACAACGAGCAGGGTCACGCCCTCTTCCCCTCGAGCTATCTTAGAAAACAATTTCTTCATATTCTTCATAGGTGTGTAACACTCTAAGTTTATTCCTGGAGTCTCTGACTGATTTCATATTCTCGTGTGACACTCTTGTCACCGGAGTGAGTTTCCACCGTTAGTCTCCATGAACCAGTCTGGGGGGTAAGGGTTGCTGAGTAGATGTTGTCTGCTATCAGAGCTGTCGTGTTGCTCAATTCCACGCTCCCGGTATCACGGACGACCTGGTTTCTCTTGAGTTGTTTCAGCGAGTCAGCCGAATCAAACCACAGGTAACGGGTGTCATAGGTGTACCCGTTCTCCCAGTCCTTCCAGAAGAGGGAAATAAACTCGAGCTCAGCGGTTTCAGGATCATCGCCGATGTCAATAGTACTTACTGTCAGCGCATCCTGACTGACCCAATAGCCAACACTCTGGGCTTGGCGCAGCGCCACGTTCCAGTCGCTGTTTTGTTGAGAACCCCTGAAAATCTGTGCGGTGGTCATGCCTGCACCAGCGGCGAGCAGTGCCGAAATGCTGATGGTTATTAGTAACTCGACTAGGGAGTAGCCCTTCTCGCTCTTCATCTGGCCACCTTATAAATAACGATTGAAAGGACGGTTTCATCATTATGCTGAGCAGAGACTGTCACTTCCTGCAGACCGTCATCACTGCCGTGTACCGGCACGACAGCAGGGGGTGGTACCGTCCAGCTTTCAGGTATGGTAAGTGTGGGGTCGACCGGGTATTCCGAGGTGTCATACTGATAACCACACCTCTTAACGTACTCCGCTTCGCTACGCACTAGGCTCTCAGCAATTGACTGTTCCTTGGTGATAATGGTCGCCTGGGTGCTCGTGCCCATACCGCCAAGATAGGCAATTCCCACCAGGCCGAGGATAGCAATGCCAAGCAGGACCTCAATCAAGCCGGTACCTCTCTCACTTCGTACAGGGCAGCCTTTAAGTAGCTCTGAGGTTCTTCCTAAGTGCCTCCACCAGCCGAACAAATGAAATCACCTCCTGACAGTTGGTTAGGTCAGGTTACCTTATTAATACATTCTAACTGCACGTCTACATTTCAGGTAGATTACTTTCGTACACTCGGGATGGTACCTTAGTTCTGAGTAGGCGTGGTGAAAGTATCTGTGACACTTTCACCCTCGCATCGTATAATCAAACAAGGAAGCCCCGGAGATTGCCGGTGGCAATAAGTGGCAACGGGAGGTAGCTAAGATGAAGAGGAGGCTCGTCTCGGTACTGATAGTAACTATGGCCTTGGTGCTGGTCTTGACGGCTTGCAGTACCACTCTGGCAAGTGAGGTGCTAAGCTCGGAGAAGGATAGGATTACTTCGCCGGATGTGCCTCAGTCTGACCTGGCCCTTCTGGTTGAGGGCAACAGTGCCTTTGCCTTAGATCTCTATCAGGCTCTTAGAGATGAAGAAGGAAACCTGTTTTACTCCCCCTACAGCATCTCGCTGGCACTGGCGATGACGTATGCTGGTGCCCGTGGTGAGACAGAACAGCAAATGGCAGATGCCCTGAATTTCCTGTTGGAGCAAGAGGAGCTTCACCCGGCGTTTAACAGCCTGGATATCCTGCTAAGTCAACGGGGTGAGGGTGCCGAGGGCAAGGATGAAGAGGGCTTTCGACTAAACATCGTCAATGCTATCTGGGGCCAGAAGGACTATGAGTTCCTGGATGAATTCCTCGATGTCCTGGCTGAGAACTATGGCGCCGGGCTGCGGCTTGTGGATTTTATCAATGAGACTGAGAAGTCCCGCGTTGCCATCAATGACTGGGTCAGTGACCAGACGGAGGGTCGTATCGAAGACCTGATTCCCCCGGGTATCATTACGATACTGACACGGCTTGTCCTCACCAATGCCATCTACTTCAATGTGGCCTGGGAATATCCCTTCGATGAAGACGCTACCTACGATGGTACGTTCTACGTGCTCGACGGGAGCGAAGTCACCGTGCCGATGATGAGCCAGACGGAGTCCTTCGGCTATGCTGAAGGTGAAGGCTATCAGGCCGTCGAGTTACTGTACGATGGCCGTGAACTATCGATGGTAATCCTGCTCCCTGAGGAGGGACAGTTTGAGGCATTCGAGGGTTCTCTGGATGCTGCTCTCGTGGACGCTATTATAGACAGTCTGGGATCTCAAGAGGTTGCCCTGACGATGCCCAAGTTCGAATTCGAGTCTGAGTTCGGTCTCAAGCAGACTCTGGCGGCGATGGGTATGCCGATTGCCTTCACGGACGCTGCCGACTTCTCCGGTATGACAGGCGTGCGGGACCTGCGCATAGCCGAGGTCATTCACAAGGCGTTTGTCTCCGTGGATGAGGCTGGTACGGAAGCAGCCGCTGCCACCGCCGTGATTATGGAGCTAACGGCAATGCCAGAGGAACCAGTTGAGCTTACTATTGACCACCCCTTTATCTTCTTGATTCGGGATATCGAGACAGGTACAGTACTGTTTGTCGGGCGTGTCTTAGACCCGAGTGTATAACGTACTCTGAAGATTGGTGGCAGTCCTGGGTACTGGTCAAGGCTAACCCTAGGCTATAATGCCTTTGTCTTTGAACTGAGCGATGTCCTCCCAGGTGTAACCGTACTCGAGGAGGACTTCCTCGGTGTGCTGCCCGACCTCCGGGGCTGCCATTCTTATCGTGGCCGGAGTCTCACTGAGCATGACCGGGTTTGCCAGAACTTCGAGACGGCCATGGGTGGGGTGGTCGTAGGCTACAAAGAAATCGTTAGCCCTGGCCTGGGGGTCGTTGATAACCTCGCGCATGTTCTGGTGCACCGCGTAGGGAATCCCTTCTAGAAGTGGTTTCCATTCCCCTAGCGTTTTCTTGGCAAAGGCCTCATCAAGTATCGGGTAAAGGATGGCGTTATTTTCCTCTCTGCCCTCAATCGTGTTGAACCTGGGGTCATTCTCCAGGTCTTCCCGCCCGATGGCCCGGCAGAACTTGCCCCAGTAGCGGTCGGGTTGTAGGGCGACAAACACAATAATCCTCCTGTCTTTGGTTCTGTAGTACCCGGCGAGTGGATTATGGGCCTTGCTCCTGTAGAAAGCCCTTAGCGGGACAAACGCTGCTTCGACGGCGGCAACTACTTCAGCGGGAGGTTCATCCCACCAATCTTCGAAGTCAAGTCCCGTGGCCAGGGCTCCGGCAACGTCGAAACCGAGCTGGTAGAGTCCGGCATGAAGCAGGGCCAAGTCTACTTCCTGGCCTTTTCCGGTCTTTTCACGCACGTAGAGGGAGGTCATGACACCGTAGGCCAGGGCCAGTCCGGCAAGGTTATCTCCGAAGGCCGGGCGGAAACCTGGCTGGGACATGCCGCGTCTGGTAAGCATATGGGGGATGCCTGACCTCGTCCAGTAGGCAGTGGCATCATAGGCGGGGGCGTCCCGCTCCGGGCCTTTCTTGCCAAAACCGGTGAGGGCAGCGTATATCAGTCTGGGATTGAGCTTACTCAGGGTCTCATATTGCATGTTGTATCTTTCCAGTTCGAAAGGCCGTAGATTTGTCAGGAACACGTCTGCCGTTTCCACGAATTTGTAGATGACATCCTGCCCACCCTTCTGAGAGATATCAATAGTTACGCTCCTTTTATTACGATTGAAGTTCTCCCAGTTGTAGTTAATCTCCGATGGTGCCCCTGCTCTCCCCGTCTCCTGACCGGCTTGGTAGACCCGCCAGGAATCGCCTGTTTTCGGGTTCTCGATATGTAAAACATCCGCTCCGAAATCTGCCAGGTGTCTGGCCGCCATGGGTACGGCTGCCACCTGTGAAACATCGATGACCTTGATACCAGCCAGGGCGCTAGACATCTCTCCACTCCTCCTGATTCCGCAGTTCTTCTGGCCCTGAGTTTATCATCCGAGTAGCTCGTATGTAAAATGTTTGAGATGGGGATGTCTGCAGATTAACTTGACAATCTCAGCCTGAAATGTCAATATCAAAGTGTGGCGGGTGAGCAGATTGTGCGGGGCAAACCCGACCGCAAGACCCTAAATATGAATAGGTGGGAGGTAGTCGATGAACGATAAAGTAGAGGCAATCCTGAATGAGATAAGGCCTTCTTTGCAGGCTGATGGTGGCGACGTTGAGCTGGTAGGTGTCAATGATGGCATGGTCAGTCTGAGGCTGACTGGTGCCTGTGCTGGTTGTCCCATGTCCACGATGACCCTGAAAATGGGGATTGAGCGAATCCTAAAAGAGAAGTTACCCGAAGTCAAGGAAGTCGTCGCTGTGTAAATAGGACTTGAGAAGCAGGCTTTACCTGCCACCTCCAGGGTAGAGAGGGGGTGGGGATTGTCGGAACAGGTTGTGGGCTTCGTCTCTCTAAGGCAAGTTGGTTTAGGAGTGACGAAGCCTATTCTGTTTTATTTAATGCCTTTTCTCAGTTCATCGATGTTGGTTTCAAGTGATTCCGAGGTGGACATATAGCGTATAACAACCTAAAATTACTGGACAAGTGTAATATTTTTGAAGTCTACCGCGAAATCGCCCTGTAACTCGACCGGTGGGTTCCCTGGCTACTCTTATGGATAGAATCAAACAGGTGGAAGACTATGTCAGGTCAACAATGACCGGAGCAGTCGCCCATGACTTCAAGCATGTTGACCGAGTCCGCCGTTGGGCACTGCGAATCGCCGAAGAAGAAGGGTTTGAAGACCTGGAGATAGTAGAAGTCGCCGCGTTGCTGCATGATATTGGCTTGCCGTCTGTAGATGAGGAAAGCGAAAGAAACAAACACGGTCAGGTGGGGGCCGAAATAGCGGCAAGGTTCCTGAAGGAAAAATCCGTATTTACTGAAGAGCAAATTGAGCATATTGCCTTAGCAATTCGACATCACTGCTCACAGCCTGCGCTGGTGGCAGAACTTCTCAAGACCATCGGGGAAAAAGGCAGGCTAATAGCAATCATTCGTGATGCTGATACGATGGACGCTATTGGTGCTGTTGGCCTGATGCGGGCGTTTACATCCAAGGCTGCCAAGCCCGAATATGACCCTGAAAATTTAAAGGGTGATACCTGGGGACTGTCCGGGAGAGAATTTGACGAGAGGTTCGCTAAAGGGCTGGGTATAGGTGATACTATCATTGACCAAGTTAATTTTCAGATAAGCTATTATGATAACCTGAATACGAAAGCAGCTAAGCGTCTGGCGAAGCCGCTTGTCGAATTCATGAAAAAATACATTATTCAGCTTAAGCGGGAAATTAATAATCGCTGAGAGGTACGATGTAGAGTGCCTGCGGACGAACTCTATGAAGAGAACCTGCCCTTTCCCCTGGCCACGGTCGCCACGCTGGTAATACTCCTGATTGCCCTGCTAATGCTCATTCTATTTGTCTTGCAGATAGTTTCTGGCCCGATTGGTAACCGCCCCGCCCCGGACTGGTTCTACCTGGTAATGTTTATTTTCATGGCGGCCATTACCTTCCTGGTCGCTAATTTCAGAGTACTGACCATCAGGATGACCGGTCAGTCCGTGATGGTGGCCTACGGTCTGATAAAGAAGACGATACCTTGGGGCGATATTGAGGAGGGTTTCCTCGATAGCTCTTCGCCGTGGGGTTATGGGGGCTGGGGCGCTCGTCTTGCCCGGGTCGGAGGCAGGTGGCGACTTGCTTTTAATGTTATGGGTGCTCCCCGAGTAATACTGCGGCTGCGGAAGGGCAGAGCACGTGAGTTCATGTTTTCCACGAGGAACCCGGAGCAGGTACTGGCAATTATCGCCCGGCAGACTGGAACGGGTGGCTAACGCATTCTGGGCTGCTTGATTTTACGTTCCTTCCCCTCTATTATGGTCATCAATGGTGACGTCAGATTCCAAACAGGTTGCCGTCGACATCAACGAAGTAACCTTCCGCTATGGCAACATCAGGGCGCTTGATGCGTTGTCGCTGGAGATTCCTGCCGGTATAAGCTTCGGACTTCTTGGTCCTAACGGAGCAGGGAAGACAACCCTCATCCGGTTACTGGTGGGTTTGCTCAAGCCGAAGCATGGCAGTGTCCGGGTACTGGGAGAGGTACCTTCACGGCGTGTGGCATATCGCATTGGCTACATGCCGCAGCTACATTCTCTCTATACTGAGCTATCTGTCCAGCAGAATGTGGACTTCTTTGCCAAGATTAACCGGCTGAGCGGTGGAGCTGAGCGTGCCCGGCGGGTAGAGGAGACCATCCGGCTGGTAGACCTCTGGCCCCGCCGTAACGATTCCGTGGTCAAGTTGAGCGGTGGTATGAGGCAGAGGGTGAGCCTAGCCTGTGCTATCGTCCACAATCCTCCCTTACTCCTCCTCGACGAGCCGACGGTCGGCCTCGACCCGGAGTTGAGGGTCACTTTCTGGGAGCATTTTGCTAATCTGAATGAACAGGGGGTCACCATCATTGTTTCCAGCCACACCATGGATGACGCTGCCCACTGCGACCACCTGGCTTTTATGCGTGACGGCCGGGTAATTGCTCAGGGTGGCCCTGAAGAACTGCGGAGCGATACCGGGCAGACGACCCTAGAGGACGCTTTTCTGTACTATGTGCGGAGTGGGGAAAGAAATGCTGCCTAGGTATGCCTTTACCATTGCCGGTCGTGTTTGCCGACAGCTACTTCGTGACCGGCGCACGATGGCTCTGATTGTGGTAGTACCGATTGTGGTGATGACCCTTATCGGCCTGAGCTTCCCCGAGGGGATAGTGCTTGACCGTATTGCCCCGGCGCTGCTGGCGACGATGGCACTCTTCTTCAGTTTCCTCCTTACCGGCATCAGCTTCCTCCGGGAGCGCTCCCAGGGTACGATGGAGCGTCTGATGGCGTCATCGGTATCGCGACTGGACGTGGTGCTCGGCTACCTGTTAGGCTTCTTCATCTTTGCCCTGACGCAGACATTGATTATTTTGCTGTTCACGATATACGTGCTGGATGTCAACTATAACGGAGACCTGTGGCAGATATTCGTATTTCAGATTGTCATCATTGCCGGTGCGGTCAATCTGGGCATCTTTATCTCAACCTTTGCCCGCAACGAGTTCCAGATGGTGCAGTTCATTCCCCTTATCCTCTTCCCTCAGGTATTTCTCTGCGGCGTTATCTGGCCGGTAGAGCAAATGCCGGAATATCTGCAGTGGATAGGAAGATTTCTCCCGCTTAAGTACGGCGTCGATGGCCTGCGGGATATCATGCTTTCCGGGATGAGCCTGATTGACGTCTGGTTCGAGCTGCTGGTACTGGTCGGCTTTACCGTGGCAACCTCTGTCCTCGCTACACTTACATTGAGGAGGGGGGTGGGGGGATAAGGAACTACATTCGAAAGCCCTCATGGCAGCCTTCGTTTTGTGGTAGAATCTAGACAGGTGCTGAGAAAGGGGAGCCCAGAGGGGCAAAGCCTCTTTGGCGGGGGTCTGGGGGTGTCCCCCAGATATAATTATTCCCCCTTCCTGGCTAGGAAAGGGGGTCAGGCCTGCTCGCCGCACAAGGCTTTGGCAGGCGAGGGGATGGTCGAAACCTAATCAAATCCAGTGTAAGTAGTATAAGAACCTGGGGATTAAATGCAGGCAGTTATCCTGGTGGGTGGGCAGGCGACAAGGCTCCACCCCCTAACCGCCAACACACCCAAGGCAATGGTACCGGTGCTTAACCGGCCGTTCCTCGAGTACGTCATCCAGAACCTCAGTCGGCACGGGGTAACAGAAATTGTCCTAGCACAGCACCATCTGGCCGGGCCGATTGAGAGCTACCTCGGCGATGGAAGTCAGTTAGGGGTTCGTCTTACCTATGTAATTGAGGAAGAAGCACGGGGCACTGCCGGGGCGATAAAGAACGTCGAGAGATACCTGGACGGGACTTTTCTTGCCCTGAATGGTGACATATTCTCTGACCTTGACATAACGGAAATGGTCAGGTTTCATAAGGAGCAGAACGCCGTGGCAACAATTGCTCTTGTCCCCGTGGAAGACCCCACCGCCTATGGACTGATTGAGACTGACCTTACCGGCCGGGTGCAGCGCTTTCTTGAGAAGCCCGACCCCAGCGAGATAACCACCAATATGATAAACGCCGGCACCTATGTCCTCGAACCGGAGGTGCTAACGCAGATACCCTCGGAAAAACAGGTCAGCATCGAGCGGGAGACATTCCCAATGCTGGTAAGTAGTGGTCGGCCAGTCTATAGTTTTCCCTCCTCGGGTTACTGGATGGATGCGGGTACCCCGGAGAAATACCTGCAGCTTCACCGGGACCTGCTCAGTGGTAAGAGTACCTGGTATACACCGGGGGTGGATGTGGAGGTGCTTATCGGGGAGGGGTGTAATATTGACCCCACGGCACCGCTAATCGGTCCCGTACTCATCGGTGCCGGGTGTACCATCGGGGAGGACAGTGTCATTGAGGACTCGGTCATCTGGCACGGTGTTCAGGTAGGGAGCCGGGTGAGGGTGAAGTCATCAGTGGTAGCCAACAACTGCACACTTGGTGATGACAGTACCGTGGAGGGAGGGGTTCTCGGAGACCACGTCACGGTTGTTGCCGGTGGCAGAGTGGGGCTGGGCAGTCAGGTTGAGTCGGGTGAGACGGTCGGGTAAGAGTGGCTGTACATATAGACGCCGATTTCAGCTTATAGCTTCCTCCTCTTTAAAGGGTTTTTACTTCTCTCTCTTTGTTATATACTGTCGTCGGCTGATGTTCCTTTCTTGAGTAAATCTGGAGGTGGACAATGCCGGTAACAGCGATTGTCGGTACCAACTGGGGTGATGAGGGCAAAGGAAAGACGACTGATTACCTGGCGGCCAGGGCTGATCTTGTAGTCCGTTTTCAGGGCGGGAATAACGCTGGGCATACCATCATCAACGAGTATGGCAAGTTCGCCCTGCACCTGGTACCGTCCGGCGTCTTCTATCCTGACGTGGTCAATGTGCTTGGTCCCGGGGTGGCGGTAAACATCGCAGCCTTTCTCGGCGAGCTGGAGCAGCTAGTCCAGCGCGGCGTGCCGGAGCCGGTTGTACGGATTTCGGAGCGGGCCCAGGTTGTCTTACCATACCACATATTGTTTGACGAGTATGAGGAGGAGCGACTCGGAAGTCAGCAATTTGGCTCCACTAAAATGGGGATAGCGCCCTTTTACGCCGACAAGTATATGAAGGTCGGGGTGCAGGTGGCTGATTTGTACCATGAGAAACGCTTGCGGGCACGGATCGAATCGGCGCTGGCGGTCAAAAATGTCCTGGTGGAACACCTGTATCGCAAACCGCGTCTCGATATAGACGAAATTATCGCCGGGCTGCTGGAAGACGGCCGGCGTGTCGACCGTTTTGTTTGTGATACGACCTCACTTTTACACAGCGCGCTGGCCGAGGGAAAGGAAATCCTGCTGGAAGGGCAACTGGGTGCTTTACGTGACCCTGACCACGGGATTTACCCTTATCCGACCTCGTCCTCGCCGCTGGCCGGGTTTGGTGCTATTGGGGCTGGTGTCCCGCCCTATGCCATCACCCGAATCATTGCCGTGACCAAGGCGTATTCCAGCTGCGTTGGAGCCGGACCTTTTGTAACCGAGTTGATAGGCCCGGAGGGGGATGAGCTACGTCTGAGAGGGGGAGATGAGGGGGAGTTCGGGGCAACGACCGGTCGCCCCCGTCGGGTGGGGTGGTTCGACGCCGTGGCGACTCGCTACGGCTGCCGGGTACAGGGTGCTACTGAAGTGGCTTTAACCGTGCTGGACGCACTGGGTTACCTGGACGAAATCCCTATCTGCGTGGCCTATGAGATTAATGGGAAAACGGTCAGTGAGTTCCCCAATCCGGCTGAGCTTGAGGGTGCCTTGCCCGTCTTCGAGGTGCTCTCCGGTTGGAGAGAGGATATTTCTGGTGCCAGGCACTTCGACGACCTTCCTGCCAATGCGAAGGTATATGTCCTGCGAATCGAAGAGCTGATTGGGGTACCGGTGAAATTCGTATCGGTGGGGTCGGACCGCCAGGCAATGATTGTACGATAATTTCATGAATTGAGACCAATGAAATACGAAGCCGTTATCTTTGATTTATTCGGGACGCTGGTGCCGGCTCTGCCTTACCGGGAATATCGGCTGGTACTTGGGCGAATGGCATCAACTCTCTCGATACCGGTGGATGATTTTAACCGAATATGGTTCGAGACCTCCCAAGAACGCAATACAGGAGTCATGCTGACTATCGAGGCCAACATCGAGCATGTATGTAAGGAGCTGGGAACACGTACTGGTGATGACGAAATCAGGCGGGCTATGCGGATAAGGATTGATTTCGTTACGCGGATAATGCAGCCACGACCGGATGCTATAGAGGTGCTTTCCCGGCTGAAGTCACAGGGATTCAAGATTGGGCTTATCAGTAACTGCTCTGCCGATACTCCGGTAATCTGGCAGGATACGCCCTTCGTACCGTTCTTTGATGTCACCATATTTTCCAGTTCGGTGGGGATGAAGAAACCCGACCCGCGTATCTATAGCCTGGCTATGGGACAACTGGGGGTAAAGCCGGAGGACTGTCTCTATGTTGGCGATGGGGCCAGTCAGGAGTTGGCCGGAGCTGCCCGGGTCGGCATGAACCCTGTCCTGATAAAAGTCTTAGATGAGGATTTCGACGATGCACTTCCGGAGGATGCCAGGGAGGAGTGGGATGGCCCGACGGTCTCTTCGTTGACGGCAGTGCTGTCGCTGGTTGAGTAACTCAACCGATCTTGCATTAGTACACGGAATGAATCAATGAAATACCCAGCCGTCATTTTTGATTTATTCGGGACACTGGTCAACGACCTCGCCGGGCCGGAATATGAGATTGTACTCCGGCAGATGGCTTCATTGCTGTCCATGCCGCCTGATAAGTTCAGACAATTATGGTCCGATACCTTCTACAAAAGAAATACTGGGGGTTTCGATAGTATTGAGGCCAATGTCACATATATTTGTGGTAAGTTCGGGGCTCAAGTAGAACAGCGAGTTATCAATCGTGCTGCACGAATCAGACATGATTTCAAGAGAAGCGCGATGTTGAAGCTGAGAGCAGACGCTATAGAGGTACTTTCTTGCCTGAAATCTCAGGGCCTCAAGATTGGCCTTGTCAGCAACTGCACTCCTGCTGCCCCGGTAATCTGGCCGGATACGCCTCTCGCTCCTCTGTTTGACGTAACGGCGTTTTCCTCTGTGGCAGGTGTAGTTAAGCCAGACCCCCGCATTTATTTCTTAGCTACGGAGCAGCTGGGGGTGCAGCCAGAAGATTGCCTCTACGTCGGTGACGGAGGTAGCCAGGAACTGACCGGTGCTGCTAAGGTGGGTATGACTCCTGTCCTTATTCGTGCCCCCGTAAAGGATTTTGTTGTCAGGGAAGAGTGGAATGGTCCTACTATCTCTTCGCTTTCAGAATTACTGTCGCTGCTTGAGTAGCCAAACTGATTCTGCATTGGTATCGGGAATGAATTAATGAAATATAAAACCGTCATTTTTGATTTATTCGGGACGCTAGTCGACGACTACTCTGGGCCAGGGTATGAGGCTATACTCGGTCAAATGGCGTCTGTTCTGGGTGTATCTTACAGTGATTTCCGGCGACTGTGGTCAGAAACCTACCACAGAAGGAATACAGGTGGTTTTAAGAGCATACAGGATAATGTTGCATATATTTGTCAGCAACTTGAGGTTCAGGCGGAGCAGGATGATATCAATCGTGCCGCACGGATTAGGCATGATTTCAAGAGAGGCGTGATGTTAGCGCCCAGAGCGGACGTTTTAGAGGTGCTCTCTCGCCTGAAATCTCAGGGCCTCAAGATTGGCCTTGTCAGCAACTGCACTCCTGGTGCTCCGGTAATCTGGCCCGATATACCTCTCGCTGCACTCTTCGACGTAGCAGTGTTTTCCTCTTCGGTAGGTATATTGAAGCCAGACCCCCGCATTTATCTCTTAGCTACAGAGCGGCTGGAGGTACAACCGGAGGACTGTATCTATGTCGGTGATGGAGGTAGTCAGGAGCTAAGCGGTGCTGCTAGAGTAGGTATGACCCCTGTTCTTATCCGTGCCCCCGTAAAGGATTTTGTTGTCAGGGAAGAGTGGAATGGCCCCACTATTGCGTCTCTTACGGAATTGTTGTCGCTGATAGAGTAAGTTGTTGTAAGTAACATTATGGGTGGCGAAAGGGGTGTGAGTATGTCCGAGTCGTCTGGACGCGAGTATCCGCAGCGTCCCGTTCCTGGCGTCCATGCGGCCATCCTGAAGGAGAACCGTGTGTTACTGGTGAAGCGCCTTAATGAGCCTAGTCGTGGGAGGTGGAGTCTTCCTGGCGGCAGGATTGAGCTTGGTGAGACTATCTACGAGGCAGTTAAGCGTGAGGTGCTTGAAGAGTGTTCCATCGAGATTGAGGTGGAGCGTGTTCTTGATGTGGGAAATAACATTGTCCGGGATGATGATGGTCGTATTCGCTACCATTATGTTTTAATATACGTGTTGGCTCGACATACGGGGGGAGAGGTGCAGGCGCAGTCGGACGCTGGGGATTTCATGTGGGCTAAGGCCGAGGAAATTCCGAAGCTTGATATGCACCCTGAGCTGCAGAGGATGCTACCCTTAATCATTGAGATATGCGCCTAGAATTCCTGTCTTCACTGGTAGTCTGCAGAGGTCGAAATCAATGAAATATAAAGCCGTCATTTTTGACCTGTTCGGGACACTTATTGACAACTTCTCGGCTGAAGAATACTTCGGGGTATTGAGAGAGATGGCCTCAGTGCTTTCGGCTCCTGAAGAAGAATTCACGAACCTGTGGTTAGGTACGTTCGATGAGCGCGCGACTGGACTTATAAAGAGCCTCGGAGCCAATATCGATCATGTCTGCCAGAAACTCAACCTATTAGTAGATGACAGGCAGGTAGAACTTGCTGCCCAAATCAGGTTTGATTTCGAGACACGCTCGGTGATACCACGACCAGATGCCATAAAGGTGCTTTCCTGTTTGAAGTCGGCAGGTTATAAGACCGGTCTTGTTACTGATTGTTCGTCTGAGCTGACGACGATGTGGGAAGAAACACCTCTTGCCCCTTTAATCGATGTCCCCGTATTCTCCTGCGTAGCAGGTATCAAGAAGCCCGACCCGCGTATTTATCTGCTGGCCACGGAACAATTAGGAGTACAGCCGGAGGAGTGCCTCTATGTCGGTGACGGTAGCAGCCAGGAACTGAGCGGTGCCGCTAGTGTTGGTATGAGCCCTGTCCTGATTCGTGTACCTAGTGACGAATCTATTCACTACTATCGAATTGATGCTGAGGACTGGGATGGGCCCAGCGTCTCTTCGTTAAGTGAAGTTCTGAAGTTGGTTAAGTAGTCTGTTGGAGGGGAGAGCGTGAGCTCTGAAAGGACAAGCCCTGACTCCTTTAGCCGTGAGTACCCACAGCGCCCGATAGTCACTGCTGTGGCGTGTGTCTTTCGTGGGGACAAGGTGCTCTTGATAAGACGTGGACAAGAACCCAACAAAGGTCGCTGGAGTGTACCCGGTGGTGCTATTAATTTGGGAGAAAAAATCTACGATGCGGTACGGCGCGAGGTTCGCGAAGAGTGTGGCATCGAAATTGAAGTGGTCAAGGTCATCAATGCGGCCGACGGCATTATTCCAGACGAGGCCGGGCGCTTCTGGTTTCACTACGTGCCGATATACATACTGGCCCGCCATATGAGTGGAGAGGCACGCGCCGATACGGATGCCATGGATGTTCGATGGGTGATAAGGGAGGAACTGGATACCTTCGATCTGAGCCCCGTTACCTACGAGAATGTGGTTCGGGCCTTTGACATGGCACATGACCTGGGCTTTTTCTAACAGAGAATCCCATTATCTCTACGGATGGGAAGCGAGCCAAGGGGGACACCCCCTTGGAATCCCCCGTAAAGAGGGGTTCCACCCCTCTTTGACTCCCCAAAACGGTGTGGAGCTAGTTCTTTGGCGGGGGTCGTTCGCACCTTGAAAGGTGCCACTTCATCAAAGCCGGGGCTATGCTGAGATGTATTTTAGAGAGGTGTTAAAGAGGGGCGCAGCCCCTCTTTTCTATTATTCCCCCTTCCCCTTGGGGAAGGGGGTAAGGGGGATGGGGCCATCACCACCAGACAGGTAAAAGAAGGGCAAAATATCCCTTTATTTATATGAGCGTATGTCCTTAAGTATTGCCCAGGCCTGTGTTATAATTCTATCGGTGACAGAAAATGTGGGATAAGCTGGAACAAATAAACAATCGATACCAGGAAATCGACCGGCAGATGGCTGCCCCTGAGGTTGCTTCTGACCCGAAAGAACTACAAAGACTGGCCCAGGAGAAGGCCTCAATTGAAGATATGGTGTCCATTTACCGGGAGTACCGGGCTGCTGAGAAGTCGCTGGAAGAGACCAGGGGGATGCTTCGTGCTGAGCAGGATGATGAGATGGCTGCACTGGTCAAGCAGGAGGTTGCCGAACTGGAATCGAAGCTGGGCGAGTTGGGTGAGCAGTTAAAGCTGACCTTGGTACCCAAAGACCCCAACGATGAGAAGAACATCATAATGGAAATTCGGGCGGGGGCTGGTGGTGATGAAGCGGGCCTGTTTGCCGCCGACCTCTTTCGTATGTATACCCGGTACGCGCAGGCGAGGGGCTGGAATGTCGATATTATCAGCGCCAATGAGAGCGGTATCGGCGGCTTCAAGGAGATTATCTTCGAGGTCAGGGGAAAAGGTGCTTTCAGCCGCCTCAAGTATGAACGGGGTGTTCACCGTGTGCAGCGGGTGCCGGTCACCGAGTCTTCTGGTCGGATTCATACCTCCACCGCCACCGTAGCCGTTCTGCCTGAAGCTGAAGAAATAGAACTGGATGTTAATCCTGAAGACCTGCGGATTGATATCTTTCACAGTGGGGGTGCTGGGGGACAGAACGTTAACAAGGTTGCCACGGCAGTGCGTATTACCCACCTGCCGACCGGGATGGTGGTCGTCTGCCAGGATGAGCGATCGCAACTGAGAAACAAGACGAAAGCTATGGCGGTGCTCCGTGCCCGGCTGCTTGACATCGAGCGTCGGCGACAGGAGGCAGAGGTGAGTACGCAGCGTCGTTCTCAGGTGGGTACCGGTGACCGCTCTGAGAAGATTCGTACCTATAACTTTCCGCAAGACCGTGTCTCAGACCACCGCATTAGTATGAATCTGCATAACCTGCCCCGTTTCATGGAGGGGGACCTCGACCAGCTAATCGATGCCCTCGCCACCGATGACCAGGCAAAACAGCTGCAGGAACAACTGGCGTGATTATAAGGCAGGCCCTGGTTAATGGGCGGAGGATGCTCGAGGAGTACGAAATTGAAGACGCTCCGCTTGAGGCTGAGATTCTGCTCAGGGACGTCCTCAAGAAAACACGAGCGGAGTTGCACCTGGAGTTTGACAGCGAGTTGAGCCCACATCAGTATGCTGCCTTCCGTCAATTAATTAGGCGACGCTGTCGTGATGAACCCACCGCTTATATCCTAGGGCGTCGTGAGTTCTATGGGCGTGATTTTCTGGTTGATAACCGTGTCCTCGTGCCGCGTCCGGAGACCGAACTCCTGGTGGAGAAGGCCATTGAGTTTGCCCGTGACTACGAGGCTCCTTTATTAGCTGACGTTGGTACCGGCTGCGGCGCCGTTGCCATTGTACTGGCGCTTGAGCTATCGGAGTCCACAGTTTATGCTACTGATGTCTCGGCTGATGCTCTCACAGTAGCCCGTAAAAACTGCCGGAAGCATGGGGTCGAACTCAGTGTGCGTCTTCTGAAGGGGAGCCTACTTGACGTGCTACCGGAGCCCGTTGACATAATAACTGCCAATCTGCCGTATGTCCGCAAAGCCGACTTGCCCCAGACCGGTCCGGTCAGCACCGAGCCACGTCTGGCTATTGATGGTGGCTTTGATGGGCTGGAACAGATACGCCAGCTCTGCCGCCAGGCAGGCAATAAACTTAATCCTCATGGCCATCTGCTTCTGGAGGTAGGGCAAGGTCAGGCGGAGGCTGTTACTATTCTGTTGCGCGGCCTGTTTCCCATGGCTCAAATACAGATGGTACCGGACCTGAGCGGTATTGACCGGGTAATCAGTCTGTCGTTGCCTTGATGTCAGTTAAGAGGAGGTTCTCAAATGGCGGGACCATTAGCCGGGATAAGGGTGCTTGACTTGGGGCGTTTCATCGCCTGCCCTTTCTGCGGAATGCTGCTGGCTGACCTTGGTGCCGAGGTTATTCGGGTAGAGAGGCCGGGTGGGGGCCAGGACCGTTACCTCGGCCTGCTGGCACCAACCGGCGATAGCTATGGTTTCACCAACCACAACCGCAATAAAAAGGGCATATCACTCAACTTCGAAAGGACTGAGCGCGGTCGGGAGATACTGAACGAGTTGATAAAGCGCTCGGACGTGGTGATTGAGAACTTCAGCCCCGAGGCCGCTAAAGCCTTGGGCATTACTTATGAAGACTTAAAGAAGGTCAGGCAAGATATCATCTTTGCCGATGTATCTGCCTTCGGCACTACCGGTCCATACAGCCACCGTCTTGGCTTTGACCAGATTGCTAAGGCGATGTCGGGAGCAATGGCTATAAGCGGCTTCCCCGGCCCCCCGACCAAAGAGCAGACGCCTCACACCGACTACCTGACGGCCACTCTGGCGGCGGTGGGTGTTGTTTCTGCCCTCTATCACCGGGAGCGGACCGGGGAAGGACAGATGATAGAGACTGCCCTGCTACAGACCGCCGTTACCATGATGGCACCGACGATAGCGGAGTGGGAGACCGGAGGGAAGATTCGCCAGCAGACTGGTAATCGGGGGCCGTGGTTGGGGCCGAGCGACCTTTATAAGACAAAAGATGGCCAATGGATAATGTTAGCCCTCATAACCAATTCTATATGGCGGCGGTTCTGCCACTTCATTGGTCGTGATGACCTGGCAGAGGACCCCCGCTTCCACAATGATATGGCCCGCTGGGAACACCACGATGTTATCGACCCGGTGGTTGCGGAGTGGGTGGCCTCGCATACTGCTGAGGAAATCATGGCGGCCGCGGAGAAGATACCCATCCCTGCCGGGATTTGCCACGAGCAGACCGAGGTCGCTAGCAATCCCCAGGTGAAAGCACGTGAGATGCTGACTGATGTGCCTTTTCCCGATGGCAGCGGTAATGCCTTGGTTACCGGGCTGCCCATTCGTATGTCAGGCACTCCTACTGAGGTACAGCGTTCCTTCCCGGCAGTGGGGGAGCACAATGAGGAGATATACTGCGGTCTGCTCGGGTACAGTCGTGAAGACTTGACCCGGCTCGCCGAAGAAGGCATAATCTAAGTCCACAGTTATACCCGGCGGTAATCACGTGATGGGGGTTTAACTATGCCGCAGTCAATTCCCTGGCACGAAGATGATACCTTCTGGGAAACATTTGAAGAGGCGATGTTCTCCCGTAGACGCTGGGAAGTTACTCCAGTGGAGGTTGACAGCATCATCTCTTTGCTGAATATCCAACCGGGTATAAGTGTACTCGACCTTGGCTGCGGATCGGGAAGGCACTCGCTGGAGCTGGCCCGCCGCGGCTTTCATGTGACCGGGGTGGACCGGACACGAAAGTACCTTGATGAGGCTGTTGAGCAGGCCAAGAAAGAAGGCCTCGGTATTGAGTTCGTACAGGAGGACATGCGTACCTTCTGTCAGCCAGATGCCTTCGATGCTGTTATCAATCTGTTCACCTCATTCAGTTATTTCGAAGATCCGGAGGAAGACCGACAGATAGTCATAAACGTTCACCATTCACTTAAATCAGGTGGTGTTGTTCTCTTGGAGACTGTTGGTAAGGAGGTTCTTGCCCGTATTTTCTAGGAGAGGAATTGGGAGGAAGTAGATGGTGTTATCGTGCTCCAAGAGCGGAAAGTCAGCCAGAACTGGGGCTGGATGTGGAACCGCTGGATAATGCTCAAAGGAAACGAACGTGTTGAAAGGGAAATATCACACCGTCTCTACTCGGCCACGGAAATAGTCTCACTTCTGAAAGAATGTGGTTTTACTGCTGTTGATGTCTATGGTGGTCTTGACGGCAGTCCCTACGACCACACCGCACGGCGTATGGCGGTCGTAGCAAGGAAATAGCGGACTTCATTTTGTTACTTGACGCTGAAATCTTTTAGATGATACAGTACTTAATTGGGTTATTATTAGGTTAAAATAAGGGAACAATGTGCATAAGGAGGAAGCGCACACGATGAATATGATTGTCTGTGTCAAACAGGTAATCGATCCGGAAGCGCCGCCGGCCAGCTTCAAGATTGATACCGCATCTAACTCCGTGGTGCCACCGGCTGGTGTTCCGCCCGTAATCAGTCCTTTTGACGAACAGGCGGTGGAGGCAGCGCTGCGGATAAAGGATGCCATGGGCGGTACGATTACGGCGGTGAGTCTGGGTACTGGCCTGCTGCGTGATGTCGTCAAGAAGCCTTTGTCGATGGGGGCAGACGAGCTCGTTCTGCTTGAGGATGCCGCCTTTGACGGTGGTGATAGCTGGTCGATTGCCGCTGCTCTGGCGGCCGCTATCAAGAAAATCGGTGAGTACGACATCATCTTCTGTGGTCGGCAGGCAGCCGACTGGGATGCGGGGCAGGTGGGCTCCGGTCTCGCCGAATTACTTGGTCTGCCCAGTGTAACCCTGGCGAAGAAGGTAGAGGTCAACGACGGTAAGGCCACGGTCGAGCGGGTTATCCCGGATGGCTACGAGGTTGTTGAGGTGTCTCTGCCAGCCTTGATTACCGTCAGCAACGAGCTTGGCGAACCCCGATACGCCACCATCAAGGGCATCATGGCGGCCAAGAGGAAAGAGCCGATTGTCTGGACACCGGCTGATCTTGGAATTGATACCTCTCAGATTGGTGCTGCCGGTCGGCGTACCAGGATGCTCAGGCTTTTCCAGCCGGTTCGTGAGGGCACCTGCGAAATTATCGAGGGCGAGGACGAGGCAGACGCTGGTGCCAATCTGGCAAAAAGACTTTCGGAGGCAAAGCTGCTGTAGTAGTCCGGTTGGACTGCTATCTTGTTTTGAAATAAGGAGGAGATTCAGATGGCTGATAATAAAGGCGTTATGATTCTGGCTGAGGTTGGAGATGGCAAGTTGGCGGCGATTGCCACCGAGCTACTGGGCGCTGGACGGAAGCTCGCCGACGACCTGGGTGAGGAACTCTCCGCGGTGATGGTTGGTAGCGGGGTCGGTGCTGTCGCTCAGGAGGCGATTGCCTTTGGTGCCGATAAGGTTTACGTGGTTGATGACGCATTGCTCAAAGATTACCGGACAGATTCATATATGGCCGTGATGGAGAAAGTAGCCAAGGAGGTCATGCCTAAGGTTTTGCTCATGGGGCAGAACTCGATTGGTCGTGACCTGGCACCTCGGCTCGCTTTCAGATTGGATACCACGGTTACCATGGACTGTGTCGAATTGGCGATTGACCCGGACTCCAAGCTGCTACTGCAGACTAAACCGGTCTACGGTGGCAATGCCCGGGCAATCTTCACTTCGGAGTCGATGCCGCAAATGGCTACCCTCAGGGTGAAGGCCGGTGAACCGCTGGCGCGCGATGATTCCCGCAAGGGAGAGGTCGTTAATATTGATGCCGGACTGGATGCTTCGGCTATCAGGACTGAGGTCAAGGACACCGTGCTTGAAGAAGTCAAGGGTATCAAGCTGGAAGATGCCAACGTGGTTGTCGCTGGTGGTCGGGGTATCGGTGGCCCTGAGGGTTTCCAGGAACTGGAAGAGCTGGCCAAGCTGCTAAAGGCAGCCGTTGGTGCCAGTCGGCCACCGTGCGATAACGGATGGGTGCCGGATACCATTCAGGTAGGCCTGACCGGCAAAATTGTCTCACCGGATGTCTATATTGCCGTGGCTATTTCGGGTTCCAGCCAGCACCTGGCCGGCTGTAGCGGCTCGAAGAACATTATCGCCATTAACCGGGACGCTGAGGCCAACATCTTCAAGGAGGCCGCCTACGGCGTCGTTGGTGACTGGAAGAAGGTAGTCCCTGCCTTCAGGGACAAGCTCAAGGAACTGCTGGGCTAGTAGTATTAGTCTACCAATGATGTAAAGCGGGGCTGTTTATAAAACAGCCCCGTTGTCTTTTCTGGTGATTAGACAGGACTAAACCTTCTCTTTTTCCGCCTGACGGGCGGCGATGACCTTCTGGGCAGCAGCCGGAGGTACTTCTTGGTAGTGGCTGAGCTGCATGGTGAAGGTCCCCTTGCCCTGGGTGATGGACTTCAGGGCTATCGAGTAGCGTAGTACCTCGGCCAATGGCACCTGTGCATCAATGACGTTCATGCCGTTCTCGGGGTTCATCCCCTGCACCTGGGCCCGTTTTGTGTTGAGGTCACCGATGATGTCACCGGTATACTCCTCCGGTGCCCTCACCTGGATGTCCATAATCGGCTCCAGCAGGACTGGTTGGCCATCGGTTAGTCCTTTTTTCACAGCACCGGCACCGGCAATCTTGAAGCATATCTCTGATGAGTCAACCGGGTGGTAGCTGCCGTCGTAAACGGTCACTTTGATATCATCGACCGGATAGTGGGCGAGGACTCCATCCTCGACTGCCTCGTTGAAGCCCTTTTCGACGGCGGGGATATAGTTCTTTGGTATTGTGCCACCAACTACCCTGCTGCCGAATTCACGCCCAGAGCCGCGGGGTAGTGGCTCCAGTTCGAGCAGGACATGACCATACTGGCCGTGTCCGCCTGTCTGCTTCTTGTGCTTGTATTCGGCGTTGGTCGGCACGGTAATTGTCTCTTTGTAGGGGACTTTCGGGGTTTCCAGGTTGACGTTAACACCGAATTTCCGCTCCATTTTCTCCGCGGCCACTTCAAGCTGGGTATCACCCAGGCCGGACATTATGGTTTCGTTGGTGGTGGTATCCCGATGGACCTGAAGGGTGGGGTCTTCCTCAACCAGCTTGGCGAGCGATGCTCCCAGTTTGTCGAGGTCAGCCTTGGTCTTGGGGTAGACCGCTTCGCTGAAGACGGGTGCCGGGAAGGGGACAAAAGCAATCTTCAGTGGTTTGTCCCGTGTGCCGAGAGTATCACCAGTGGCTGTCACGTTCAGTTTGGCGACGGCGCTGATGTCCCCCGCTGTTATCTGGGTAACCGGTTCCTGGTTCTTGCCCCGAAGGACGAACAGTTGGCCGATGCGCTCGTTCTCACTCTGTGTGGAGTTCCATGCCTGGGAATTGCTGCTGAGTGCCCCGTTATAAACGCGGAAGTAGGTGAGTTTACCGACATACGGGTCGGCACTGGTCTTGAATACCAGGGCGGCTAGTGGTCCTTCCTGGCTCGGTTTAAGCGTGTCACCATCAGCAAGCGTAATTTCCCTTTCTGCCGGTGATGGCATGTAGTTGGATATGGCATCCATCAGCAGACCAGTGCCGATGTTCTTTGTGGCTGAGGTTACCAGAATCGGGATGATCTTGCCACTGACTACTCCCTGTCGCAGGCCGGCTACCATTTCCTCCCGGCTGAGCTCCTCGCCTCCCAGGTATTTTTCGATAAGGGCATCGTCAACCTCGGCGATGCCTTCAACCAGCTTCTCCCGGTAGGATTCGACCTCGCTTTGCAGGGATTCGGGTATTTCGCCCTCAGTCGCTGCTGTGCCGGTGTAACCTTTCATCGTTAGCAGGTCGACCACTCCCTCAAAATTGCTGGCGGCTCCAACGGGCAGTTGTATCGGCACGCAATGACGCCCAAACTTTGACTGGATTTCAGCAACGGTACGGGAGAAGTTGGCGTTTTCCCGGTCCATTTTATTAATTACAATCATGCGTGGAAGACTGGCTTCTTCAGCGTAGCCCCATACCTGCTCTGTCCCTACTTCAACGCCAGAGGCGGCACACACCACAATGACGACTCCTTCGCTGACACGCATGCCTGACTTGACCTCACCGACGAAATCAGGATAGCCTGGCGTGTCAATGAGGTTTATCTTGTTACCCTGCCACTCGTATGGTAGCATGCTCAGGTTAATACTGATGTTGCGTTTCTGCTCCGCCGGGTCATAGTCCGAGGTGGAGCTGCCATCGTCGACCTTGCCCAGCCGGTTAATTATCTTAGCGTTGAAAAGTATGGCTTCGGCCAGAGACGTTTTACCGGCACCATTGTGCGACAACAAGGCAAGGTTGCGAATGTTTTCCATTTTATACTCTGCCATCTAGTCCCTTCCTCTGTGATGTACTTGCCTGATAGATATAGTTAATACAGAGAAATACTCAGGTCTGTATTTCTTCTTATTATAGTAGTAGCGTGATATATACGGCAAACGAAGGCGCAAGTCATAACCAACACTGGATTTAACCGTAACGAATATAACATATGATAGCCCTGGCGGTTTTTGTGGCTGGGGCCAGTTACTTCAGGTATTTATTAGTGTAAGGATGTACTGCTAGGCAGCCGGGAACTTCTCGTGGAAAACTATCTCGGACAGTTCTTTACGTGGCGGCGCATTGGCCTCTTGGTCCGGATGGCCTAGAGGCGTCATCTCAACCACACAATACTCTTCCGGTACACCCAGGATATTTTCTACCTTCTTGGCGTCAAAGGCACCGACGTGCACCGTACCCAGTCCCAGGGCATGAGCAGCCAGCACCAGGTTCTGCATCGCCAGCCCTACGTCGAACATAAGCCAGCCATCACCCTTATCAGTGGATGGCTCGCCATGGTAATGTCCGGACCTTTTCTTTTGGGCGCAAGCCACGATAACTAGCGGAGCATTCTTAATGGCATCGGTAGCGGGATTTGTGCTTTCCGGTCTGGAACCTTTTAGCGTGTCTGCCAGTTCTGCTTTCTTTGCCGGTTCGCCGACCACGACAAATCGCCAGCACTGTGTATTGGCCCAGGACGGCGCCCACTGTGCCGCCTCCAGAATCTGCTCCAGAGTCTTGTCGTCTACTGGAGTAGACTTGTATTTACGAATGCTCCTCCTCGTTTTAATTGCCTCTAAAACTTCCATTTCGCACCATCTCTTATCATCGCTGATTTAATAATGTACCTGAGGCATTATAGCCCAGACCGGCTCTGGTATCAACTGCGACGCAGTTGTTTCAGTATGAAGATAATACCTTTACTCTTCTGACCAGGCACCTTTGCCGATCAGGGAGACAAAGCGGCAGGCACCGAGGTTACGGACCTCATTACGGTTCCGGTGCCGCGTAAGCTTGCATAGTTCCTGTACGTAGCGAGAACCTACCGGGATTATCATCCGTCCCCCGATTTTCAGCTGGGCAACCAATTCTTCTGGGATACGTGGTGCAGCCGCTGTAGCAATGATAGCATCGTAGGGAGCGCCTGCCTTCCAGCCCAGCGTCTCCTCTGCCAGGTGTAGCTCAATATTTTTATACCCCAGGGTTTCCAGCGATTTCCGGGCCATCTCTAACAACTGCGGCAGGCGCTCGGTGGACACTACCACTCTGGCCAGTTCAGCCAGAATGGCTGTCTGGTAACCGCTGCCTGTCCCGATTTCCAGCACCTTTTCCTTACCAGAGAGTTCCAGTGCCTCGGTCATACAAGCGACGATAAATGGTTGCGAAATCGTCTGGTCCAGCCCTATCGGTAGAGGTCTGTCTTCGTAGGCGTGGCGGGAGCTTTCGGGAGGGACGAAACGCTCCCGGGGTATACGAGCCATCGCTGCCAGCACGCGCTTGCCTTTGATTTCGCTGGCGAGGCT